>Ga0257120_1000074_pt1 | contig 76822 bp, 78 predicted proteins | sample SI106_10metaG_FD_190153 | JGI IMG/M metagenome (GOLD analysis project Ga0257120, IMG submission 190153) | Marine microbial communities from Saanich Inlet, British Columbia, Canada - SI106_10 | ecosystem: Environmental > Aquatic > Marine > Inlet | place: Canada: British Columbia | collected...
GTTTAAAAGACTTATGAGTTCGTTTATACGATTTAGTTCAAAATTTAAATAGCATGCATTTAAAATTCCCGAGCGTTTAAATTTTTCTTCGAAGAATTTTTTTGAAAAAGAATGTCCTAAATTTTCACCAATTAAACCATACGTTTTCATAGGTCTTTGTTTACTGCTAGTTTTTCTACAGCCCAAATGCAAAGAACACCAATTAGAATACAAGATATGGCAAAGAGTGTATTCGCATCCGATAGGTTTGGTAAGTATCTTTGGTATCCAATAATCATTTCCTCTCCATGTCTGTTTAACATTTTAGGGGTGGTAATTGGGTTTTTCCAGGGCCAAATTATTGCGAGCGAACCAAAAACAAATCCCGTTAAAAGAGCAATTGTGCAATTTTTATATTTATTAAATATCCATGCAATAACTTGAGAAAAACTAATCATACCGAATAGCGATCCTAGAAGAAATAAAAGAAAGTGAATTAAACTTTCAACTTGTACCGCATTATTTAAATAAGAAAAATCACCCGTAAGACTACTTTTAATGGAAGATGAAAGTGCATTTATAGAATCTACCATTAATAATTTATAATTGCCCAAGAGCATTAATATATAGGAGCCCGAAAGTCCGGGTAGTAGCATGCCACTTATTCCAATTATACCACAGAAAAAAACAAAAAAGTAATTTCCATTTGGGGTAGGAGCTGGGTTAACAAATGCAATACTCAGTGCTATTATACTGCCTAACACGAAAAAAGGAATTGTTTTTTTATCCCATTTCTCAACGGATTTTCCAACGTAATAAACAGAGGCGAGTATTAGTCCAAAGAAGAAGGCCCATATTTTTGTGGGATGTACTTCTAAAAGGTATTCAAATATTTTTGCAAGGGTAAAAATACTCGAGGATACGCCAAGCCCGATAAATAGTAAAAATTTAAAATTAATATGTTTTAATACTCCAGCAAAGTCTCTTTTTAAGCATAGTTGCACAGCTGTTTTATCAAAGGACTTCAAGGAGTTTATGAGTTCCTCGTATATACCGGTTACAAGAGCTATGGTACCACCAGAAACACCTGGTATAACATTGGCAGCTCCCATAGTAAAGCCTTTTACTGCAATTAAGAAGTACTCTTTTTTGGATCTTGCAGACATATTATAAATCTAAATATGCTGTATAACCGCCTTCCAGATTGAAGAGGTTTTTAAATTGGTGGTGCTTTTCGAGCATAAAAATAATTGAAGCAGATCTTTTACCCGATCTACAGTATATAACTACTTGCATGCTTCTAGAAATTTCATCTATCGAGTCCATCATCTCGTCTAGAGGTATGTTGTTAGAACATATCGCTCCATCCTCAAACTCATAAGGCTCTCTAATATCTATCAGTTGAAATTCTTCTTTGTTGAACAATTTCTCTTGCACTTCTTTAGGACTAATAGATTTCATTATTTCTTTGGTAAAAAGTTGAAAAACGTATCGCCCCTCAATCCAAGTCGTAAACATTCTAAAGGAATTACTTCGTTTGGTGCTATGTTACCTAAGTTTACATTTGGACCTAAGAGTTTGATAAACCAAACTTGTTGAGACTTCTGAGGAGCTTCCCAAAGAATTCTCTCTTTTGGAATTTTAGTTAAAATTTCCTCAATTAAATCAGAGCGAACTTCACCAGTATCTCTACAAATACCTACATTACCTCCTTCACGTGCCTCAGCAATTACTTTCCAAGATCCAGCGGCAAGTTCTTTTTCCATCATTTCAATCCACTTATATGGAGGTATTAAAACATCCTCGCTTTTTGAACCAATTTCTGAAAGTACAGTTGTTTTTTTAGCTAAAATTCTAATGTATTCACACTTTTTGTCGTGGTCTAGTTCAATAGAACCATCCGAGACTTCTACTGTATTTAGATTGTACTTGTCTACTAAGTCTAAATATTCATTAAACATTCCTCTTTCGATAAACGCTTCAAAAAGAGTTCCACCAAAATAAACTTTTAATCCTGCATCGGAGTAAAGTTTAATTTTCTCCGAAAGGTTTTCTGTAAGATAAGCTGTTCCAAAACCCAGTTTTACGATGTCTATATGTTTGGCCGAAGCTTCGAGCATGTTTTTAGCTTCATTCATGCTTAAACCTTTATCCATCACCATTGTTAATCCTTCTTCTCTCGGACTTTTGGTTCTTGTTGGAATGTGAGGTAAATTAAAATTCATTGTTGTTTATTTTAACAGTTGTGTAAATTCTTTGTTGTGTTCCAATTCTGGTAAATATTTATAAAGCACTTCAATTGCTTTAACATCTTGTTTTATAGCTTTTTGAAGGTATTTACTGGCGTTCGTAAGATCTTTTTCGTAAAAGCAATACGCACCTATATGGTAGAGTAAATCTATATGATCTTTGTTAGACTTTAATCCTTGTTTTAATAAGCTAATAGAATCTTTTGTCTCATTTAAAGAGTGAGTTAAATCTGCATACTCCAGCCATATAGTTGGTGCGTCGCATCCCAACTCTATTAGTTTTTGGTAACCTAAATCTGCCTCAGCGTACAAACCAGCCTTTCTAAAAACCCCAGTTTGTATGTAAAGGTATTCTAAGTCGTTAGGACTTAGGTCTAATGCTTTGTTTACGTTGTGGAGTGCTTCCTCTGTATACCCCAACGCATCGTAGCAAAGACCAGCTTCCATCCATGCCTCAGACAATTGAGGATCCTGATGACTTGCCTTGGTAAAATACCTAATAGCTTGGTTAAATAAAGAAAGATCTTTGTAACACAAGCCAATTTTTAAGTAAGTGTATCCGGTGGCCTCTTCAAATGCAAAGGTTAATAGGTAGGTTTTTATAGCCTCTTTTACCTCGCCTAATTGTGTTAAAGATCTAGCTTTTTCATGATAGCCAGCCGTAAAACACGCATCAATTAAAATTGCATAATCCAAAGCCCAAACTGCTTTTTTGTACTCTTTATTTTTGTTGTAAAATAAACCCAGCTGGTACCAAGTTATCTCGCAGTAAGGTGCTTTTTCTATTAAATCTGTAAAGAAAACGATTGCATCGTTGTAGGCGTCTAGTCTTTCGAAGCAGTAGGCAATGTTAAAGATAGCTATATCATCTTCAGGGTCTTCTAAAAGAAATGAAGACAGGTACTTAATTGCATCCAAAAATTTACCTAAACATTGATACTCAAAAGCAATAAAAGGGAATACCTCAATTGGGTCGTCCGAAAGCTTTTTTGCTTTATGAAATTGCTTTAATGCCTCGTGGTGTTTTTTTCTTTTAGAAAGAATGGAGCCTTTAGCTATGTATAAATCTACGTTGCTTGGTTCTAAAGATTGTGCAGTTTCTAATGTAGTTTCTGCCTCGTTAAGTCGCTCTAATATTGTGAGTATTTGCGCCTTTTTAATTAAAAAACTGGCAGAATAAGGATATTGCTCGTAGGCAAGCTCCATGCTCGCCATTGCCTCACCAAGCTGACCATTATCTATGTAGTACTCAACAATGTCTTCAAATTCATAAGAATCAAAAAACGACTGGAATTCTCCTTCCAGCATTTTTTCATAACGCTCAATTAAAGCGTCAATTTTATTTTGATCCTTATGTTGTTCTTGTCTCATTCTTGTTCTAAATTATTTGGCTAAAATACAATTCCTCTTTTTTAAATTTAAAACAAATGGGAGTTAATTCAACTAAGTATATGATTATTTATTCACAATCAAATACACAATTTCGCAAACCTACTACAAAGCAGTAGTTTTTAGGTTTTAAACTCTGTATTAAACTCTTAACTTCTTATTGTTAGTGCTTAGCAGCTTACTGTTATTTTATTTATAAAGGCCACATTTATGGGCAATCAATTTTCTATATTTGCTCCAAATTAGATAAAAATGACTTTAATAAAATCAATTTCCGGTATTAGAGGAACCATAGGTGGAGTACCTGGGGATAATTTAACCCCTTTAGATGTAGTTAAGTTTGCTTCTGCATATGGAATGTGGCTTAAAAACAGAACCAAAGGGCAATTAAAAGTTATTGTTGGAAGAGATGCTCGAATTTCTGGCGCTATTGTTCATGATTTGGTTCAGGCTAGTTTACTTTCTTTAGGAATTGATGTAGTTGATTTAGGATTGAGTACTACGCCAACCGTTGAGATTGCCGTGCCATTAGAAAATGCTAATGGAGGAATTATACTGACAGCTAGCCATAATCCTAAGCAATGGAACGCCTTAAAATTGTTAAACGAGAAGGGAGAGTTTGTATCCGCTCAAGATGGAGCAGACATTTTAAGCATTGCTGAACTCGAAGCTTTCGATTTTGCTCAGGTAGATGAGCTAGGGAGCTCCATAAAAAAGGACTATTTACAGATTCACATCGATGCTGTATTAGCCCTTTCCACAGTAGATGTAAAACGTGTAAAAGCGGCAAAATTTAAGGTAGTTATAGACGCTGTAAACTCTACGGGTGGAATTTACATCCCTGCTTTATTAAAGCAAATGGGCGTATCTGTTGTAGAGCTTTATTGCGAACCCAACGGACGTTTCCCTCACAACCCAGAACCTTTGCCAGAGCATTTACACGATTTATGTTCCTTGGTTAAAGAAACTAAAGCAGATCTAGGTTTTGTTGTGGATCCTGATGTAGATCGTTTGGCTATTGTATCCGAAGACGGAACTTTATTTGGCGAAGAGTATACTTTGGTTGCAGTTGCCGACCATGTTTTGAAAACTCAAAAAGGAGCTACTGTGTCAAATTTATCCTCTACCAGAGCTTTAAAAGATGTAAGTGATAAGCACGGTGTAAGGTATCATGCATCTGCTGTAGGAGAGGTAAATGTAGTGAGTAAAATGAAAGAAGTAGATTCTCCCATTGGCGGAGAAGGAAATGGAGGTATTATATATCCAGAGCTTCATTACGGAAGAGATTCTTTAGTTGGTATAGCCTTATTCTTAACTCATTTGGCTCAGTCTAAATTAACCTGTTCTGATCTTAGAAAAACGTATACCAATTACCACATGTCTAAGCAAAAAATACAGTTAACACCAAACATAGATGTAGATGCTATTTTGGAATTAATGGCTGCTAAGTACGCTGCTGAAGATGTGAATACCTTAGATGGTGTGAAAATTAATTTTTCTAATGAATGGGTTCATCTCAGAAAATCGAATACCGAACCGATTATTAGAGTTTATACAGAAAGTACCAGTTTTACTAAAGCAAATGGTTTAGCTCAGCGTTTTATTAACGAAATAAGCTTACTTTAAAATTAGTTTATTTGTAGTATAAATTGATACCGTTTTTCTAGCGATAAAAGAATAGTTTATGAAAGTTTATTTAGATAATGCAGCCACCACACCAATAGACCCTCAGGTATTTGAGGCTATGATTCCTGTTTTAAAAGATGGTTTTGGAAACCCATCTTCTACCCATTCGTTTGGAAGAAAAATTAGATCTTTAATAGAACGAGCTCGAAAAAACGTTGCCGAACATTTGAATTGTTCTCCAAGCGAAATATTTTTTACTTCAGGAGGAACCGAAGCAGACAATATGGCCATTCAATGTGCTGTAAAAGATCTTGGAGTAAAACACATCATCACCTCATCTATAGAACATCACGCAGTAGGACATACAGTAGAGAAACTAAGAAAAGACGGATTGGTAGAATTATCCTACGTTCATTTAGACGAAAATGGTCATGTAGATTTACAACATTTAGAGCAATTATTGTCTGTTCATCCAAAAACTTTAGTTACACTAATGCACGCCAATAATGAGGTTGGTAACTTATTGCCAATAGAACTTGTTTCTGAAATTTGTGAACAATATGGCGCAATATTTCACTCAGACACCGTACAAACAATGGCGCATTATAAATTTGATATGCAGCTTCTAGATAAGGTTCATTTCTTGGCTTGCTCTGCACACAAGTTTCATGGACCAAAAGGCATAGGTTTTTTGTATGTAAATAAGAAAGTTCAAATTAATCCAATCATTCACGGCGGTGCTCAAGAGCGAAATATGAGGGGGGGTACCGAAAATGTTTATGGGATAGTAGGTCTTTCTAAAGCTATGGATGTTTCTTTCGACAGTCTTGAAGAACATCAAAATCATGTGATCGGTTTAAAAGAACACATGATTAGTCGATTAAATTACTCTATTAAGGGGGTTGAATACAATGCGGACAGTGCGAATTTGTCTCGTAGTTTATACACCGTTTTAAGTGTTTCATTGCCACCTTCAGACATCGCATCGATGTTGCTTTTTAATATGGATATTATGGGTGTTGCTTGTTCGGGAGGTTCTGCTTGTACATCTGGCGCTAACATGGGATCTCATGTTTTAGCCGGATTAGATGCACCAAAAGATCGTCCTACCATTAGATTTTCATTTTCTAGATTTACCACTAAAGAAGAAATTGATTATGCTGTAGATTCTTTACTAAGCCTGTACGCATAGTTGATCGATTTGTTTTGTTGATAAAAATACATGATATCAACTCATTGTTAAGTATTTAAGTCTTTGTATTTAGGTATTATCTACTTGTGTTTTAGGTCTAAATAAAAGGTCACCTATTTTCACTAAATTTGCAAAATTCTAATTGATAGTATAAAAAGATATGGCATCATCAAAAAATAAGGAATTATCCTTTGTAGATTTTCGAAACGAGGTTTTAGCAGATTACCGTTTGGCTTGTGAAAGTCGAGAGGCAAGTTTGTTAGGTCGTCGGGAAGTTCTTACAGGCAAAGCAAAGTTCGGAATTTTTGGTGATGGTAAAGAGTTAGCCCAAATTGCGATGGCTAAGGTTTTTAAAAATGGCGATTTTAGATCTGGTTATTACCGCGATCAAACCTTTATGATGGCAATCGATCAAATGTCTGTTCAGCAAATGTTTGCCGCACTTTACGGTCATACTGATGTGCAACAAGAACCTGCTTCTGGAGGACGTCAAATGGGTGGGCATTTTGCTACTCGAAGTTTAAACGAAGATGGTACCTGGAAAAACCTAATGGACTTAAAAAACTCCTCTGCAGATATTTCGTGTACCTCCGGGCAAATGCCGCGCTTATTAGGTTTAGCTCAAGCATCAAAAATATATCGAAACAACAAAGATTTACAAAATTGGACTTCCTTTTCCAATATGGGAAATGAAATAGCTTTTGGTACCATTGGTAATGCAAGTACCTCCGAGGGTCCGTTTTTTGAAACCATAAATGCAGCAGGTGTATTACAAGTTCCCATAATTATGTCCGTTTGGGACGATGGTTATGGGATTTCTGTACCTGCAAAATACCAAACTACCAAAGAGAATATATCCGAAATATTAAAAGGTTTTCAGCGCGATGAAAAAGGTGCTGGTTTTGAAATAATTAGAGTAAAAGGATGGGATTATCCTGGATTGATTGAGGCCTACCAAAAAGCAGAAAAAATTGCGCGGGAAGAACACGTGCCCTGTTTAATCCATGTATCTGATGTTACTCAGCCTCAAGGACACTCTACTTCAGGTTCGCACGAGCGCTATAAATCTGCCGATCGTTTACAGTGGGAAACAGACTTCGATCCTATTAAAAAAATGGGGGAGTGGATACTCGAAACTAATTTAGCCTCTCAAGACGATTTAGATGCAATTGCAAACGAATCTAAGAAACTAATTAGACTGGCTAAGGCAGATGCTTGGAATGCATTTATCAACCCGATTAAGAAGGAGCAAGAAGAGGTAGTACTACTTTTAATGAACCTAGCTAGTGCTAGTTCAAACAAGCCTTTTATAGAGAAATTAGCAAACGAGCTAAGTGAAAAAATTGAACCTATTCGTAAAGATATGTTCAATACCGTACGAAAGGCTTTGCGTTTTGTTACAGAAGAAAACTCTGAACACAAAACCAATTTAATCGCTTGGTTAACCCAAGAGAGTCAAGTAAATACAAATCGTTTTAGCAGCCATTTATACAGTAATTCTGATTTTGCCTCTATAAAAATAGCCGAGGTTTTACCCGAGTATGAGCGTGCTGAAGATGTGGATGCACGTTTGATTATTAGAGATAACTTTGATGCCATTTTTACAAACAAACCCGAAACACTTATTTTTGGCGAGGATTCTGGTACTATTGGCGATGTAAATCAAGGCTTAGAGGGCATGCAAGAGAAGCACGGAGAATTACGTGTTTCTGATGTGGGTATTCGTGAAGCAACAATTTTAGGCCAAGGAATTGGTATGGCTATGCGTGGTTTGAGACCCATAGCCGAAATTCAATATTTAGATTACTTATTGTACGCCATTCAGATTATGAGTGACGATTTAGCCACGCTTCATTACCGAACAAAAGGGGGCCAGAAGGCACCTTTAATTATTAGAACTCGGGGCCATCGTTTGGAAGGTATTTGGCATTCGGGTTCTCCCATGGGAATGATTATAAACGCTCTTAGAGGCGTAAATGTATTGGTTCCAAGAAACATGACAAAAGCTGCAGGTTTTTACAATACGATGTTAGAGTCTGACGATCCGGCTCTGATTATTGAATGTTTAAATGGTTACCGTTTAAAAGAAAAAATGCCAACCAATTTAGGTGCATTTAGAACTCCAGTTGGAGTTCCAGAAATAACCAAAGAAGGAACAGATATTACTTTGGTAAGTTACGGATCTACTTGGCGTTTGGTAATGGAAGCTGCAAAAGAATTAGAAACTCTAGGGGTTTATGCAGAGGTTATTGATGTACAATCTTTAATTCCTTTTGATGTAAATCATAGCATTGTCGAAAGTATTACTAAAACCAATCGAGTTTTATTTATAGATGAGGATGTTCCGGGTGGTGCAACAGCTTACATGATGCAAAAAGTAGTAGAAGAACAAAAAGCATATTTTCATTTGGATAGCGAGCCAAGAACCTTATCTGCTAAAGCGCACAGACCAGCTTATGGTACCGATGGAGATTACTTTTCAAAACCTAGTGTAGATTCTATTTTTGAAAAAGTTTATGAGATTATGCACGAATCAAATCCAAAAAAATTCCCAAGCATTTATTAACCAAACTGATTTAAATTTAGTTGGCAAGTTTCTTTTGGCTCTTCTTTAAAACTTGGCTATTAGTTTTCCACTTAACCTGAGCACTTCCATTTCCGAAAGAATCAAGTTGTAGCGAGAATTGTTGTAATTATTTTTCACCAAAAGTAAGTTTATCTGCGCCAATCTGTAAGCGTTGCTAGACAACATTCCAACCTCAAATTCTTTTTGGCTGTACTTAAAGTTTTCAAGATTTAAGGCTACATTTTTTTCTTCCATTAAAACAATCTCTAAAGTCCTTTCAAAATCAGAATAGGCTGTCAATAAATTTGCTTCTAAAGCGAGTTTAGATTCTTTAAGCTCCCATTCTCTGTTTTTAATAGACAATGCCGCATTTTTAACCGCAGCTCTCTTTGTACCTCCTGCATAGATCGGAATATTCAAAGAAAAAAGAATTCCAAGCCCATTGCTTTCATTTAAAGTTATAAAGCTGCCCTCTGTTTCGGACTTGTTGAAATTATAAGAGCTAGATAGGTTTAGTTGCGGTAAATATGATGCTTTAGATATCTTATAGTCAAGTAAAGAGTTCTGCAGATTAAGTCGCGCAGATTGTACCTGATTGTTTTGCCTAAACATAAGCTCTTTTAGTTGCGTATAATCTGAAATTTTGGAGCGAACAAAAGGTATGTTTTCAAGGTTAACATTTGAAGATAAATCTCTGTTTATTGTTTTGTTAAAAGCTATTTTGGCTGCGTCTAAAGCTTGATTTGCTTGTACTAATGTAACACTGTCTTTGTTTAAATCGACTTGTGCACTCAATACATTTGCTCTAGATCCTCCGCTGTAAGCTCTTTGTTTTTCTGCAATCTGTAGTCTTTCTGAAGATAAGGTTAAGGTTTCATTTAGTGCATTAAAATTATCGGTAGCGCGCAGTACATTAAAATAGGATGCTATTACAGCAATGAGCGTTGTTTCAATTTCTAATCTGTTCTGTACCGAGCTTAAATCGGCGTTTAGTTTTAGTTTTTTATACTGTCCTCTGTTAGATCCACCAGCAAACAAGGTATAGTCTAACCTTAATGAACTGGCTAAGTTTATAGATTCTGCATTTTTAACATTTAATGCTGGATTTTCACCTGTAAAAACCATATTTGTGTTGTCGTTTCCATAATCGGAACTTGCGGTAGCACTAACAAGTGGAATTAATCCTGCTTGCCCCGGTTTAGCTATGTTTTGGGAGGCTTTAACCTTATTTGAAGAAATTTGTAGACTGTAGTTTTGTTGTAAAGCAATTTCTATCGCTTCATCTAAACTCATTTGAGCCGAAAGAGAAGAATAGGCTGCAAAAAACAAAACCGTAACTAGTTGTCGAGTACTTTTCATTTGATTTTACCTTTATTAATGTCTTTTGTTACGATTCAAAATCTTCTAGCTCCTCATACTTTAGTTCTTTATATGCGGGTTCTAATTTTTCTGGTTCGATGCTTTTATCATGCCACCACCATCTAATAAATCCTTTGCATCGGTTTACGGTTTGTAAAAGAACAGGAAGTAGAATAAGAATTACTAAAGTTGCAAAAGCCAGTCCGTAGGCAATGGATAAGGCCATAGGAATTAAGAATTGCGCTTGAAAGCTTTTTTCTAAAATTAGTGGTGCTAAACCAGCAATAGTTGTAATTGAAGTTAATAAAATAGGTCTAAACCTACTTGTTGCAGCCGTCATTAAGGCTTGTTGGTAAGGCATTTTATTTTTAATATTGTGGTTAAAAGCACTTACAAAAACAAGAGAGTCGTTTATTAAAATACCTATAAGCGCAATGGTTCCTAAAATACTAAACAAACTCACTTGCATGCTATGTAAGTAGTGCCCCCATGCTACGCCAATAAATCCGAATGGAATTAATAGTACCACCACCATTGTTTGCGATAAGGATCTGAAGGTGCAAATGATAACGGCGATCATTAAAAGTAAAATAATAGGCATTACTTTTTGCATGGAAGACTGAGATCTTGCCTGCTCTCTGCCTTGTCCCTCAAAAGAAAATTGGACATCGGGTTTGTTCTTTAATAAATTTGGCAATATTTCGCTCGACAAATTTTCAATGATATCTGAGGTTGACACATTTGCACTTGAGAGGTTCGCTTCTACAACGATTTCGCGTTTTCCATCGGTGTGGTTTATTCCAAGGTTACCTCTAAGTATAGAAAAATCTACCAGATCAGAAAGTAAATACCGATTGTTTTGAGCGCTAAGCATCTCAATATCTTTTAGCTGTTTTACGGTACTTCGTTGTTTTTCATCGTAGCGTACCCATATTCTTACTTCATCAAGTCCACGTTGTACGCGTTGTACTTCTCCACCATAAAATCCTCTTCGTATTTGAGAAATAATACCTCTTTCTGTAAAGCCAAGTAAATACGCTTTATCCTTAAGTTTTATCCGCACTTCTTTTGCCCCTTGCAAGTCACTGTTAGTTACATCACTTAGGTCAGATAAGTTTTTCATTTCCAGTGTAAGTTCTTTAACAAGCTCTCGGAGTTCTTGCATATTGTCTCCTCGAAGTGCTACAGATATAGGTTTGCCAAACGGACTTCCCGAGCCAAAGGAAAATTCTTCAGCACCAGCAAGTTCTCCAACCAATTGTCTAATATAGTTCGAAACACCTATTTGTTTGACGGTTCGTTCTTCTCCACCCAAGAGTTCCATTTTGATGTAACCTTTATGTCCGGCTCCAGGGCCAATTCTTTTATCGGTAGATAAAATTAAGTCCTTTTCTTGGTTTTGAGTTTTCTTAAAGTGTTCATTGGTTTCCCATATTGCAGTCTCAATGGTATTTAAATTTTCTTTGGTAATATTTTCGCTTGTTCCAGCAGGCATTTTTAAATTAATAAGAATATTGTCTTGCTCTATAGATGGGAAAAAAGTACTGCTTATAATGCCACCTTTCATAGCTCCCATTGTTATCATAAATAAACCAACTGGAATCGAAAGCGCAAACAATGGGTTTTTTAAACTAAATTTTAAAACAGGTATGTAAATTTTGTTTTTTAATCCGTCCATTATACTGGTAAAAAAGCGCATTAACTTATTGGGCTTTACTTCTCTGTTTAACGCTTTAGAGTGGGCTACGTGTGCCGGAAGTATTAAAATTCCTTCTACTAGAGAAAAAATCAGTGTAGCTATTACGATAAAAGCCATTTGACCAAAGAAATCGCCTAAACGCCCCTCAATAAAAAAGAAGGTAGAAAACACAATTATCGTAGTTAAAATAGCAGAGAAAACAGCTGGAACAACCTCTAATGTACCATCGATTGCTGCTCTAATTCTTCCTTTTCCCATTTCAAAATGACGGTAAATATTCTCGCTCACAATTACACCGTCGTCTACTAAAATTCCAATAACAGTAATCATTCCAAACAGAGAAATTACATTTAGTGTTACCCCAAAAAATGAAGCTAAAATGAACATACCTGCAAATGAAATTGGAATGGAAAGTGCAACCCAAAATGCTAAACGGTAATGTAAGAATACGGCTAATAAGATTAAGACTATAAAAAAGCCTAAAACACCATTGTTAGCTAACATCTCTATTCGCTCTTGAACTACTTTTGACTGGTCGTTAATGACCACAATACTTAGGGTGCTATTTTGGCTTTTGAATTTATCGATGTACGTGCGAACGTTTTGAACAATACTTAATAAATCTTCATCGTTTGTGTATTTTACATCTACAGCTACCGAGGGTGATCCATTTAGAAAATTTCGGTCTGGGGCTTCTGACCATTTGTCTTTAACCTCTGCTATTTCGTCTAGTGTAACTGCACGTCCATCTGGAGTAGAAAGTATGTACATGTTTTTTAAGTCTTTAGCATAGTAAGACTTGTTTTTAAGACGAATTTTTAATTCTTCTTGTGTTCCCTTTATAGTTCCACCTGTAGCTTCTATGTTACCCGATTGGATGCGTTCTAATACCTGCTGAAATGTGATTCCGTAGGCACGTAGTTTATTTTCTTTAATCTCAATTGAAATCTCTTCATCCGGAAAGCCCGAAAGCGATACTTTACTTATTCCTTTGGTATTTAAAAGGTCTCTTTCGATGCGGTTGGCAATAGTTTTTAGCTCTTTAAGATCTTTAGTGCCAGTAATGGCAAAGCTTACGGCTGTATTTATTACCTCCAGTTTATATGTATTTATAGACTCTATTCCTAATGGAAAGGAGTTAATTTGATCTATGTAGTTTTTAACATCTTGCAATACCTGCTCTATGTCTGCATTCTGCTTTATCTCTATATTTAAAGAACCTAGGTTTTCGCTGGAAATAGAAGTAACTCGTTCTATTCCTGAAACACCTGTGAGTTTGTCTTCAATTTTTAAAACTACAGATTCTTCAATCTCTTCTGGTGATGCATTTGGATAAATGATTTGTATGCTGATGTTTCGGATAGGGGCTTGCGGAAAGAATGTGCTTTTAATGTTTAGCATACCCATTGTTCCAAAAACAAGGATCAGAACCATCAATAAATTCCCAAGAATAGGATATTTGATGAAATAGTTGACTAAGTTTTTCATCAAATTATAACTTTATACTGTTTACACGAACCACTTTACCTGGCTTTGCTCCGGTTAAGGATTGCGCTAATAAAATTGCGTTTACAGGTATTCCACTCAACCAAACCAAATCATTATTTTCGTGTAGTACTGTAACAGGATACTTTGTAAGTATAGAGTCGTTTTCTACACCATAAACGAATTGATTGTTAATGAGTAAATGTGAACTCAATAATGTAGATCCTTTAATGGTTAAACCATTTAGCTCTGCTTTCATATACATTCCTTCCATTAAATCTTCTCCAGTAGTACTCACATATATTTTGAGGGTTTGTGTTGCTGGGTCTATAACAGTCCCAATTCTACTAACTTCTCCTTGCCAGGTTCCCTTTATGTCTTCTGATTTTAGTGTTACCTTATCCTTTAATTTAATTTTTGAACGCTCGTTTACGCTCAAACCTAGTTCTAGCTCATAATGGTAGGCTCCAACATATTCTCCTATTTGCTGTCCTACTCTGATAAGTGTTCCAGGAACTGTATTGGCAGAATGAATCGTACCGTCAAAAGGTGCTTTAATAACATACTTTCTAAGTTGTGATTCTTGACTTCTGATGTTGAAAAATTGATTGTATACGTTTTTGGTCACCAAAAAGTTTTTTTCTTTTTGACTTTGCACTTCAGGTAGGATTTCTAATTCGTTTAGTGAGTTAAAACTAGAAATGTAATTTTGCCAGTTTGCAAATGTATCTGGATAGTCTGTAGCCAACTCTGCTTGAAGACCTGTAAGTAAGCTTAAAAAGCTAGAACGCAGAGCACTAAGATTTAACCTATTTTGGGCATCATTAATATGGATCAGCGTATCTCCTTTTGCAAAAGAAATCCCCTCTTTAAATTGTTTTTCGGACGATTGTAATTGACCTGATACTTCGGAAAACACATTAATTCTATCTCTAGACGACAAACGTCCCGAAAGCTCTATAGAAATTGAAGCGTCTTTAATTGTTTCTTTATAAACATTAACCAAAGGTGCCGAGCTAAGGGTAGCTGTTTTAGTTGGTGCTTTTTTTTGAGCTTCAAAGGCATTGCTAATAAGCGAAGCAATTACTAGAACTCCTAAAGCAGCAATGGTGTAAATTCTTCTAATGAGGATTTTTTTCATCTTAAATGTTGGTTCGTTTAAATGAAAAAAGAAAGAGTACAATAATCTCTTTCTTTAGTTTTGCAAAATTAACGAATAATTCTTGGTTATTTATCTCAATAGAGATTAAATAAGAGTGTAGGTTACAGTAAATAAGTTGTTTACTCCCTATCTGAATTAAGAAAATAAATTGGTGATTTAAATGTGCTAAAAATAGATTGTTAAGTTGGATTTATTTTTATTCCTTGCAGCTAGATATTAAATAATTGATATTATTTTTTAGAATAATTCTATCCTTGTTTATTCAGAATCTGTTCGCATAGATTCTTGCTCAGTTTTAAATATTCTTTTTACATGTTTAGATATGGGTATTGCCCTTCCTTCTTCATCAATTCTACAAAATAAAATATGCGTACTCAATACCAATTGCTCTTCTTGTGTATAAACACTACAGCGTCTTACTTCTATAGAAATGGTAATGCTGGTGTTTCCTATAGCAATTACATTACCGTAAATTTTTACAATATTATTAACTTTTACAGGAGCCAGAAATATAAGCTCATCCATTTTTACAGTAACCATAAGAGGGGTGAAACAGTATTGTGCAGCCATGGCTACCCCAGCTTCATCTACCCAACTTAGCATGGTTCCGCCAAACAAATTGTTGTGCACTCCAATGTCACCTTTTTTACAAACTTTGGTCGAAATAAGATTCATAGTCTCTTAGTTTAGTGGTTTTAATAACACCCATTACTTACAAGCCTAATTTATAAAAACATTTTTGTATTCTAGAGTCTTTGTGGATTGTTTCAAACTGTTTGATACTGTAGGTGTAAATTCTTGTTCTGTTGTCTGTTAAGCTTTTCATTTCAGTAATCAGTTTTTCAGTGGCATCAAAATAATATTCTGAAACTGTTTCAATGCGATGTTCTGTGTGGATTAATTCTCCGTACATAATTTTTTGTTTTTTTAGTTAATAAATTCTCCATGAATGGCTAGGTCTAATCCTTCTTCTTCTATTTCCTCGCTCACTCTTATGGGTACAATAAGTGCGGTAAATTTATAGAGTAGATAGGATCCGATAAATGTGAAGAGGCTTATGATAATAAGCGCGTAAACATGATTTATAAAGGTTTGAGTTTCTCCGTAAATTAAACCAACATCCTTAGCAAATACACCTGTGAGAAGTAAACCCACAATTCCGCCCATACCATGACAGGCAAATACGTCTAAAGTATCGTCTATATTCAGTTTTTTAAAGTGGCTTAGAAATTTGTTGCAAATGAGTGCTCCAATAAAACCCATAAATAAACTCTGACCGATGCTGACAAACCCTGCTGCTGGGGTAATTACAACCAAACCAACTACTGCTCCAATACAAGCATGCGAAGCCTTAACTTTATTCCCTTTCACACCCTCAACAACGATCCAGGTAAACATGCTCATAGCTGAAGCAGTATTGGTTGTAGCAAATGCCATAATTGCATCTGCATTAGCTCCTAAGGCGGAGCCAGAATTAAATCCAAACCAACCAAACCATAACATTCCTGTTCCAAGTAGAACGTAACTTATATTGGCTGGGTTTTCTTCTTTTTCTTCTCTTTCTTTGTGTTTTTTTCTTCGACCTAATGCTAATGCTCCGGCAAGTGCAGCAAATCCGGCAGAAATATGAACTACGGCACCACCTGCAAAATCTAGCACTCCCCACTGGTTAAGAAAACCGTTTGGATGCCAGGTCCAATGAGCCAAAGGGCAGTAAATGAATATGCTAAACAAACACATGAAAATAAGGTAAGCAGAAAAATTTATTCTTTCGGCAAAGCTTCCGGTTGTAATTGCAGGGGTAATAATGGCAAATTTTAATTGAAATAATGCAAATAGAAGTAAGGGAATCCCCAGGCCTAAGGTTTCATTGTATTTGTCAATATTGGTAAACATAAAGTATTGAGTAGGATCTCCTATAAGGCCAAAGTAACTATCTCCGAAAGAAAGACTAAAGCCCACAAAAACCCATAATATACTGATAAGACCTAATGCAATGAAACTTTGAAACATGGTAGAGATCACATTTCTTTGACTTACCAAGCCTCCGTAAAAAAAAGATAACCCAGGTGTCATAAAGAAAACCAAACAGCTGGCGGTTAGCATCCAGGTAATGTCTGCTGCATTTTCGGGCTTTATACTAATGTTTAGTTGCTCGTAGTTTGAAACGCCTAAAAGAGCAACAATACCCAAGAGTATAAATGTTATTATCCAGTTTTTATTCATCTGTATTTGTTTGATGTAAATCTCTGTAATATCAATTTAAAATGGAAATAATATTGTTAAACAGTTTAATAATAGTGAATTTAACAATATTGTTGCATATTTTTGGGAAATGTGTTTTTATGAATTAAATTTATACCGATGAAAAACGATATCGATAAAATCGATTTAGAGATTTTAAAGTATTTGTCTTCAAATGCTAAGATTTCTTACACAGAATTGGCCTCAAAAATCCTTGTTTCGGCGAGTACAGTTCACGTTAGAGTAAAAAAGTTGGAAGACATAGGTATCATTAAAAATTTCACCATTAATATCGATTACAAAAAACTTGGACTCTCGTTTACTTCTTATTTAGGCGTTTTTTTAGACAAGGCAAAGAGTTTTGATAAGGTTGCAAATTCGCTTAAAAAAATACCTCAAATTACTGTTATAGATTTTACAACGGGTCAGTTTAGTGTTTTTTGTAAGGTTAGAGCTGCAGATTCCGAAGCGACCAGAAATGTACTTAAAAACGTGCATTCTATAGACGGTGTGCGTAGAACAGAAACTTTTATATCTATGGAAGAATTACTAAACGATAAGGAATCTCTTATGGACTCAATTGTACTAGAGGCTCCTATTAATTAAGTCTATATAACCGTTTAGCCTTACTGAAGCACTGTTATTCCAAAAACATAAATTCATTAAAAATTATTGTGCGTGTAGCATCGATTTATATCTTTGCATAAGATCATTGAAATTACTGGGGATGACTGGCTTTGACAGCGAGATGAGTAGGACTGTAAGCATGTCGAGCATGGTGAGACGGCTCGTTAATATCCAATTCACAAATTTTTATTCGGCGAGTCTAACTACGCTTTAGCTGCCTAATCTAGGATTAGTCTAGCTTTTGCTCAGGTGATAGATGAAGGTTGATCGCTTCTATCCCATCGAGCATCATCAAAAGGATGAACTAGCCAATAGGGATGTCTTGACTTAAAGGCGAAATACAAAGGATAAGGTTTCGTTTTGGGAATGTAAGTTTCCCGACTTTACTCGAAAATTAATTACTTACTAAACATGTAGAAAGCTTTCAGATTCCTTGTTTGGACCAGGGTTCGATTCCCTGCATCTCCACTAAAAAGGGCTGTTTACGTTAATTCGTAAACAGCCCTTTTTTTATTTTTCAGCTTATACAGCACGCATTTTCTTATACATCAGTGCTTGTTTTTGATGTGTAGTAATGTGAAAAAACAAAATTGGTAGTTGCCATAATCCAATGCACAGCAAAAGCGGTCCATATAGTTTGGGTTTCATAGGTAATAAAGCATAAAGCAATACCTAAGGGAATGGAGCCGAGCGTTTCTTTTTTTCCTTTGTGCAGATGTGCTAAAGCATAGAGTAGTGTGTTTAGAATTATTGCTGGATATAAGTCAATAAAAAGCAGCATTCCTAGAAATAAAATACCTCTGAATAAAAACTCGTATGCCAGCAAATACATTCCCCAACTTAAGATATTTGAGGTGTATTCTAGAACACTCCAGTATTTCATTCTTACTTCAGGATAAACTTTCAAATGATCTTTACCTCTTGCATTTAGTGCGCCTAAAGGAACTAAAATTACGGCGAGTACTCCTGTATAAAAGGTGTCCGTATCGGTCCATGTAAAGCGGATAGACAAAAAGTTAATATCAAAGTAGTTTAGGTAAGCAATGGGTATGTTTGCCATACAAATAAAGGCTACCACACGAGTTAGTTGTACCCAATAATATGAAGTTTTAGAAACAGGAAATTGCTTGCTAAAACTAGATTTTACCTTAGAACTCTTTAAAAAGAGAAAATACAAAACATAAGCTAATAAGCCTATTAGTAGAGGTGTAGCTTCTACATAATTAAGCTCATTTGAGGCCATTTATTTTAAGTTGCTTGTAATTTTTTCGCTTAATGGTTTTGTTATAGAGTAGTAATAATCTACAAACTCACCTTTTGGGCCAACTAGGTATTTTTGAAAGTTCCATTTAACTGAACTTGATGATTTTCCATTTAGACTTTTATCTGTAAGCCATTTAAAAATGGGGTGCTGTTTATCTCCTTTTACTTCAATTTTTTCTGATAGAGGAAAGTTTACTCCGTATCGTACTTTACAGAAGCTTTTTATATCATCTGAACTACCTGGCTCTTGTCCACCAAACTGGTTGCAAGGAAAACCGATAACAACAAGCTGATCTTTGTACTGATCTGATAGAGCTTCTAAGTCTTCGTACTGAGGGGTAAAGCCACATTCTGAAGCTACATTTACAAAAAGAATGTACTTTCCTTCAAAAGATTTTAAAGAAACTTTAGCACCTTCAATCGAAGTGTATTCTAAATCGTAAATAGAGCTAGGTTCTTGTGCCGAACTTTTAGAGAAAATAGATAATAAGGCCATAAAAAGTATGTTGAAGATTGTTTTTTTCATGCCCAAATGTACAAAAAAAGCGGCTGCTTTAGCAGCCGCTTTTTATTTAAAAGTTTACCCTAATCTCATCGACAATACTTTGAATGTTTACATTTAATAAAAATCGAATATTAGATTCATAATGTTCTGTATTCGCACCTTCAGGTAAATATACAGGAAAGTAAATTTCCATTCTTTTTGGTATGAGGGTTAAAATTAATCCAGAGTTCCAGTGCGAGCTGTTTTTACCATTAGTACTTATATTGGCAATATTAAAGTAGCCTTTTATAGGTTTTAGAAGTGGAACTTGAAGGTTTGCACTTAAGAGGTAATTATTTGCCATGTATTGATTGCCCAAAACAAAACCACCATCGGTAGTGGTAATTTGATTGGACAGCACATTATCTCTACCGGCACGATCTAGTATTCCATACTCAAAGAGGTAATCTTTTTGTTGAACCAAGCCAAAGTGAAAATCGTTGTTTTTCGTTTCGTTAAGAAATACACCTCCAAATAGCCTGAGTTGGTAAATCCCTCTTTTTTTTGTTTTGTAACGGTACACATTCTCTAAACTCAGTTTCGTAAATTCTTTAGAAAATTGGAGTTTTGTATTAAGTTCTACCGTTTTTAAGGTGTGTTTGTATTTGTAAGAATGCGTTAAATCGGAAATGATGTAGTCGCTAGATTCGTCTTTTGTAATCGAATGTACTCTTAAGGTTAGTTGATGATTATTTGGCGCGTTTCCTGGGTTTTTTGCAAAGTTAATTTTAAGTTTACCAGCTGCTTTGGTGTACATTTTTGAAGCGTTGTAATTAAATTGTTCTACACTAGAACTTAGTTCTATAAGTCTAAAAATGTTTGAGTAGGGTAAGTACGAATAGCGAAGAGATGCCAAACCAATAAGTTCATTTTGTCCTGTACTGTATGCAGGTGTAATACTGTAACTAAAAGGTTTTCGTATAAGCTGCTTGTTGTGTATGCTTAAGCCTAAAATGATTTTGTCTGCAAAATTAAAATTAAGATAAGGACTTAAAAACACTTGTGTTTTTGAGGCTTGCTCTAAGCTCCAAAGAGGATCAATATCCAAAGGTTCAATTTTTGGAAATATGGATTGCGTATTGTAAAAATTGTTTTGTCTATTAATTTCAGGAATGCAATGTTTTTCATCCAGAACAAATTTGGTTAAGCCTGTACCTTCAATTTTAAGGGTCTTTGTTTTACTAAAACCTTCTAACCATTTTGTTGTATAAACAGTCCTGTCTTTAAAAGCACTAATAGATATAGGACTCTTAATATTTCCCTTGTTTTTAATTTCGACCTCTACATAATCTTCAAAGGAAGTTACTTTAGCTATGGAGTAATCAATTTTTTTATTGGTATTTATCAGTTCATTAAAAAACCAATCTAAATTTTTTGTAGTAGATTTTTCTAGGGACTCCTGAAGATCTTTGGGTTGAGGATGTTTAAATTTCCACGTTTCAAAATAATTATGCATTGCACGGTCTAATACCTCTTCTCCTAAATAGGCTTGTAAGTACTCAAATGCCAAGGCTGTTTTTGTATAAACCATTATGCCGTAGTTAAGAGGCGTATGTTTACAGGAGTGGAGCCCGCATGCCTGATCGAGTCCTTCGCTAGCATTTAGTAAATACAATAGATAATTCTCTTCGCGATGTTTGTACTCATTTAGCCCAACTAGTTTACCCAAAGCACTATTAACAATACTATCTGAAGCAATAAAATTACTTGGGTATTTTGTTTTGATATACCTGTATTCGTTAAAGGAGTTAATTCCTTCATCCATCCAAGGAAATTCTCTTTCGTTAGAGCCTAAAATTCCATAAAACCAATTGTGTCCTACCTCATGTACAATAACAGTTTCTAAAGATCGGGCAGACTCAACACTACCAATAACGGTTATGTTTGGATATTCCATTCCTCCGCCAGCTGTTAAAGCTCCATCTACAGCTGTGCAATGCTCGTATGGATAATCGCCATTCCATTTTGAATAATAATACAATCCATCGTTAATATACTCGATGGCATCTTTCCAATATTCAGCATGTCTATCGGTAAACATAGCCCATGTTTTTACTTTTTTACCTGTATTTGGCAACTCAACTTCTCCACTTAAAACATGAAAGCGTTTATCGGCAAACCATGCAAAATCGTGTACGTTACTTTGCGTATACCTAATGGTTTTTAGTTCTTTATCGCTTGCAGGAAAGTTTAATGTTGTATCGTTTTCTGTTTCTAAATTATTAGAAGTTTTAAGTTTTGATGATTCATCACTTGTAGCTTCTTCTTCTTCAATATTAGTGCTGTATTTTTTTAAACCAATTGCAGAAAGACTGTCTAACCAAGCAATTTCTTTTTCATTTTGCAAATCTCCAGTTGCACCAACCACATAATTTTTGGGTAAGGTTATGCTTACGTCGTATGTTCCAAACTCAGAGTAGAACTCTCCTTTCGATAAATAACTTATTGGATTCCATCCATTTGCGTCGAATACCGCGGGTTTAGGATACCACTGTGTCATTTGATACGACTCTCCTAAATGACCCAGTCTAGAATAGACTCCCAAAGGAATTTTAACATGAAAAGGGGTACTTATTTGAATTTTTGTTCCAGGATTTAGTGGTTTATTGAGTATGAGAATTACGATGTCCTCATTTCCGTTCCAGTATTCCCAAACAACTCTTTGATCGTTTACTTTAAAATCGAGTTGATCTATATAACCTCTGTTCTCATTGTTTGCATAATGAAAATTGGTTTGTCCATCTTTAAGAATTTGTTGGGCTAAAGCTGTTTTCTTGTTCTTGTAGGCATTTGGCCATAAATGAAAGAAAACAGTATCTATAACTACTTTTGAGTTATTGTGGTATTCTATTTCTTCAAATGCAGTAATTTCATGGTTCACATCGTCTAATGATACGTCCATTTTATAGTTTACTTCTTGCTGGAAATACTCTTGTGCATATGTTGCGCTAATAAGTAAAAGACCAATGGTAAATAGTGCGTTTTTCATTATAAAAATTTAGGATTCTTAGGAATAAGTAAGGCGAGTAGAATGTATGGAATAAATCCTATGCCAGCGAATAATAACAAGCATACAAATCCAACTCTAAACAAAACCGGATCTACATCAAAATGATCTGCCAGTCCTGCACAAACGCCTAATAATTTTGCTTCTTTTGTGTTTCTAAATAATCTTTTCATTTTTTCTTAATTACAATTGTTACAATCTAACTCACCATTCGTCATTTCCCAAAACTTATTTACCATACGTTGGTCGTACATATCTGCTGTGTTGTCTACATCATAAATAAAATACTTTACGCTATTGTCCAAGTATATTGTTTTCCCCTCTGGCACGTATAAGGTTAATTCAATTTCTTGAAACCGGAAGCCCTCTTTTTGTTCTAACGATAAATAATTGCTAAAATTTATGGTATTGTCTTTAACAACATAATCGTAATTAATTTTATTAGCATTAATTTTTGCTTGTTTTTGAGAAGAGCCATTTGAGCTTTTCTTTACTTTTAATTGATAATAAGAATTTTTAGAAGGTTCAATTTTTAAAACTACATCAGTTATTAATAATGAGCTAAGTTCTTCATCGAAATAATAACTAGTGCTTTTTTGATGTGTGTTAAAAAAGAGGTTGTCATTTAATTCTACATTGAGTGTGTCAGATGAAATAGAAAGCTCGTTAGTTATAGTCTTGTAAGACTGGCTGCTAAAATCAGAAGCTGCTCTAGAGCCCACATAAATAATTGAGATAAAACCGACAATCCATAAACCTGCCATTATAAACCTTGTGGCATTAGATTGCTTTGGTATGCTGAATAATATTCTGATAGCCACCCAAATTAATTGAATAATTGGAACTCCAACGAATAGTATTATTCCAAGTATTGACAAACTACTGAGTTTACTTCCATCAAATAATAAAGGAAAAAACTGATTTAAATTTAATGGATTTATATTGTTGCCATTAATTTGTATTATGCTGGAACTGGTGCCAAATAAATTTGCAGCAATCATAAAACACAAGCTAACGCCCATAATTAATAAAATAACTCCAATAAATTTTCCTGTAAACTTTACTAAATATCCAATTAAGTTAAGAAAAAAGTTGAGGGCCTTATGGAAGCCGTTTTTTAATTTATTCTTTTGTCCTTGCGTATCAAAATTATCGACAGAAGTTTTCAGATTTTCAAACTCTTTCTGAATGGTCTTCTTTATGTTTTCTGCATTTACTGTAACGCCTTTCATTTGCAATTTTTGGGCGGTTGTTTTTGCTTCTGGAATAATGGCCCACAATATTATGTAAACAATTACACCTCCACCAGCAAATAAACCTATCAAAGCCAGAAGACGAACGATTACAGGATCTACATCAAAGTAATTTGCAATTCCGCTACAAACTCCACCAATTACTTCATTGTCTTTGTCTCTGTAAATTCGTTTTTTTGTTTTTTTACCCGTATTTCCGTCGCTAAAAGTTTCTTCATCCTCCTCTTCTTGCTCATACCTTTCGGGTTCTCCCATAATTTCGATAATGCTAACCACATCTGAAATACTTATAATTTCTATGTTTTTCTCTTGAAGTAATTCGGCAACTCTTGCTTCTATATCCGAGGCTATTTCTTCGCAGCCTTCTTCTTCTTTGTAGTGTAATTTAATACTCGATAAGTACGTGTTTAATCTTTCGAATGCATCTTCATCAATGTGAAAAATGATTCCTCCTAAATTAATATTAACTGTTTTTTTCATTATTTAGAATTTTTTTTAGTGGTCAATTTTACGGCTTGTATTAATTCATTCCAGGTTTCTTCTAAGCCGAGCAGAAATTGTTCTCCTTTTGTGCTTAGACTGTAATATTTTCTGGGGGGACCCGATTTAGATTCTTCCCAACGGTATTCTAAAATTTCTCCATTTTTTAAACGTGTTAATAAGGGATAAATAGTGCCTTCTACAACAATCATTTTCGAGCTTTTTAATTGGGCAATGATGTCAGATGGGTAAGCTTCTCCCTTTTTTAAAATGGATAATATACAGAACTCTAAAACTCCTTTTCGCATTTGAGCTTTTGTGTTTTCTATTTTCATTCGTTAATGTTTTTTAAATGTTTACAAGCGTTTAATTGTAGTGCATTTGATATGGCACACAGCTCGTTCGCTTTTAAATTTCCGTAAAGAGAAATTAAGCTTCCCTTACCTAAATCCGAGAGTAGTAAATGAACTTCTGAAATTTTAGTTCCTTTTTTTTTGATGTAAATTTCTACACCTTCAGCTTCTTCATTCTCCATATTCACTTTTTTGTATTTAGAGGTCTTAAAAAACATTTCTAAATTCTTATAACTTTTTTCTGAAGCATCTTCATTAAAGTTTAAAAACTTTACTCGGTGCAAGTCTCCTGTTATGTGCTGTTGAGTCCCATCTTCGTTATATGTGGTGATGTCGATGGCATCGAGCATTTTTTTTGAGAATGAGAAGGCATTTACTCCTTCTTGGTTTTCATAATTATCGTATGAGAAATTTTGCGCGCTCATAACGATTGGCATAAATAATAATACGAATAAATTTTTTTTCATAATCTATTTATTTATTGGTTTGCATTGCAAAGATATATCTTTTAGATAGTACTATGCAAAACATAGTACTATAATTTAATTTTTTTTTATAAATAAACTGATAAGTCCAGTTAGAGTAGGAGTTCTGCTATTGTTAAACCTCCAAAAATAACCGAAGCAATTCCGTTGTTTGTAAAAAAGGCAAGGTTAATTTTAGACAAGTCGTTTGCTTTTACCAATCGATGTTGGTTAATTAACAAGGATATAAAAACAAAACTAGCAAGCGTGAAGTATATAGAGCTTTGAAAATAATATACAGCAATAAAGAGGGTTATTACTGCTGTAAAAGCATGCAATACACGGGCTAAAAGTAACGCTCGTTTGGTTCCCAGTAAAACAGGTATGGAGTGTAAATTAAACTTTTTGTCAAAGTTTTCGTCTTGCAAAGCATAAACAATATCGAAGCCACTTACCCAAAACAGTACGATGCAAGAGAATAAAATAGGCAAAACAGCAAATTGAGCTGTTACGGCTAAATAAGCTCCAATTGGCGATAAAGATAACCCTAGACCTAATATTAAGTGGCATAATGCCGTAAATCGTTTAGTATAACTGTAGCCTAAAATTACAAATAACGCAATGCCCGAGAGGTAAAAACAAAGCGGGTTTAGTAAATAACTGCATACCATAAATAAGATTGAATTTACGATAACAAAAAGTAAAGCAGACTTCGCTTTTATTGTACCATTTGGAATTTCCCTCAGCTTAGATGTTCTTGGATTCGCTAAGTCCACATCTCTGTCTATGTAACGATTAAACGCCATTGCAGCCGAACGAGCAAAAACCATACAGAGCAACACAAGAATTAACTTAGGCCAGCCAAAAGCATTTGAATTTTCACTAATGGCCAAACAAAATCCAATAAGAGCAAATGGAAGTGCAAAAATAGTATGACTAAACTTTACGAGCGATAAGTAACTTTTGAGCATGTATCTAATTTTGCGGTAAAAATACAAAATCGCTAGTCTTAGTTTACCTATCTTTCTCTAAAAATACAATCTGATGCAACAAGCTTACCTAAACAGAGTAAACAATTCGTTTTTATACCGTTTGTTCTTACTAAAGAAATTACCCATTGCGTGGATTGCAGGCTTAAGAGTTGCTAAGGTCGACCGAGAGTCTGCAAAGGTTAGCCTAAAGCATTCTTACTTAAATCAAAATCCTTTTAACTCCATGTATTTTGCTTGCCAAGCTATGGCAGCAGAAATGTCTACTGGACTCTTAGCTTTAGGTTATTTAAACCAGGTGCCAGAAAAGATGTCTATGTTGGTTTTAGATTTTAGTAGCAATTACAGTAAAAAAGCTGTCGGAAAAATTGAGTTTGTTTGTCTTGATGGTATAAAAGTAAAAACCAGCATAGAGGAAGCTGTAATGTCAGGTAAGGCGGTAGTTTGTCTTATGGAATCCAAAGGCTTTGATGCTCAAGGAGCTTGCGTTTCAACTTTTAAAATTACCTGGTCTTTTAAGACAAAATAATTGAGTATAAAATTTAAAACCCACTCTTTAGCACTAAAGAGTGGGTTTTAAAATAAGAATTAAAAAATAGTTTATTCGTTTATTACGCCCATTGAGCAGAATTTTTCAATACGAGTGTGCACTCTTTTTTCTACATCAATTTTCATAAGAGCGTTTATCTCTTTATTAATTACGTTTCTAACATTTTCATAAACTACTTCTGGATCGTAATGCGCTCCTCCAAGAGGTTCTTTAATTACTGCATCTATTAGTTTGTTAGACAGCATGTCCTTAGAAGTTAATTTAAGAGCTTCGGCTGCTTGTTGTTTGTAATCCCAAGATCTCCATAATATTGAAGAGCAAGACTCTGGAGAAATTACCGAATACCAAGTGTTTTCTAACATATATACTTTGTCTCCTACACCAATACCTAAGGCACCGCCAGAAGCTCCTTCGCCAATAATAATACAAATTATAGGCACTTTAAGTTGGCTCATTTCCAATAGGTTTCGCGCAATAGCCTCACCTTGCCCACGTTCTTCAGCTTCTAAACCAGGATAGGCCCCAGGGGTATCAATAATAGTTACCACAGGTCTGCCAAATTTTTCGGCCATTTTCATCAAACGTAAAGCTTTTCGATAGCCTTCAGGATTTGCCATACCAAAATTTCTGTACTGTCGAAGTTTGGTGTTTTTTCCCTTTTGTTGTCCAATCAGCATCACAGATTGCCCATCTATGTTGCCCCAACCTCCTATCATAGCCTTATCGTCTTTTACGGTCCTATCGCCATGCAATTCTATAAAATCACCCTTAGTAAGTGCTTCTATATAATCCAAAGTGTAAGGCCTGTTCGGATGACGAGAAATTTGCACTTTTTGCCAAGCACTAAGATTTCCGTAAATCTCTTTACGTAGGCTATTTAGCTTTTTTTCGATGTCCTTTACCGTCTTCTTAACATCGGCATCGGTATCTTTTCCAAGTTGAATAGCTTTACTTAATTGTTCTTCTAAATCAACTATTGGTTGTTCAAAATCTAATCGTTCCATAATAATAAATTAGGGCTGCAAATTACAATAATTCAGTTTTGAAGCTTAATAAATAAGCACAATTATTACATTTGACCCAAGATTTTGTTTCATGATACTATTTCCACCTGCTAAGCTTAATTTAGGATTGCAAATTACTGCAAAACGAAGTGATGGTTTTCATAATTTACAAACCATTTTTTATCAATTTCCTTTAAGAGATGTTTTAGAAATTATAAAAGACGATACCATTCCTAGTGGAACTTGCGAATTTACGGCTACAGGCCTAGTAATACCTAAAGGAGAAAACCTTTGTGAGAAAGCATATCACCTGTTAAATAGAGTGTATCGCTTGTCTGGAGTTCAGATTTTTTTGCATAAAGTTATTCCAATGGGGGCTGGTTTGGGTGGAGGCTCCTCTGATGCAGCTTATACTTTAAAATTACTAAATAAACTTTTTAATCTAAATATAAGTACTTCAAAGTTATTGGAGTATGCTTTGGATTTAGGTAGTGATTGTCCTTTGTTTATTAATTCTGATCCTGTGTATGCAGAGGGCAGAGGAGAGGTTTTAAAGAAAGTTGATTTAAGTCTAAAAGGATATCATTTACTTATTGTAAATTCAGGAATACATGTTTCTACTTCAGAAGCCTTTTCTAAATGTAAACCAAAGCGTCAAAATCCTTGTGAAAAAATTGCATTGACCCAGGTCAGTTCTTGGAAAAATAATTTGCACAACGATTTTGAAGATTCTGTCTTCCCAAAATTTCCCGAACTAAAAAGACTTAAAAACAACTTGTACGAGTTAGGAGCTGTTTATGCTTCTATGAGTGGTAGTGGATCAACGATGTTTGGATTGTACAATCAATCTGTTGATATAGATGCTTTCCCAAAAGAATACTTTGTTTGGCAATGTAAACTTTAACGATTTGATTTTGTAAATAAATAATAAGCAAATGCTCCAAATACTATATTGGGCAGCCAAATTGCTAACAGAGGGCTGAAATCGCTATTAGTTGTAAAGGTGATGGATACTTTTTGGAATAAGATAAATAGTGTGGTAAGTACAAAGCCATAAACCAAATTTAAACCGATACCACCTCTTTTTTTATGAATAGCTAAACTAAAGCCAATTAATGTGAGTATAAATGTGGTAAAAGGTGTTGCATAGCGCTGGTATAAGTCCAAATAATAAAAATGTAAATTTTCTGCACCGCGTTCCTTTTCCTTAGCTATAAAAGAATGCAATTCTGGGAGCGTCATTAAATTGGTTGTATTTTTTTGATAGACCAATTCTTCTGGTTTAAAACCAAAATCCTTAAACTGACTCGATCCTCTCGAAACTTTTTCGCCCATTGCAAGCAATTCACGAAAGTTGTAACTCTCTGCTAGCCATTTTTGCTCCAAGGTATCCCAAGTAATAAAATCGGCTTTGTATTTTGAACTTAATTGATCGCCGTCAAAAATTTCGTACGAAAAACGAAACCCTTTCTGTTTGGCCGTATTGTAACTCTCTAGGTAAATATAATTGTCTTTTCTTACCTGTCGGTGAATGTTTTTATAGCGCTGATTTTTTTTAAAGCGTATATATTCTTGTTCAAAATCTAAACGAGATTGATTGGTTGTTGGCAAAACCCAATTATTAAGCATAAAGGATGCACTAGCAATAATAAGTGCTCCAACAAAATAAGGGTAAAGCAATCTCTTTAAGCTCAAGCCAGAGTTTAAAATTGCAATTACCTCGGTATTATTAGCCAGTTTTGATGTGCTAATTATAACGGCAATAAAAGTAAAAAGCGCACTAAAAAGTAAGCCGTAATGTATGGTAAAGTTCAAATAATAATCTCTAATTATAGCGTCTAAAGGAGCCTCTCTTTTGTAAAAGTCATCAATTTTCTCAGACACATCAAACACCACCGATATCAGTAAAATGAGAACCAAAGTGAAAACAAAAGTTCCTAAGAATTGTTGAAGTATGTATTTGTCTAGCTTTTTCAATTACAAACGTAAACCCATTTTTTTAACCATTATTTCTTTCCAATCGTAAAAACTGCCGTCTAAAATTCTTCTTCGAGCTTCTTTAACTAACCATAAATAGAACCCTAAATTGTGTAAGGTGGCAATTTGTTTTCCCAAAAGTTCGTTTGCTGCAAATAAGTGTCTCAAATAGGCTTTAGAATAAGCACTGTCTACATACGACTCACCATTAGGATCAATAGGTGAGAAATCTTTCTGCCACTTCTGGTTCTTTATATTTATGGTTCCCTCACTGGTAAATAACATACCATTTCGAGCATTACGAGTTGGCATAACACAGTCGAACATGTCTATACCTAATGCAATGTTCTCTAAAATATTTGAAGGAGTTCCTACCCCCATTAAATACCTAGGTTTGTCTTTTGGCAGCACTGCTGTAACAATTTCTGTCATTGCATACATTTCATCTGCAGGTTCTCCTACAGATAAACCACCTATAGCATTCCCTTCTCTACCAAAAGACGCAATGGCCTCGGCAGATTCTTTCCTTAAATCTGTATAAGTAGAGCCCTGAACAATAGGAAACAAGGTTTGTTTAAATCCATATTTATCAGGCGTACTGTCAAAATGTTCGCAGCACCTCTTTAACCATCTATGTGTCATTTTCATCGAACGCTTTGCGTAATGATAATCACAGGGGTATGGTGTACATTCGTCAAAAGCCATGATAATATCAGCACCAATTGTGCGCTGTACATCCATTGCATATTCCGGACTAAAAAAGTGATAAGACCCATCTATATGCGATTTAAAACGCACTCCTTCTTCTGTAATTTTTCTTCTTCCAGAAAGCGAATAAACCTGAAAACCACCACTATCGGTAAGAATGGGCTTGTTCCAATTCATAAACTTATGTAAACCACCTGCCGCTTCTAGTACTTCCATTTTAGGACGCAGGTAAAGATGATAAGTGTTTCCTAAAATAATATGTGCTTTTACATCATTTTCAATTTCATGCTGATGCACTCCTTTTACAGTACCTGCAGTACCAACGGGCATAAAAATAGGCGTTTCTATCGTTCCGTGGTCGGTTTCAATAACTCCAGCTCGCGCTTGTGATTGGGGGTCTGTTTTCTTTAAAGTAAATTTCATCTACACATATTTTGAGCAAATATAATTGAATTGTGTTGTTTGAACATCTATTCCACAATTTTATAGAGCGGTTTATCTATAAATAGTATTTTTGCATTCATATCATTATAAGTTATTTTCTATTTAAAAAATTTATTAAGTTTTTGAAACAAGGAATAAAAAATAAAGAACGTGATTTAACCTTAGTAAATGAGGCTATTTTAGGAGACCAAAAAGCGTTTTCTGAATTGATGATTTTGTATTGGCCTTCCGTAGAAAAATTTTTTTCTTTAAAACTCCTGAGCAAAGAAGATGTAGAAGATTTATCTATTGCTACTTTTAGTAAGGCCTTTGATAAAATTAAATCGTACAACAGTTCTTTTGCATTTAGTACCTGGATTCAAACCATTGCTACAAATACCTTAATCGATTTTTTTAGAAAAAACAATCAAAAAACTATTTCTATTGACGAGGAGAAAAAAGATGAGGAGAAAAGTGTTTTGGAAATTGTAGACCACAACTTAAACCCTGAGCTAAACTTAATTCAGAAGCAAAAAAACAAACATATTTTTAGTTTAGTGCAGCAACTAAAACCACATTACAGAGAACTTATTATTTTGAGATACCTAGATGAGCTTTCGTATGCCGAAATTGCTGAAAAATTAAACATGCCTCTAGGATCGGTAAAAGCAAAGTTATTTAGAGCTAGAGACCTTTTACTTCAAATTTTGAAACCACAAGAAAATGAATTCTGATTTAGTCCTCCTAGAAAAATACTTTCCAGAACTTAACAGCTTACAGCAGCAACAATTTGCTCAGCTAAAACCATTATACGAAGAGTGGAATGCTCAGATTAACGTAGTTTCTCGTAAGGATTTAATAAGCTTATACGAGCGCCATATTCTTCATTCTCTCTCCATTGCCAAGTTTATAAATTTTAATAAAGGAGCAAAAATAATGGACTTGGGTTGCGGTGGGGGATTTCCAGGAATTCCATTAGCCATTCTTTTTCCAGAAGTTTCTTTTACTTTAATAGATTCCATTGGTAAAAAAATTAAGGTTGTTCAGGAAATAACCAACTCATTAGGTTTAAAAAATATTGAAGCACACCACATGCGTGCCGAAAAAGTAAACGACAGTTTCGATTTTGTAATTACCCGAGCGGTTGCTCCTATGATAGATCTAGTTAAATGGACTCGCAAAAAGTACAAGAAAACAAATAAACATTCTATTGACAATGGTATAATCGCGCTCAAAGGTGGCGATCTTTCTGCCGAGCTCGCTTCATGGGGAAATAGAAAGAAAGTAGTCGATCTAAGTACTTATTTTGAGGAGTCCTTTTTTGAAACTAAAAAAATAATTCACGTCGCCGTGAAAAATTAAAATCATTAAATACAAGAGCTCTTTTTTGTATATTTGGATAAAATACCCCTCCATTTATGAAAAAAATCATTCACCTTTTATTCCTCTTTCCATTATTTATTTATAGTCAAGCTCAGATTCAGTCTATAGTAGTTGGAGGAGTAGATGTAGATATTGAAGAGTATCCTTGGCAGATAGCTTTAAGCTCTAGCCCAAATGGAGGTGGCTTTTGTGGTGGTTCTATTATTGCCGATTCTTGGGTGCTAACGGCAGCTCATTGTGTAAACAGCAGCAATCCAAACAACTTATTCATACGGTGTGGTACCTCCAGTTCTTTTGCCTCTAGTGGCGATAGCTATTCTGTAAAGCAGATTATTGTTCACCCTAGTTATAACAATCCAGTAAGTATGGCTTACGATTTTGCCTTGGTAGAAATAGACGATGAATTTATTTTTAGTGAGCAGGTAGCCAAAATAGACTTAATAGACCAAACTGAACTATTGGCTGGAGCTGAGAGTCCAGGAGTTAGATCGACAATAACAGGCTGGGGTACAACCTCGTCTGGAGGTTCATTAGCTTCTGTATTGCAAATGGCCGTAGCTTCAATTGTATCCAATGCTGTTGCTTGCGGCTCGGCTGTAGATGCTAATGGCGATTCTGGAGCGTACTCCTGCAGTTCCTTACATGCATCTATGATTTGTGCAGGAGATTTGATTGATGGAGGAGAAGATGCCTGCCAAGGTGATTCTGGAGGTCCTTTAGCTGTTAGAAGCCCTATTGATAACAGATGGCTTTTAATTGGAGTTACTAGTTGGGGTTATGGTTGTGCTGATGTTAATTATCCTGGTGTTTGGTCCAGAGTTTCTTCTGTAATAGATTGGATTGATGGGATTGCAGATTTAAGCGATCCTATTGTAGTTCCAGACTTGTTTGATTTTAGTATAACAGACCAAAGTCATTCCATTGTTTTACCCAGCGATATGTTAATTAGCCTGATGGGAAATTCAATTTCAATCTCTGATATCATTGGTGTTTTTTACACCGACGATAATCAAGAGGAACATTGTGCAGGCTATACTATATGGAGTGGAGAAAACGATACCATTAGCGTTCAGGCAGACGATTTAAATACTCTTGAGGTGGATGGGTATTTAGAAAACATGGAATTTAGCTTTAAACTTTGGGATGCATCAGAAAATGAGTTGATAGACTGCTTTGCTTTATACAATTCCGACCTAATCAATCAAGCGTTTTTTACGGTCAATGGATTGTCAGAATTATCAAAGTTACAAGCTATACCTCTTGTCAATAGTCAGGAAATATCATTGGTAAATGGTTGGAGCCTTTTCTCTACTTTTTTAACACTCGAAAACATGAATGTAATCGATGTGATGAGCCCCGTAGTTTCGAACGTAACTGTTGTTAAGGATTTTATGGGAATGGCTTATTTAACCGAATGGGGCTTTAACGGTATCGGATCTATTGTTTTATCTCAGGCATATCAAATTAAAACGAACGCAGCCTGTACTCTAAATTTAGAAGGAACCTATGAAAATCCCAACGAACTACTTATTAGTTTACCTGCTGGATGGAGTTTGTTGGGGTATTTAAGAACCAACCCAGCCAATTGTGTAGCCGTTTTTGAGCAGATAAGTTCTGAAATTAGTTTGGTGAAAGATTACCTAGGCAATGTTTATTTACCCGAGTGGGAATTTAATGCAATAGGAAACCTTGAGCCAGGAAATGGATACGAGATTAAGATGAATTCAAATCAGGTTTTCCAATACAATTCTAATTTGGATGGCTATTAATTTTTCTTTGGGATGTTATATAATTTGCACTCTAACTATCTGCTAAAATCGAATTTAAAAAGGCTGAATCTTTTTTATAAAGATTCAGCCTAATATTTTGCTTCGAAAATTACGATACAATTCCAACAGACTTCATACATTTTTTCATTTTTAAATAGGTTCTTTCTATATCGTTATCTAAACCAATAGAAACGCGAACCATTCCTGGAGACAAGCCCATTTCTTTTTGTTCCTCTGCAGGTATCTCAGAAGAAGTACTGTTTCCAGGTGCTGAGAATAGAGTTTTGTAAAAACCTAAACTCACAGCTAAATAACCAATATTATCATTTTGCATGGCTTCCATAAAAGCGTATGCATTTTCTTTTGTTTTTACATCTACTACAAACATTCCACTGTAACCAAATTCATTATGCATCATGTTTGTTAAAAGTTGGTGTTGCGGATGAGTTTTTGCTCCTGGATAAAATACTTTTATACCGTCTTTAGTAAATTGTTCTGTTATGTATAATGCATTGCTGCTGTGCTGTTTCATTCTAATGGAAAGGGTACGCATATTTTTTAAAATGCTCGCAGCTCTGAGGCTATCCATTACGGGGCCTAAGAGCATTCCTGCACCTTGATTTACATCTAACATTGCCGCAATAAACTCAGCGTCGGCACAAACAACTCCACCAACAGCATCAGAGGCACCATTTATGTATTTTGTTAAGGAGTGAATTACAATATCTGCACCTAATTCTTTTGGTGATAAAAGTAATGGAGTAAAGGTGTTGTCTACCACAAATTGAATTGCCGTATCCTTTGTTAAATCAGAGATGGCTGGTAAATCAGCAATTTCTAGCAGAGGATTACTCATGGTTTCGCAGTACACCATTTTGGTGTTTTGGTTTATCAAAGCTGCAATTTGTTCTGTTTTAGTGATGTCAATAAAATGTACTTTTATTCCTAATCGAGGTAAAAAGTTTTTAAAAAAAGCGTAAGTCCCTCCGTAAATTGTCCTACTCGCAATAATTTCATCTCCGCTTTTACAAATTTGTAAAGTGCATGTGGTTATTGCTCCCATACCAGAAGATGCTACATATGCCGCTTCCGTATTTTCCATTCCAGCCAGTGCTTCTGCTAAATAACTTGTACTCGGGTTGGTATGCCTTGTGTATAAATGACAACCCTCTTGTTCGCCTTCAAATACAGCTTGCATGGTAGAGGCTTTTAAATAAGTAAAGGTGGAGGAATCTGCAATAGATGGATTTACTCCACCGTATTCACCAAATTTTTGGATGTCTTGAATGCTATCTGCAGGTTTATGATTCATAGTATATAAATTAATTACAAAAGTACATAAATTATTGAGTACTACAAAAAAGTATACACATTGAATCTATTTATTACATTAATTAAATAAAGTTTTATTTAACCTCAATTTGTTACCGTATAATAGATTTCGGTAACCCACTTATTGGGGTCTTGGATACTGCCTGGGTCGGTAATAAAAACTTGATAGTGCATCTCGCTTGTGCTTAATCCATTTCTGCTTGCAAAGGCATCCAAAGCATCGTAAGTAGCTTGAGTTTTTTCGTAAGAACCAACATATGTGGCCTTTAATACCGTAGCAGCGGCAATGGTTTTTGTGTAAGAATTTTCTGTAATAATTTGATGCACAGGTAAAGCGGCTTCAAGTACTACTGTGGTGTCTGAGTAGCTGTGGTAAATACAAATAGGTTTTCCGAAAATGTATATACCGTCTTCTTCCATTACCTTTTGTAAGTCTTTGTACGTATTATCTAATGTTTTACCAATTTCATCGGTACTGCAAAATTCTTTTTTGCTGTAAACAGAAAAAGCGGCCTTGTTATACATTAGTATATGAAAAGGTTCCTTGGAGGTTTCTACTTGTTTTTTTAAGTTTTGTAATCCTAGTTCTAAATCTTTTCCCAAACTATTCGTTGCAAACAAACCAAGTATTCGTAATAAAAATGGATGCTCTTGCTCTATTGTTAAAGAGACATGGGTTTTTCTGTTTACTTGTATAAATGTAAGTGCTCCCTTAACTTTAGTTTCTAAGATGTTTGAATACCGAAGTTCAAAATCTAAACTCTTGTTTAAATCTAGCGTTTTAAGAATTAGCTTTCCTCTACCTAACGCCTCATTATTCCACTCCACATTTGCACCGCTTCCATAAACTTTAGTCTCTTTAAGCTTTTTCGAAATGGAATCTTGTTTAAACCATGGATGCCAGTTATGCCATTCGCTAACATTGGCAAATTTCATAAAAACAGGGTTTATCGGACTTGTAATTTCAACAGATCTTTCTAAACGGATGTTCTTATCGATAAATAAATTAGGAATAATAAGTACAAGGAGCACTGCTAAAAGAACCTTGAAAGCATTTTTCATTTTAAGAAATCTTTAAAAACGAAAAGTAAAAATACACTGAGTACAAGAGCGGCAAAAAAAACATAAAATCCTTTGTAGTGGATTTTATGAATTTTAGCGTCTTTTAAATAAGCTATTGCAATAGCTACAATGAATATAAAAGCAAAAATTGCCGCAAAGATCCAGTGCCCTTGTGTAACATTTTCCATTACTCAGTAACCAAGTGAATGGTTAAAGTAAAATCGTCTAAGATCATGCGATCGCCCAAGCCATCAAAAAACTGACCAGATCCGTATTTGATGTCGTGCTTCGTTCGGTCTACTTTTACAACAGCATCTGCAATCAACTTGCCTTTTTCTGTATGAAATTGAGCAGGAAATGTAATTTCTTGGCTCATTCCCTTAATATTCATTTTACCCGTAATTAAGTAAGAGGTTCCATCAAAAATTACCTTTGCAAACGAAAAGCTTGCTGTAGGGTAGTTGTCAACACCAAAAAAGTCTTCGTCTTTTAAATGACCTACTAATTTAGCTGCATATTCAGGATCTTCAATGTCGGTACAAGTAATACTGTTCATATCCATTGTAAATTCACCGCCTTCAATGTGTTCTTCTCCCATAATAAAATGAGCTTTTTGAAGCTTTACTGTTCCCGAGTGTTCTCCCGTTACTTTTTCGCCAATCCATTCAATACTACTCTCTTCTAAAGCAATGTTTAAAATGTTTTGAGCTGATGTAGCTGTTAAGTTTGCAAAAATTAATGCAGCTGTTAAAATAAGTTTTTTCATGCTAGAGGTATTTTGTTTCTTTACGCTGTAAAAATAAGTAAATATTCGTCATTTAATACCTAAAGCAAAATGAAAAAGCAAATTAAACACGTTGCAGAGTTTCACGACGTATTTCAAATTGGAAATGAGCTTGAACCATTAGCCTCTGTAGGAAAACCCACTTATACACTTCGTTACAATTTAATGAAGGAAGAAAACGATGAATATTTAGAAGCCTGTGAAAACAACGACTTGATTGAAATTGCGGATGCTTTAGGCGATCAGTTGTATATTTTATGTGGAACTATTCTAAAACACGGACTTCAGCATAAAATAGAAGAGGTTTTCGAAGAAATTCAAAAATCTAACATGTCAAAATTAGATAACGCTGGAAATCCGATTTTTAGAGAAGACGGAAAAATTTTAAAAGGAGAAAACTACTTTAAGCCGAATATTAAAAAAATTCTAGATAAATAAGCACTTCTACCTTGCTTTTTCATTTACACCTAAATTATACAGTACCTTTAGCAAATGCCAGTAAAAATACTTCTAGTAACGCCTCCTTTTACGCAATTAAACACGCCTTATCCGGCTACTGCTTATTTAAAGGGTTTTTTCGATTCTAGAGCTATTCCTACTTCGCAATGCGACTTGAGTATTGAGTTGTTTTTAAAAGTTTTTACCAAGGATTTTACAACCCGTGTTTTTAGCGATGCAGAAGAAAACAACAGTTTTACCTTTCCTTTGGTTTGGGAGCAAAAGCAAGACTATATAGATAAGGTAGATTTTGTTATTTCTTACTTACAAAAACAAGAGGTTACCACTGCGTATCAAATCTTACACCAGGGTTTTTTACCTCAAGCCCATAGATGCGAAAATAAAATTGAAGAAGATTTGGCTTATGCTTTTGGTAATTTAGGTGTTTTAGATAAAGCCAAACATATGGCTACGCTGTTTATCGAAGAACTGGGCGATTTTATTAAAGCCAATGTAGATGAGTTTTTCTCTTTTACCCGCTATGCCGAACAAATAGCATCCTCTGCCAGTAGTTTTACTAAAATTGAGGAATACTTAAGCTACCAAACTACCTCCATAGAAGATTTATTACTGCTTTTATTAATGGGGCATTTAGATCAGGAAGAGCCCGATTTAGTTTGTTTCACCATACCTTTTCCGGGTAATTTATTTGCAGCCTTACGTTGCGCTCAATTTATTAAAAAGAGATTTAAAAACATTAAAATTGCCTTTGGTGGTGGGTATTGCAATACAGAGCTGCGCTCACTTAGCGATCCTACAATATTTAAATACGTCGATTTTATTTGCTTGGACGATGGGGAGGCAACGCTTTTAAAAGTAACTCAATTTATTACCGGAGAAATTGATGCTTCTGGCCTTGAAAGAACTTTTATTTTGGAAAACAAAAAGGTGGTTTATAAAAACAAACTACCCAACACCATTTTTCATCATAAAAATTTGCCAGCACCAACTTACAAAGGTTTAAAATTAGATACGTATTTGTCTTTTTTAGATGTTATGAATCCGATGCACCGCCTTTGGAGCGATGGACGATGGAATAAGCTTACCATTTCTCACGGATGTTACTGGAAACAATGTTCTTTTTGTGATGTTTCGTTGGGTTATATTGGCAATTACCAAAACACCACTGCAGATGATTTAGTGCATAAAATTGAAACACTGGTGGCAGAAACTGGCACCACCGGATTTCATTTTGTAGACGAAGCTGCCCCTCCAAAAATGCTTCGTTTATTAGCAGAAAAATTAATAGAACGAAAAGTATACATTACTTGGTGGACAAACATTCGTTTTGAAAAAACCTTTACAAACGAGCTGTGTAGTGTTTTAGCAAAATCGGGTTGTATTGCAGTTACAGGTGGGCTAGAGGTAGCCTCAGATCGCTTATTAGAAAAAATGAAAAAGGGCGTTGATATTGCGCAAGTAGCACGTGTAACTAAAGCTTTTTCGGATCAAAATATTATGGTACACGCCTATTTAATGTACGGTTTTCCTACAGAAACGGCTCAAGAAACCATTGATGCTCTAGAGGTCGTAAGACAGTTGTTCGAAAACAATTGCATTCAGTCTGCATTTTGGCATCAATTTACCACAACCATACATAGTCCTATTGGACAAAATCCTGAAAACTTTGATATTGAAATTGTAGGGCCCAAGTTTGAGGGCTTTGCACAAAACGATTTAATTCATCTCGACAAATTAGGAACCAATCATATTGCTTATAAAGAAGGACTTAATTTGGCTCTAAACAATTATTTAAACGGCATTGGTTTTGAGCTTCCTTTACAAGATTGGTTTGAATTTGATATTTTAGATACAACCTTGCCAGAAAATTTTATTGAGTTGGGATTAAGTTAAGCTGATTCCTGTTTCTTTCCCAAAGAACATGCTCTATCCACTCATCTTCCTTAATAAAGTCTGGTTGATAGGTCGTTTTTAAATCTCCATCGAAATACTTTGCTAGTTTTTGCCATAAAAATGCGGTAACACCATTTCTGTAACTCCGAACCAAATCATAAGCACTCATTCCTGTTTCTCTATGAATGAGCTTTATCAGAATTCGACCTTCGGAGCGAGTAAGCTTTTTTATCTGATCGGTAAAGTTTTCTTGAATCCACTTATCGTGAAGCTTTCCAATTTTTCTTTTTTCTCTTTTGCCTTCTGCATACTTTAAATCGTCTTCCAATTCTAAAAGTTGCTTGTTTGCTGCCAAAGCGTATTTATACACTTTAAATACTTTTCTTTGAACTCTGTTAAATTTTATTTTTTCAGACGAATTTAAATGCAAGGGTTTTAGCGTTATTTCCTCCAGTAGCTCTACCGCTATTTTAGTTCCATCTACTACTACAGAATCTGTAATTTGAGCTTTAAGCTCAAATACAACCACAAAAACCAATAGAACGAGTATTTTATTCATAAACTAAATGTAAAAAAAAGGATTGGAACAATCACTAGGCTTTTTTTTAGACCTTAAAAAAGATACATTTGAATATTAATTAAAAATGTATACTATGAAAATCAAATCTATTTTTTGGATTGTTGTTGTTTTAACAGTACTTCAAGTTCTTCCGCTACTGCTTAGTTTAATTTCTCCAGAATTTAAATTAATGCTTATGGCCGATGATTTTGGTCATACTCCTTCAGAAACTTCGGTTAAAATGTTCGAGCAGTTTGCACTAGTCGTAGGTCTTATGGCACTCGGTATGCTGTTTATGCTCATCGGTGCTACCTCATTTACCGATCAAGCTGTTCTTAGAAGAATCAGTTTTTTGTTTGCTGTAATGTGGGGATTTTTTGCTTTGCCTGATCTTGTAAATGTAGTACTAGCAAAACCTGCGGCACCTCTTCCAGTTGTTCTTATGGGCCTTGTATCTCTAGGGCTTCTTTTTTACGGTTCAAAAAAAGGAACTGTTTAATCGAATACAACAAAATATAAGGCTCTTTTTAACGCGTATTAAAACAAAAAATGAACAAAACAATCTACCTAGAAACACCTCTCTTAAAATCGACTACTGTAAAGAAAAACCAGTCGAATACTATTTTTTATAAAATGGAATCTGCCCAGCCTTCGGGCTCTTTTAAAATTAGAGGCATGGAAGCTTTGTGTCGTTTTCATTTTACTAATGGAAAAAGAAATTTTATAGCTTCTTCTGGTGGAAATGCCGGATACTCTCTGGCTTATGTTGGGAGGCAATTGGGTGTAAAAGTTAAGGTAATTGTACCCAAAACTACTTCTGCCCTTATGGTTAATAAAATAACCAGCTTAGGAGCAAGTGTAGAGGTTGTAGGTGCCGTTTGGGACGAGGCAGACCAGTACGCCAGAAAAATAGCTGAGCAAGGTGATGCAGTGTATGTTTCTCCCTTTGACGATCCTCTTTTATGGAAAGGCCACTCCACCATTATTGATGAGTGTGCAGCACAAATGCAACAGCCCGATAAAATTATTGTTTCTGTTGGAGGTGGAGGATTGCTTTGCGGTATTTTGGAAGGAATGAAAAGAAATGGCTGGACAACTGCTCAGCTTATTACAACCGAAACTTTTGGTGCCGCATCTTTTTACAAAAGCTACCAGACTAACGAACTCGTGGAGCTAAATGAAATAAGTACTGTTGCTAGTAGTTTAGGTGCTAAAAAAGTAGCTAAAAAAGCTTTAGAATTAGCCCAAAACTTTAATGTAAAACCATTTTTGATGTCCGATGAAGATGCCGTAAATGCGACACGTGTTTTTTTTAATGAATACAATGTTACTGTTGAAGCTGCTTGTGGTGCTGCACTTTCAGTTCCTTATTTTCATGCCAACTTACTCGGAGAAAACGAGACTGTTTTAGTCATTGTATGTGGAGGAGTTAATCCCTGAACACACTCTTATTCATCTGCCAAAAAAAAGCGATTACTCGTACCATTTAAGCATCCTATAATCTGTTAATTCTTGTCATTATTTGTCACTACAGAGCAGTAGTTTTCAACACGTGTAAAATCAACTCTATTGAGTTGTAAATTACAGCCCCCCTATGAAAGATAAAAAACCAAACAGAGAAGAAAGAATTTCATTTTTGGATGTAGATTCAGAGGTGTTAAAAACCATTCCTTTGTACGAACAAACAGTACAAGCAGGATTTCCTTCGCCATCAGACGATTTTTTAGATTTAGATATAAATCTACAAGATTTCCTTATCAAACACCCATCGGCCACCTTTTGTGTTCGGGTAAATGGCTCTTCTATGGAAAAAGCCAACATTTACAGCGGCGATGTTATGATTGTAGACAAGTCGCTTGCGCCAAAAAACAACTCCATTGTACTGGCCGTAATCGACAGTGAGTTTACCGTAAAACGCATCAAAAAAAATGGAGCTAAATTGTATTTAAATCCAGAAAACGACGCTTTCAATCCTATAGAGATTACCGAGGATATGAATTTTAATGTTTGGGGAGTAGTAACGCACATTATTCACGAAGTATGATTGCCTTAGCCGATTGCAATAATTTTTATGCTTCTTGCGAGCGTGTATTTCGTCCCGAATTAGACAATAAACCTGTGGTGGTATTGTCTAACAACGATGGTTGTATTATAGCACGTTCTAACGAGTCTAAGGCACTTGGTTTTAAAATGGGTGAACCTGCCTTTAAAATCAAACAAAAAATTGCAGCACACAAGGTGAGTGTTTTTTCTACCAATTTCACACTTTACGGCGATATGTCTAAACGTGTAATGAATATACTAAGAGCAGAGTCTAATACCATTGAAATATACTCCATAGACGAAGCTTTTATGGATTTTACAGCCATTGGAGGCTACGAGGAAAAAGCAGTATTACTAAGAGCTAAAGTAAAACAATGGACTGGGATACCTATTTCTATTGGCATAGCTAAAACCAAAGTTTTGGCAAAAATAGCAAACCATATAGCTAAAAAGCATCGTGTAAATGGAGTGTTTGTTTTGGAGGGAGAGGATTTACTGCGTAGGGCTTTAAATTATTTTCCTGTGGAAGATGTGTGGGGTGTAGGTAGTAAAACGGCTAAGTTTTTACAACAAAGAGGTATTAAAACAGCTTTACAACTTTCTCAATGCGACGAGTCTTGGGTAAGGCGAAACTTGTCTATTTCGGGTTTGAAACTCGTAAAGGAATTAAAAGGCATTTCGTGTTTTCCCTTAGAAGATACCCCAAGTCCTAGAAAAAATATATGTACTTCTCGTTCTTTCGGAACTGAGGTCCATTCGCTTAGCGAGTTGAAAGAATCGGTTGCTAGTTTTGCTTCTATGTGCGCATCTAAGTTAAGAAGGCAAAAAAGTATTGCTAAAAAAGTATCGGTATTTATTATTACCAATCCCTTTAAGGTAGATCGAAAACAATACAACGGTTACCAAATCTTAGAGTTTGCTACAGCAACAAACGATACGCTCGAAATTGTTAAAATGGCTATGCAAGGTTTAGAACATATTTACCGAGAAGATTGCATCTATAAAAAAGCAGGAGTTATTGTTCATGAAACCTCACCCGAAACACAGCTGCAACTAAGTATGTTTGATCGGGTAGATAGAGGCAAACGCAAAAAGTTAATGCATGCTTACGACAGTATTAACCACCGTATGGGAAGAGATACTGTTCGTTTAACCGTGCAGGGACAAGATCGAAAGTGGAAAATGAAACAAGAGCAGTTGTCTCCTTGTTATACCACTAGAATGACCGAGATATTGGAGGTTTCAGTATAAGTAAATTTAAGGGTTTTCTACCTCATACATTTCAAAATCTAAGTGCAGCGCACTTTTTATTTCGAAAACTTTTCCGAGTAATTTACATATTATTTTAGCAGATTTTTCGGAGTTGTTGCCCAAGGGTAAAAAATAAGAAGCTATTTCCTGGTTGGAGTCTAAACCAAGAGTTGAATCGAATTTAAAATGAGAATGCGTAAACCGGTAATACAATTCTTTTTCCTGAGAAATGTCAAAGCAAACCGAGAGAACAATTCCGAATTCACCTGTTTCAGATTTGGTTTCCTCCGTCATGTTTTGGTTTATAATTTGTAGAATCTCCTCTTCTTTGTAAAGAATAGAAATTACAAAAGCTTCATTGTCTTTTCTATATCCAGCCAGAGCTATGTCTAGGGTTTCTATCAATTGATTAGGTGCGTCCATTATTTTTTAAATAATTCTATGAGTTGGTTAGCGCCTATAAAAGGACTTAAATTTCCAGCAACCACTTCTTTTTCTAATTCTGGCAACAAGGCTTTTACTTCAGGTTTTTGATAAAAATAAGTGCCTAATTGTTCTTGTATGCTTTCGTGGAGCCAAAATTGGGCTTGTTTTTTTCTGTTTTCCTCAAAAGTATTGTTAATGGTACAATGGTTTACAAAAGAGTTAATGGTATTCCAAATTTCTTCGATACCACTGTTTTCTTGTGCAGAGCAGGTAAGAACCTTGGGAATCCAATGGTTTGTTTTAGCCGGAAATAAATGAATGGCATGCTTATAATCGCCAAGAGCAGCGGTGCTTTTGGATAGGTTGTCGCCGTCGGCTTTGGTAATGCTTAAGGCATCTGCCATTTCCATAATCCCTCTTTTTATACCTTGCAACTCATCTCCAGCACCTGCAAGCATCAATAATAAAAAGAAATCTACCATAGAATGAACTGCTGTTTCCGATTGTCCGACCCCAACAGTTTCTACAATAATCACCTCATATCCGGCAGCCTCGCAGAGTAAAATGCTCTCTCTGGTTTTTCTGGCCACGCCCCCTAAAGATCCGGCATTTGGAGATGGACGAATAAAAGCCAAAGGATCTTTGCTGAGCTCTTCCATCCGGGTTTTATCGCCCAAAATACTTCCTTTGCCTTGCTCGCTACTGGGGTCTACGGCGAGTACAGCTACTTTTTTTCCGTAAGAGGTAAGTAGCTTTCCAAAGCGTTCTATAAAAGTGCTTTTACCTACGCCAGGAACTCCTGTAATACCTATTCTTACAGATTTACCTGTAAAAGACATGCACTTTTCGAGTATAGCTTGTGCTTGTTTTTGATGAGCTGTTCTGGTGCTTTCTACTAAGGTAATTGCGCGCCCTAATATGCTCACATTTCCTGAAGTTAAGCCAGCTATATATGCTTCTATACTCAGTTCTCTTTTACTAAAAGAATGCTTTGGTTTAATCATTAGTAAACATATTACTTAGCGATAAACTAAAGAGTTCTTTTAAGCTCATGCCAAAATGTTGAGCCTGTTGCGGAATAATACTTTGTTCCGAAAGACCAGGAATAGTATTGATTTCGATTAAATAGGCCTGTTGGTTTTCTAGTATATAATCCATACGAACCATGCCTTTGAGGTTTAATGTTTTGTAAATACGTTTGCTAATAGATTGCACTTCGTCTTTTTCGGTATCCGAAATGCGTGCAGGAGTAATTTCTTGAGCTTTTCCCTGGTACTTAGCCTCGTAATCGAAAAAATCATTTTCGGTGCTGATCTCTGTAATAGGAAAAGTAATAAGGGCTCCATTTTTTTCAATAAGTCCACAGGTAACTTCTGTTCCGTTTACAAAGGATTCTAAAATAATTTGGTGGTCGTGGAGAAAGGCTTTTTTTAAGGCTTGTTTAAATTCGCTGGTTTTATACACTTTAGAAATTCCAAAACTAGAACCTGCTCTATTTGGTTTTACAAAACAAGGCAAACCTAGCTCAGCTTCAATATGCGCTGTATTGTAAGTTTCGTTTTTGTTTAAAAGTATGGCTTTGGGAGAGGCTATGTTAAATTGTTTTAACAAGGCATTGCACATTGCTTTGTTAAAGGTAATAGAAGCTTCGAAACAGCCAGAGCAATTGTAAGGAATGTTTACTAAATCGAAATAACCTTGCAATAAGCCATCTTCTCCAGGACTGCCATGTATGGCCATAAAAACACCATCGAAATTAACTTTTTTGCCATTAAATATAAAAGAAAAATCATTTTTGTTTAAAGGTATTTGCTCAGTACCTACAAGTACAAACCAGTTTTCTCCTTCTATATGAACTATAAAAGGTTGGTACAAATCGCTGTCTATGTTTTTGTAAACAACTGCTGCACTTTTTACCGAAACGGCAATTTCTGAGGAGTTTCCACCTCTTAGAATGGCTATGTTTTTTTTCATATAAAACGCTAATAAAATCGATTGAAAGTTAAAAAATAATCGACTAGTTTAACTGTTTACCCTAAAAGATCTTTAAGTCTATTCTCTGTATGCAAAAGAAAAACCTATTCCTCATGAATTCATTTTGGGTAAGAGCGGTGGGTACTTGCATTTTAAAATAGTTGTTGCGCTTGGAGGCGTATGAATTGAGTTTTTATTTCCAGAAAAAAAAGCGCTATTAAAAATCGTAAAAACTTTTACGTTTGTTAAGTTTTAAATCTTGTAATACAGATGATTTAACATTTATACTAAGATTAAAGCTCTGTCGAAATCCAAAAGGTACCCAGTTAAAACGCATTTCCCAACAATGTAGATCTCGGTAAACATCAAAAGAACTGTACGAAATTTTCTTGGTATCAAAATCGTATCCAGAACGAAAACCAATTTTCCATTTTTCTGTTAAGCGAACATTTCCGGTAACATTAAATGTTTGTCTAATTGTTTTTTCTAAGCTAGGCTTGCTGTAGGCATAACTGTAGTTTAATCCAACATTCCAGGGTATGTTAAAATCTACATAATCGCCAGGCCTGTCTTGTATCATATTCCATTCTTGTTCCGAGGTGTTTTCGGGTTTCTCTCTTTCTTTGGTTTCTTCGGAGCTCTTTAAATCCCAGTTCAATGTAAAATTTAAATTGGTAAGTCGTCCTAAGGATTTTTCGTTTTCCCAAACAAATTCTTCAATTCTACCTCCTTGCTCATCCATTTGGTAGGGATTTAATAAACCGTCAAATTTTATATTCATTTTAGGCATAAGCTCTGTTCGCCCACTAAAAGAAATGGCAGATAGATTGAACGAGTCTAAGGCTAAATTGTAATTTCCATTAAACCGCAAGCTTCTAAAAAGCGCTATTTTTTTATACTCTACAACAGAATCGTTTCGTGTTCTAACTTTTAATTCTAAATTATTTTCCAATACTAGGTTTATATTCCCAGATTTTCCTCTAGGTGCCGTTCCGTAGATGCCCTCTTTAAAGTAGGAGTAAAGATCGTTTTGATTTCCTGTAGAGTCGACAATACTCCAATCGTAGTAGCCGAATTTCTCCTCACTAAAATCGGGTCTGTATGAAAAAGATAAACTTGGGGTAAACACGTGTCTTAAGGCCTTTATTTTTTTCGATTTAAATTGATAAAGTCCATATATTTTAGTGTTTAAACTTACACTAGTCGTAAAGTCTCTAATAGCTCGCATTCCCTCAATGGTATCCGTATCTATTGCTAGGGTTTCTTCGTTGTAACTTCTTTCTATTCTGTTAAAATACCAACGCTCCGAATAATTTGCACTTGGTGTTATATTAAAATAGTTAAATATTTTAAAAGAGGTGCTTATGGGAATGCGGTGTTCTACACCGTACTTTAATTTGTTAAGGGTTTCTTGTGTAAACAAAGTACTGTCGGCAGTTTCAATTTGATTTTTTGCATTAGCTGTATAGCTCAATCTTATTTTTTCGTACCATTTTTGCTTACCAGAACTAAGCTTTCTTTTAAAAGGATTGGATGGGTTAACACTAAAATTAAGCTCTGGTAAAGTTAAACTTACTGTATTGGTTTGTGTATTTTGACTGTGTCTTAAATTGGCCGAAAAATTATACGGTTTGCTTGGCCAAGAGTAACTGTAGGAAACTGTAGAGCTTAATGTGTTTTTTAAATAGTCGTTGTTTTGGTTGGCATTAAATTGGTTAAAGGTACTCGATCCGGCATTTACATTTGCATTAAATCTTCTGTACGGATGCGCTTTATTGTCTTGTTTATGAGACCATTTTATATAAAAATCTCTTCGGTCTTCAAAATCTGTTAAGCCCTCTTCGCCAAGTAAGTTTTTAGAATAACTAAAACTAAAATTCCCGCTGTAAGCGTAGCGTTTTTTGTATACGCTCTGCGCTTTTAGTTTCCAAGATCCAAGTGTGAAAATATCGCCTCTTAAGGCCAAATCAACATGCTCATTTACCACAAAATACCAACCACCATTTCTAAAATTATATCCGCGTATAGGAGAGTAGCCGTAGGTAGGCATAATAAGTCCCGAACTCTGTTTGTTTTGAACAGGAAACAAGCCAAAGGGTACTACTAAAGGAGTGGGAATGTCTGCAATAACTAGATTAGCTGGGCCACTAATAATTTTATTACCAGGAATTACTTTTAGTTTTTTTGCACCTATATAAAAATGAGGTTCGTCTGCAGCGCAAGTGGTGTATTTACTGTGTTCTATAAACATGGTATTGTCTTCACTTTTCTTTAGCTCATCTCCATGAATATAGCCATCTCCATCTTGGGTTCTCATGCCCTTTATTTTTCCTTTTTTACTAGTAAAGTTGTAAAGTATGCTTTCACAATTATACGTTTTACCGCCTTCGGTAAAGATGGGGTTTCCTATAATTGTTCCAGAACTGTCGGCTAATCCGATAGCAAAAACCGTATTATCCTGCCAGTTTATAATAATATGCTCTGCTTTTAGTTCAATGTCTTCGTAGTTAACTTGGGCTTCGTGGTATAAGAAGACTTTTTTTTCTGCTAAAAAAATAATACTAGAATCTACTGCAAAGTACTTAACCTCAGAGCTTAAGAACGAGGTTTCTTGACGTGTGCTGTCGGCTAAAGTTTCTTGTGCTAAAGCTGTAAAAGCCGATGAGCAACAGATAATTAAACTTAAAAACAGAGTATGTAGAGACTTTGTCAACAAAAGTGATTTTTCTTTTTATTTTTGTTCTTTACGAATGATGCAAAACTAACTAAAAAAACGCGGCTAAGGTGAAACGAATTATAGCGATATTTCTTGCACTTTATTCCATACCAGTATGGTCCTATTTATTTTCTGTAGATTATAATGTTGCACTCAACAAAGTTATAATAGATGCAGGACATGGCGGTAGGGATCCAGGTAATTTAGGAACAGGGAGATACAAGCTTAAGGAAAAGGACATTGCCCTAGATGTAGCCTTAAAACTTGGAGCATATATAAACGAAAATATGCCTGAAGTAGAGGTTGTTTATACTCGAAAAAAAGACGTTTTTCCGGCATTGTACGAAAGAACAGCGCTTGCAAATACAGAAAAGGCAGATTTGTTTATTTCTATACACTGCGATGCTTTTACGAGTCCAGATGCCGTAGGATGCTCTTCTTTTGTGGTTGGAACAAGTCACGAGAAACACTCGCGAATTGCCATAAAAGAAAACCCAATAATTACTACCGAACAAGACAAGCTTAATTACGGAAACTTCGATATAAATAGTCCAGAATATCAAATAGAAGTATCTCTTTACCAAAAAATGTACGAAAAAAACAGTCTTTTATTGGCCGATAAAATTCAAACTCAATTTAGAGATCGTGTCAATCGTAGAGATCGAGGAGTAAAGCGAGCCCCTTTATACGTAACTTCTCGTGTAGCTATGCCTTCTGTACTTGTAGAACTCGGTTTTTTAACCAACCCTAAAGAAGAAGATTTTTTAAATTCTGAACAAGGTAAAACCTATATGGCATCTGCATTGTACAGAGCCTTTAAGGATTATAAAGCGGCGCAAGAAGGTGTGTTAAAAGATGTGCAAGCTGTAAACGATTTCATAAATGAATCAAAAAACACAAACACTACGGATGCAGCTCTTGAAAATAATTTAAGCGAATTGGATACTGAAACCCCTTTTTTAACGGTACAAGTTTTTAGTTCTTCAACTGAGGCATCACCCAAAATGACCGAAAATTTAGAGCAACCCTTTTACTTTATGGAGCGCAATGTGTATAAATACTGTAGTGGTAACTTTAGCAATTTAGAATCAGTTAAAACGCATCAAAAACAGCTTGTTAATCAAGGCTTTAAAGATTGTTTTGTTGTAGGAATTCAAAGCAAAGTTAAAGTCGATGTTTTAAAGGTAATAGAACTACTTAAATAATTTGTATTTTTGATAAATCATATCTATAATTCATGAGGTATAGCAAAGAACTTGTCATTGGTTTAACCACATTTGCAACTGTGGTCTGTTTCATCTGGGGATACAATTTTCTAAGAGGAAAAAACGTATTTACTCAAAAAAGAGATTACCATGCTTTTTACGAAAATGTACACGGTTTAGAAGTTGGACAACCCGTAACCATAAATGGATATAAAATTGGCCAGGTTACTTCCATAACATTTGATTACTCCTTTAACGGTCCTCTATTGGTTTCGTTTAATATTTCTAAGCCAATAGAATTTACCAAAGACACCAAAGTTCGTATTTACGATATGGATATAATGGGGTCTAAAGGTCTGCAAGTGGAAATTGGGACCTCTAATTTTATGGCAGTTCCTGGCGATACGCTTTCTGGCGATATTAAATCTTCCTTAACAGATCAAGTAACCCAACAACTTTTTCCTTTAAAAGAAGGTACCGAAAAATTAGTGAGTGTTTTAGACTCTACACTTCACTCAATAACTAATTTAGCCGATAACACGAGCTTGTTAATAGAAACCAACCGAAACAGTCTAAGCAATGTGGTTTCCAACATAGACACACTCTCTGGCGTGCTAAGTGCTCAGCGCAATAAACTAACTTCTATTGTATCTAATTTTGGTCGTTTTTCAGACGAGCTAGCCAAGGTTAATGTAAACAACACAGTTGTAAACTTAAACAAAACACTAAGCAATTTAAACGGCGTTATTTCCGATCTTAACTCCGGAAATGGAACCATTGGTAAACTGTTAAAGAAAGACGATTTATACACAGAATTGAATAGTACGATTGGCGCCCTAGATTTACTCTTAGAAGATATGCGTAAAAATCCAAAACGCTATGTTCATTTTTCACTTTTTGGTCGTAAAAGTGCCCCAGTTGATACCCTAAAATAAAAAACCTTGTATGGGACTTAGTAATCTTATTTTTGCTCTTTTCCTTGGAGCTGCCTTCTTTTTACTTCGAAAGAATATACTAAAAATTAGGAGAAACATATTAGTAGGACGCGACTTAGACCGATCTGATAGGCCAATTGAAAGATGGAAAATGATGGCTAAAGTAGCCTTAGGTCAATCTAAAATGGTAGTAAGACCTGTAGCCGGAATCTTACATATTATTGTATACGTTGGTTTTGTTGTAATTAATATAGAGGTGCTCGAAATTTTAATTGACGGTCTTTTTGGAACCCATAGAATCTTCTCTTTTTTAGGCGGTATATATGATGTTTTAATTGGTTCGTTCGAGATTTTGGCCTTTTTGGTTTTAGTGGCATGTATTGTCTTTTACATCAGAAGAAATGTGCTTCGGATTAAAAGGTTTGTCATGAAAGAAATGGACGGCTGGCCTAAAACAGATGCCAATCTAATTCTCTTGTTTGAGGTTGTTTTGATGTGTGCTTTTTTACTGATGCAAGCTGCCGATTTAACCCTTCAAAACGCAGGTGCTGAGCATTATGTAAAAGCGGGTTCTTTTCCAATAAGTTCTCATGTCAGCTTTTTATTTGAGGATATGAGTATTCAAAGTGTTCATTTAGTAGAACGGGGTTTATGGTGGCTCCATATTTTGGGTATTTTAACCTTCATGAACTATTTACCTTATTCCAAACATTTTCATATTGTATTGGCTTTTCCTAATACTTACTTTGCAAAACTAGATGCCAAAGGAGCTTTTACCAACATGGCCTCTGTAAAGGCCGAAGTAGAAATGATGATGGACCCTAGCGCAGATCCTTATGCTGCTCCTGAAGAAGGTGCATCAGAAGAAGAACCGCAGCGATTTGGAGCAAAAGACGTAAAGGATTTAAATTGGCTCCAATTAATGAACGCATATTCCTGTACCGAGTGCGGAAGATGTACGTCAGAATGTCCAGCTAACATGACGGGTAAGTTACTTTCGCCTCGTAAAATAATGATGGATACGCGCGATCGTTTGGAAGAATACGGCGCAAATCTAGATAAAAATGGCCCAGACAAAGAAGACGGTAAGTTTTTGCTAGACGATTATATAAGTAGAGAAGAATTGTGGGCTTGTACCTCCTGTAATGCATGTACAGAAGCTTGCCCCTTAAACATTGACCCACTCTCCATAATTCTCGATATGAGAAGATATTTAGTTATGGAAGAATCTGCTGCTCCAACCGAGCTAAATGCAATGTTTACAAACGTAGAAAATAATGGTGCTCCATGGCAATTTCCTGCTGTAGATCGCTTAAACTGGAAAGACGAAGCCTAATGGAAAATGTTTCAACAAAATTAGTAGTACCTACAATGGCCGAAATGATGGCTAATAACGAAACTCCCGATGTACTTTTTTGGGTAGGATGTGCCGGCAGCTTTGATGACAGAGCAAAAAAAATTACGAAAGCATTTGTAAAAATACTCAACCATTTAAACTATAAGTTTGCTGTTTTAGGCTCCGAAGAATCCTGTAGTGGAGATCCTGCTAAACGAGCTGGAAACGAATTTTTGTTTCAAATGCAAGCCATGGCTAACATAGAGGTTATGAATGCCTACAATGTAAAACGAGTAGTTACTACTTGTCCGCACTGCTTTAATACTTTAAAAAATGAATACCCTGAACTGGGTGGTAAGTTCGAAGTGGTTCATCATACACAATTATTACAAACACTTATTGATGAAGAAAGACTAACTGTTGAAGGTGGTGCTTTTAAGGGCAAGAAAATAACCTTTCACGATCCCTGTTACTTAGGTAGAGCAAACGAAGTATACGAAGCGCCCCGTTCTTTAATACAAAGTTTAGATGCCGAATTGGTAGAGATGAAACGCTGTAAGTCTCGAGGTTTATGTTGTGGTGCCGGAGGTGCTCAAATGTTTAAAGAACCCGAAAAAGGAGCCAAAGACATTAATATTGAACGTACCGAAGAAGCCTTACAAATAAAGCCAGATATTATTGCTACCGGATGTCCGTTTTGCAATACCATGATGACGGATGGAATAAAAAATAAAGAAAAAGAAGGCGAGGTTGAGGTATTGGATTTAGCCGAAATGATTGCCACCGCAAACGATTTATAAAATGGCCCTTTCTTTTCAAAATTTAAACCCACAGAGTAGAGTTTGGGTTTTTCAAGCAGATCGGTTTTTAACCGACTCAGAACTTAGCTTCATTCAAGAACAACTTACCGGTTTTCTTACAGTATGGGCATCACACGGTACGCCAATGAAATCTGCATTTTACATCAAAGATGCTTGCCTAGTGGTTGTAGCTCTTGACGAAAACATACAAGCCGCTTCGGGTTGCTCCATAAGTGCATTAACAGACTTATTTAAAGCGTTCGATTCCAAATTTAACCTCTCTTTTTTCAACCGTTTTTCTATTGCACATAAAACCGGTTCTAAAGTTACTCTTAGTACAGTTAACGATTTTAAAGACTTGATTAAGATGGGTAAAGTTAACGCTGAAACACTTGTTTACAATAACCTAGTTACTGTAAAAAATGAATTAGACACTCATTGGGAAATTCCGCTAAAAAATTCTTGGCAAAAAAGGTATTTATAAATTCCTTTTTTGTGCCCTAACAAATTTAGTTTATGATACAAAGAGAAATAAACATTCAATACAAAGAATATACAAACGATGAGCTTTCAGAAAAACAATCTTTTTTATTAAGTCAATCTGTAAAAGCACAAGAAAGTTCTCATTCACCTTATTCTCAATTTAGGGTAGGTGCTGCAATTTTGCTTGAAAACGATCAGGTTGTATTAGGTTCAAATCAAGAAAACGCAGCTTATCCCTCTGGACTGTGTGCCGAGCGTGTTGCTATTTTTTCTTGCGGAGCACAGTTTTCTAAACAGCGAATAATTTCGATCGCAATTTCGGCAAATTCATCGAAATTCGACATTAAAGAAATGTTAGCGCCCTGTGGAGCCTGTCGTCAATCCATGATGGAGTTTGAATACAAGCAAAATTCACCCATTAAAGTACTCCTAAAAGGCCCTGAAAATCAAGTAATTGAATTTAGTTCTGTAAAAGATTTACTTCCAATACCATTTAATTCTCAAGCCTTGCATATTGTTAGTTGAAATCCCAACTAATTACTACATTTGCATCTTAATTTATAAGAAATGGCAAAGTTAAAGTTTACGAAAGAAACGTATTTAAAGTGGTATGCAGATATGCTACTTTGGCGCAAGTTTGAAGATAAAACAGGCGCACTTTATATTCAACAAAAAATTCGTGGTTTCTTGCATCTATACAATGGTCAAGAAGCAATATTAGCTGGTTCAATATCAGGAATAGACCCCTCCAAAGATAAAATGATCACTGCATACAGAGATCATGTTCAGCCAATAGCAATGGGCGTAAGTCCAAATAACATTATGGCAGAGCTTTTCGGAAAAGCTACCGGTACATCTGGTGGTAAAGGTGGCTCTATGCACATGTTTTCTAAAGAATTTAATTTCTACGGCGGACATGGTATTGTAGGAGCTCAAGTTCCTTTAGGTGCAGGTATTGCATTTGCCGATCAGTACAACAATATTGATGCGGTTACTCTGTGTTATATGGGAGATGGAGCTGTTCGTCAAGGAGCAATTCACGAAACCTTTAACATGGCCATGAACTGGAAACTTCCTGTGGTATTTATATGTGAAAACAATGGTTATGCCATGGGTACTTCTGTAGAACGTACTGCTAACCACTCCGATATTTGGAAATTAGGTTTGGCTTACGACATGCCTTGTGGTCCGGTAGATGGAATGGATCCTGTAGCCGTTGCCGAAGCCGTAAAAGAAGCAGCCGATAGAGCTCGTAAAGGAGATGGACCAACGTTTTTAGAAATGAAAACCTATCGTTTTAAAGGACACTCTATGTCTGATGCGCAAAAATACCGTACGAAAGACGAGGTTACCGAGTATCAAAAAATTGACCCAATTGCTAAAGTTCTCGAAGTGATAGAAAACAAGAAATGGGCAACAAAAGAAGAGATTCTTGAAATTCAAGCTAAAGTTAAAGCTACTGTTCAAGAAGCGGTAGATTTTGCAGAAGAGTCTCCATTCCCTTCGAATGATTCTCTATATAAAAATGTTTACGCAGAGAAATATCCTTTCATAAAAGAATAAGTTATGGCTGAAATTGTACGCATGCCCCGTTTAAGCGACACGATGACTGAAGGTACAGTTGCGAAGTGGCACAAAAAAGTAGGAGATTCTATTGCTGAGGGTGATTTACTCGCAGAAATTGAAACCGACAAGGCAACAATGGAGTTTGAATCTTTCCAAGAAGGTGTTTTGTTACACATTGGTGTTGGAGAAGCTTCTACCGCTGCTGTTGATTCTATTCTTGCTATTTTGGGCGAAGAAGGTGAAGATGTAAAAGCACTGCTTGAAGCAGAAACCAAACCTGCCGCAGCAGAAGTAAAAGAAGAAAAACCGGTACAAGTGGCAGTGGAAAAACCCGCAGCTCCTGTAGCTATTGTTGCACCTGTTACTGCAGCAGTACCTAACATTAAATCTTCGGATGGCAGAACTGTTGCCTCGCCTTTAGCAAAACGCTTAGCTGTAGAAAAAGGTCTTGACATTAAATCTATTTCCGGATCTGGCGATGGAGGTAGAGTTATAAAACGAGACGTAGATAATTATCAAACTCCTGCCGTTTCTGGACTAGCTTATCAAGAGTCTTATACAGAAGAACCTGTTTCGCAAATGCGAAAAGTTATTGCTCGCAGATTGGCCGAGTCTAAGTTCTCTGCACCTCATTTTTACCTGTCTATTTCTGTAGATATGGATCATGCTATGGCAGCTCGTAAAGCCATTAATGCTTTACCAGACACCAAAGTCTCTTTTAACGATTTAGTTGTTAAAGCTTGTGCAATGGCACTTAGAGAACATCCTACGGTAAACTCTTCTTGGAGAGAAGATGTAATTAGACGCAACAAGCATGTTAATGTTGGAATTGCTGTAGCTGTTGATGATGGGCTTTTAGTACCCGTAGTTCGTTTTACAGACACTAAATCTTTAACCGACATATCGGGAGAAGTAAAAGAATTTGCTCAAAAAGCCAAAGACAAAAAATTACAACCAGCAGACTGGGAGGGAAGTACCTTTACAATCTCAAATTTAGGAATGTTTGGAATTGATGAATTTACAGCCATTATAAACACACCGGATGCTTGCATTCTTGCTGTTGGAGGAATCAAACAAATTCCTGTTGTTAAAGACGGTTTAGTTGTGCCAGGAAACGTGATGAAGTTAACTTTATCTTGCGACCATCGAGTAGTAGATGGAGCTTCTGGAGCAGCTTTTCTGAATACGCTTAAAACATATTTGCAGAATCCTGTAACGATGCTTAAATAATAGAAAAGGCCTCCATCGGAGGCCTTTTTTATCTAAAAAAATCCTTAATCTCTTACTATGGCTGCTCTCAATTGGATCGTTTGTTCTTATGAAGAATTGAGTAAAGATCAACTTTTTGATATGTGTGAAGTACGTCAAGAGGTTTTTGTGGTAGAGCAAAATTGTCCGTATCAAGATTGCGATCAAAAGGACAAGCAATCGCATCACCTAATGTGCTACAGTAATGAGGTACTCGTTGCTTATTTACGAATTGTAAAACCGGGTATAAGTTATACGGAACCCTCTATTGGTAGGGTTTTAACAAAACTTTCTAGTCGTAAAAAAGGCCTCGGCATAGAGTTAATGAAACAAGGTTTGGCTTTTTGTGCCTTGCAATATCCCGCTACTAATATTAGAATATCTGCACAGCAATACTTGCTTCCTTTTTACCAATCTTTAGGCTTTTGTCCGGTAGGAGAGGGCTACTTGGAAGACAACATTCCTCATATGGAAATGTGCTACACTTCTGTTACTAAAACTTAAAATAATCTCAGTTTATAATCTTATTTTTAGGCCATGAGAAAAGTAGTTTTTTTAGACAGAGACGGTGTAATCAACCAAGAAATTGGTGATTATGTATACGAGTTAAAATCCTTTGTGTTAAACGATGGATTAGAATCTGCTCTAAAACATTGGTCTGCAAAAGGTTTTTCCTTTGCAATTGTAACCAACCAAGGAGGTATTTCTAAAAAGCGGTATACCAAATCTCATGTACTAAAAATAAACAGTTTTTTAGAAGATTGGTTTTCCCTTCGAAATTTAAATTTACTTTCCATTTCTTTTTGCCCACACCACCATACAATTGAGTCGTGTATATGCAGAAAGCCCGACTCATTAATGCTAGAAAAAACTATAGCTAAGTTCAATATATCTGTTAAAGATTCCTTTTTAATTGGCGACAGTTTAAGAGACATTCAAGCTGCAAATAAAGTAGGCTTAAAAGCCTACCAAATACCAGCCAACTCAAACCTTAACATTCTTATTTCCTGATAATGGTAAACTATAACGGTACCCTCATTGCTTCATCAGAAACCATTTTTAAAGCGGGTAACAGAGCTTTTTTATACGGCGATCAGTTGTTCGAAACTATCTTGTACCGCAAGCATGTTTTAAAGTTTTGGGAAGATCATTATTTTAGAATGATGGGAGGTGCTTGCCTGCTTCGTATGGAAATCCCCATCCATTTAAATATGGACTTTATGCACCAAGAAATAATGAACACCCTAGATGCTGCAAACTTAAATTCGGCAGAGGCAAGAGTTCGGTTAAGCTTGTTTAGAACCGACGGTGGACTTTATACTCCAACAGACAGAAGTTTAGAATACCTAATTGAAGTTGAAGAAATCAGCTCAAACGATTCATCAAATGGATTGGTTATAGATGTGTTTCACGATCATTTAAAACCATCTCAGCCTTTGTACAACATTAAGGGAGCCAGCTCTTTGGTAAGTGTTTTGTCGGGTATTTTTGCTCAAGAAAATCAGCTGGATGAGGCTATTATTCTGAACACCGAATCTTACATTTGCGAAACCACAGCTTCCAATATCTTTGTGGTAAAAGACGGCATTATTTACACCTCGGCTGTAGCCTCTGGTTGTGTGGATGGAATTATTAGAAAGCAACTTATTGATAATGCCGATGCATGGGGTATAAGCTTGATGGAAAAAGAAATGAAAACCTTTGAATTAATTAAGGCGGATGAGGTGTTTTTAACCAATTCGATCAAGGGAATTCAATGGGTGAAATCCTACAAAAAGAAAACCTACCAAAACATTGTTTCTGAGGATATTCGAAAAAAACTTTTAGCTTTATAGTTTAGTTAAGGCTGATGTCTTTGGGTGCATTGTCCCACAATTGAAAGTCGCTTCCTCTTTTGCTTATACGCTCTTTCCAAATGTTTTTCATATCCCACTCAAACAAGGAGTCTTCCATTTCGTCTACAATCCAAGATTCCGATGCAATTTCATCGTTTAATTGCTTTTCTTCCCAGCCAGAATAGCCCAAAAAGAAACGGATTTCGTTTGATTTTAATTCGTCTTTTAAAATTAAATCTTTGATCTGATCGAAGTCGCCACCCCAATATAAATTTTTAGTAATGTGTATACTGCCCTTTATTTTTTCGGGTACACGATGAATAAAGTACAGATTATCTGATTCTACAGGACCTCCATAGTAGAGGGTTGTAGCAAACTTAGGGAAATTATCAATTAAATGATGGATAGACATACGCAAGGGCTTGTTTACAATAAAACCAACAATGCCATCTTCAGTAAACTCAGATAAAAACACAACCGAATTATGAAAAAAATCGTCGTTTATGAGCGGTTGTGATATGAGTAGTTGCCCTCTACTTAAGCTTATTTTTTTTATGGATTTCATATGATTTTACAGCTTATAATTTTTTAAATACATTTTTAAATGTAAGTCTAATACTACGTACTTCCAAGTTATATGATTATTTTTGCTAAAATACGTTTAGCAGATGAAAAAAATCTCAGACCTTAGAATAGACTACACCAAATTTTCTTTGGACGAATTTGGTTTAAAAGCCGAACCGATTGATCAGTTTAATGAATGGTTTAAACAGGCCTTACATTTAAAAGTGCCAGAGGCCAATGCCATGGTTCTTTCTACGGTAAGCAGTCTTGGAGTTCCCAGTGGTAGAGTAGTGTTGCTAAAAGGCTTAGAAAAAGAGGGTTTTAGATTTTACACTAACTACGACAGTTTTAAAGGGAAAGAACTGGCAGAAAACCCAAATGCCTGCTTAACTTTTTTTTGGCCTGCACTAGAGCAGCAAATTCGAATTACCGGTTTGGTAGAAAAAATTGACCCAAGCATTTCTGAATCGTATTTTCATTCGCGTCCTAGAGGCAGTCAAATTTCTGCGCTGGCTTCTCAGCAAAGTTCTAAAATTGCACACCGCGATGTATTGTCTAAGGAGGTTGCTCGTTTGGAAAAACTGCATGAAAACGAAGCAATTCCAAAGCCAGAGTTTTGGGGTGGTTATGTATTAAAACCAACAAAAGTTGAGTTTTGGCAAGGACGCTCGTCTCGATTACACGATCGGTTTTTATACGAACACATAGCGGGCAAATGGCAGGTTTCGCGCTTAGCGCCTTAAGCGTTTTTTAAATCTCTTTTTAAATACTCTTCCAAAGTACTTAGGCTGATGTTTTCCTTTAAACGACCCTGTTTAAAGTAAGCAATTTTTCCGGTTTCTTCCGATACAATTAAAGCAAGTGCATCGGTCATTTCGGTAATGCTTGCTGCAGAACGGTGTCTTAAGCCCATGTGCGTAGGTAAATTTACAATGTCAGAAACGGGCAGTACACAGCTTGCGGCCACAATTCTATTTTTTGTAATGATTACGGCACCATCGTGCAAAGGGCTGTTTTTAAAGAAAATACTCTCCAATATGGGAGCTCCTACCTTGGCGTCAACTCGTTTTCCGGTGTCTTCGTAAGATCCCAATTCGGTATTTCGTGTTATAATTAACAAGGCACCTGTTTTGGTTTTCGATAAGCTTTTAAAAGCGGTTTGAATTCCATTTATATTTAGAACAATGCTCTTTTTTGGTTTGGTAATTAAATTAAAAAAATCGTTTTTATTCGAAAAACTGGTGGTACCAATCAGCAATAAAAATTTTCGTATTTCTTGCTGAAACACAATAATAACAGCCAAAACTCCAACCCCAATAAATTGACCTAGTATTTCGCTTAACACTTCCATTTGTAGTGCGCCAACCAGTTTCCAAAATAAATAGGTAGAAGCAAGTCCTATAAAAATTTTAATGGCAACTGTACCTCTAACCAATTTGTACAATTGGTAAAGTAATGCGCCTACTAATAAAATGTCTAGTAAATCTAAAAGGTCAAAATCTAAAAATCCCAAATGCGTTTAATTTTTCAACAAGTTAGTAATTTTTACCGCTTCTACTGCAGCCTTTACATCGTGTACTCTAAGTATGGAAGCTCCGTTTAGCAAACTGGCGGTATGCACAACTGTGCTCCCGTTTAACGCCTCTTCAGCACTAATGTCTAATAGCTTGTATACCATAGATTTGCGCGAGGCTCCTATAAGTATTGGATGTCCTAAACGCTCAAAACTCTTTAAATGCTTTACAAGTTCATAGTTTTGATACAAATCTTTTGCAAAACCCAGTCCAGGATCTACAATAAGATCGTTTAAACCCAAATCGGTTAAAGTTTTTACTTTTGTTTGCAGCTCGCTAAGCGTATCTAAAATTAAATTATCGTAATTGTTTAGCTTAGCCATCGTTTCCGGATTACCCCGCATGTGCATTAAAATATAGGGAACTTGATTTTTGGCTACAAAAGAAAACATAGCAGGATCTAAGTTTCCACCCGACACATCGTTTACCATACAGGCTCCCGTCTCCAGCGCCTTAGCTGCTACATTAGCGCGAAAAGTATCTACCGAAATTAAAAGAGAGGGAAACTCCTTTACAAGTGCTTCCAAAGATGGAAGTAAACGACTAAGTTCGACCTCCTCGGAAACAAATGCAGCTCCTGGCCTAGAGGAATAAGCTCCCAAATCTATAAATGTAGCACCTTGCTTTAGCATTAAAGCCGCTTTACTTAGTAAATCGCTCTGGTTTAAGGTTCTACTTTCGGAGTAAAAGGAGTCTGGACTGCTGTTTAAGATGCCCATAACTCTAGGTTTACTTAAATCAATTAAATTCCCTTTACAATTGATGGTTCTTTTCAAAGGATATATTTTTGTTTAAATAAAGAAACGATTAATTTAGCATCAAAAGTAAAAAATAATTCTTCTTTACATTTAATTCTAATGGGTAAAACCTCACAACAATACGATCTGGTTATTGAAAAGTGCTCTGGGCTTTTCGAAAAGAAAATGAAAGACTACGGAAGCGCTTGGCGCATTCTTCGTTTGCCATCGCTTACCGATCAAATTTACATTAAGGCCCAGCGCATAAGAAGCATAGAAAATAAAAGAGTGCAACGAGTAGAGGAGGGCATTTACTCTGAGTTTATCGGCATTTTGAATTATTCTATTATGGCACTCATTCAGCTAGAAAAAGGTGTGGCAGAACAGCCAGATCTAAATACAAGCGAAGCTTTACAGGTGTACCTGCATTATGCAAAGGCCTCTAAAGAACTTATGGAAGCTAAAAACCACGATTACGGCGAAGCCTGGAGAGAGATGAGGGTAAGTTCTTTAACCGACCTAATACTTCAAAAACTTTTACGCGTTAAGCAAATAGAAAACAACCAAGGAAAAACTTTAGTAAGCGAAGGTATAGATGCCAATTATTACGATATGGTAAATTATGCTGTTTTCGCCTTAATTCATTTAGAAGAAGAATAAGATGCAAAAATTAACCACCATTTCGCGCACCCTCGTTGGTGCATTGTTTATTGTTTCGGGATTAGTGAAAGCCAACGATGCGGTAGGCTTTTCTTTTAAGCTGCACGATTATTTCGCGGCCGATGTACTCGACCTTCCTTTCTTTTTAGAATACACCTATCCGCTGGCAGTATTTATTTGCATTTCCGAAATTTTACTGGGTTTGGCTGTTTTGGTAGGGGCCAAAATGAGAATAACAGCTTTTTCTTTATTGCTCATGATTTTGTTTTTTGACGGCTTAACTTTTTACTCCGCCTATTTTAATAAAGTAACCGACTGCGGTTGTTTTGGCGATGCCATTAAATTAACCCCTTGGGAATCTTTTGCTAAAGATGTTGTTTTAAGTGTACTCATCTTTATTATTGTGGCATTTCACTCCAAAGTAAAATACCAAACCAACAAACAGAACTTAAAGGTATTGTCTGTTGCACTCGTATTAACTGGCTTGTTTTCTTACTTTGTTTTAGACTGGTTCTTACCAGTTTACTTTTCTCTTATTTTGTTTGTTATGGCCGGCTTGGTCAATCATTTTTTACACAAAGAAATTAGAGAATGGACTCTGGCTACCTTAGCTTTAATTACCTGTATTGCCTTTTCGTACCATACGTACTCGCATTTACCTATTAGAGATTACCGCCCCTATGCCATTGGTAAAAACATAGCCAAAGACATGGTTTTGCCCGAAGGAGCTGTGGCCGATGTATACCAAGATGTGTGGAAATACGAGCTAAACGGTGTGGTTAATGATTACAGTACCGATGACAAGCCTTGGGAAATTGAAGGCGCTACTTTTGTAGACCGCGAAACCAAACTTATACTGGAAGGAGACCATCCACCCATTCACGATTTCTCGATAGAATCCGACGTTTTGGGAGATATTACAGACAGTATTTTAGCGGCACCTAACGCCGTAATGTTTGTAATGTTCGATTTAAAAAAATCGGATTACCAAGGCCTGCAGAAAGTTCAAATGCTAATGAACGAATTAAGCGACGAAGCAGTATCGCTTGTGGCATTGTCTGCCACAACAGAGTCTCAATTGCTTTCTATTAGCCAAGAGGCAGGTGTTTCCATACCTTTTTATTTTACCGACGAAACAACCTTAAAAACCATTATTCGCTCTAATCCTAGTATGCTTTGGTTGCAAGAGGGAACCATTGTTAACAAATGGCACCACAACGACTTTCCAAGTGCACAGGAGCTAAAAAATAAATACCTCAAGTAAATTGCTAAAAGCCCTAGCATACAAACTCGCTTACACACTACTGGTAATTTGGGGTGTGGCGACTTTGGTTTTTTGTTTGTTTTCCATATTACCTGGCGATCCTTCGCGGATGATGCTCGGACAAAGAGAAAACGAAGAAATGCGCCAGGCAATTCAAAAAAAATACGGCTTTGACAAACCACTACCTCAGCAGTACCTATATTTTTTAAACGACTTATCTCCGCTGTCTGTACACAGCAATTTGCCTACAGATTTTACACACAAAAGCACCCACGCTTATACCGTATTTGCCACTTTTGAAACTGGTAAGTACAGTTTGGTTTTAAAAGCTCCCTACCTAAGAGTATCTTTTGTACGCAAGGGAGTTCCGGTAAGTGCTATAATTGCCAATACCTTGCCCAATACCTTTGTTCTGGCCATAGCTTCCATGAGTATAGCCTTGCTTTTTGGCATTGGTTTTGGCTTGGTTTGCGCCTTGTACGAGCATAAGTTTATCGATCAATTTTTATCGAGTACAGCCGTGCTTGGTATGGCTTTGCCCTCCTTTTTTTCGGCCATACTCATGGCCTGGATTTTTGGCTACGTTTACCAAGAATACACCGGCTTGTCTATGACGGGTAGCTTATACGAGGTAGACGATTACGGCAGGGGAGAGCATCTGGTATTAAAAAACGTACTCTTACCTGCACTTACCCTTGGCATGCGCCCATTGGCAGTTGTAATGCAGTTAACCCGAAATTCTATTTTAGATACCTTGGCCGAAGATTACATTAGAACAGCGCGCGCAAAAGGACTGTCTTCTTCCAGAATTTTATTGGTGCATGCACTGCCCAATGCTTTAAATCCGGTGCTTACTTCTGCCTCTGGTTGGATGGCCTCCTTATTAGCTGGAGCCGTTTTTGTGGAATTTATTTTTGGATGGAACGGCTTGGGTAAAGAAATTGTGTACGCCTTAAATTACCTCGATTTACCTGTGGTTATGGGCGCGGTTCTTACACTTTCCATCTGTTTTGTACTCATCACCATTTGCACCGATTTCCTTTACTACATCCTCGATCCCCGCATTAGAAGCTAAATTAAACTCGCTCATCTCGAACAATACAATATGTGTAAGCGTATTGAGCTTTAATTTGTGCAACTAAGTTTGAATTTAAAAGAGTTTAGAAGAACTTGATAGGCCTAAAATGAATTTGGCTGTTTTTTTAATAAACAAGTAATTATTGCCAATTGTATAAAACAATTGTATTGTTTAGATTGTTATTTTTAGCTTTTTTCCCACCTCTAATTACAGCATATTTAGATTGTTTTAGGTTTGCATCGCTTTATTATGCGGAATTACTATCATAGTAATATATTAGTTTAAATTTGCAGCAACATTAACTATTCTATTCGATATGTCAGACGATAAAAAAGTCATTTTTGGAATGCACAAAGTTTCCAAGCTTATTCCAAGCGGGAAACAAATTATAAAAAACATAAACCTCTCATTTTTTTACGGTGCTAAAATCGGTATTATCGGTTTAAACGGTTCTGGTAAATCTACCTTACTAAATATTATAGCTGGAGTAGATAAGGATTTTAAAGGAGAGGTGTATTCCGACAAAGACTTTTCATTGGGCTTATTAGAACAAGAGCCTATACTAGACGAAACCAAAACGGTCATGGAAATTGTTCGCGAAGGTGTACAAGACATTGTAGATGTATTGGATGAATTTAATGCCATTAACGATAAGTTTGCTGAGCCAGATGTAATGGACGATCCAGACGCTTTTCAGAAGCTGATAGACCGCCAAGGAGAATTGCAAGATATTATAGACGCCAAAGGTGCCTGGGAATTAGACAGCAAGCTCGAAAGAGCAATGGATGCACTTAGAACTCCAGACGGCGATGAGCTTGTAGCAACTCTTTCTGGTGGAGAACGCAGACGTGTTGCTTTATGTAGATTGCTTCTTAAAGCTCCCGATGTATTGCTTTTAGATGAACCTACCAATCACCTAGATGCCGAATCGGTAAACTGGTTAGAACAACATTTACAACAGTATAAAGGAACTGTAATAGCCATTACCCACGATAGGTATTTCTTAGACAACGTAGCCGGTTGGATTTTAGAACTTGATAGAGGAGAAGGAATTCCATGGAAAGGAAACTATTCTACATGGTTAGAGCAAAAGTCGAAACGCCTTGCCCAAGAAGACAAACAAGCTTCTAAAAGACAAAAAACACTGGAACGCGAGCTCGATTGGGTACGTATGGCTCCAAAAGCTCGTCATGCTAAAAGTAAGGCCCGATTAAATAATTACAGTCAATTATTGGCCCAAGAAACTAAAGACAAGGAACAAAAATTAGAAATCTTTATTCCATCGGGCCCTCGATTAGGAAACAACGTAATAGAGGCTAAGAATGTTAGTAAAGGATTTGGGAACAAATTACTGTACGGCGATTTGAACTTTAATTTACCACCAGCCGGAATTGTAGGAATTATAGGACCCAACGGTGCAGGTAAAACCACCATGTTCCGAATGATTATGGGCTTAGAAACTCCAGATGCAGGTACTTTTGATGTGGGTGAAACCGTAAAAGTTTCTTACGTAGATCAAGACCACAAATCCATAGATCCTGAAAAAACAGTATTCGAGAACATAGCAGACGGATTAGATAACATGGAGTTGGGCGGCGTAAAACTAAATTCTAGAGCCTACGTATCTCGTTTTAATTTTGGAGGACAAGACCAAAATAAAAAAGTGAAAGTACTTTCCGGTGGAGAGCGAAACCGACTGCACCTAGCCATGGCTTTGAAACAAGAAGGAAACGTATTGCTTTTGGATGAGCCCACCAACGATTTAGATGTAAACACACTTAGAGCCTTAGAAGAAGGTTTGGAAAATTTTGCAGGCTGTGCCGTAATTATTTCGCACGATAGATGGTTTTTAGACAGAGTTTGTACTCACATACTTGCTTTCGAAGGGAATTCTGAAGTCTATTATTTTGAAGGTTCGTACTCCGACTATGAGGAGAATAAATTAAAAAGATTGGGTATTTCTGAACCTAAAAGAATACGTTATAAAAAATTAATGAATGACTAATACCGTTGACATTTTAGCAATTGGCGTACATCCCGATGATATTGAATTGGGATGCGCCGGTACTATTTTTAAACACATAGCCTTAGGTTTTACTGTGGGCGCAATAGATTTGAGCCAAGGAGAACTCGGTACCAGAGGCTCTGCAGAAATTAGATTGAACGAAGCCGATACTGCCGCAAAAATTATGGGCTTAAAGTTTAGAGAAAATCTAGGATTTGAAGACGGTTTTGTTTTTGCCGATTGTAAAGAATACCAGCTTCAAATTGTTAAAAGAATACGAAAGTACCAACCCAAGATGGTTTTGTGCAACGCCATAGACGATAGACATCCGGACCATTCGCGGGCTTCGTCTTTAGTTTCGGCCGCTTGTTTTTTAGCCGGCTTGCCAAAATTAGAAACCGAATTTGAAGAGGTTCAACAATCTGCATGGAGGCCCAAGCAGGTGTTTCATTACATTCAGTGGAAGTCTATTCAACCCGATTTTGTACTAGACATTTCAGATTATATGGAATCCAAAAAGGCAGCTGTATTGGCGTACAAATCTCAGTTTTACAACCCAGATTTGAATGAAAATGAAACCCCGATCTCTTCCAAACAATTTATAAACAGCATCACTTACAGAGCTTCCGATTTAGGTAGACTTATTGGCGTGGACTACGCAGAAGGATTTACCAGTGAAAAATTACTTGGATTGGATTCCTTAGACGCATTGCTTTAAAGTAAACACGTTTTCCAGAATATTTTTACACAAGCAATTTAGAATTTCTGAACACGTTTAGATTCAGCTTCAATTGCTCCTTGTACCAAAAAGCACTTTCTAAGTCTATTGCATACTAAATATTGGAGAGCTAAAGAGAATACTTATTATAAATACCTTAAATTTGTTTTCTAAATCAAAGGATTTTTATACTTCTAAACAAACTAATTTTATGAGTCAGCATAAATTGATTGATGAAATCAATACTAAATACAAAGATTTAGGCGAAAATCCGGATACATATTTAGCTGGTTTTCGTTATACAAACCCAGTAAATTATTGGGATTATTGCGAAGTAGATACCTTATTAACACTTCAAAAACCAAAAACATTTTTGCCCGATGAAAATGTTTTCATCATGTACCATCAGGTAAATGAGTTGTTTTTTAAAATGATTCTTTCCGAAATTGATCAAGTTGCCAAAACAGAAAATATTGAGCTTGATTTATTTGTAAATAAATTGGGTCGCATTAACCGTTACTTCGATGTTTTAATCTCCTCCTTTGCCATTATGAAATATGGAATGGACGTAGCGCAATACATGAAGTTTAGAGATGCCTTAACACCTGCAAGCGGTTTTCAATCTGTTCAATACCGCAAAATTGAAATGGCTTGTACCGATTTAGATAACCTTATAGACGCGCGTTACAAGCATAAAGCAGCAGAGTTTGTAGGCTTGCAAGCCAAAATTGACAAGCTCTATTGGCGTGCTGCTGGTCTAAACCATAAAACCGGTAAAAAGTCGCTAATGCTCTCTATGTTTGAAGAAAAGTACGGAAAAGAGTTGTTAGATACAGCCACCCAATACGAACACAAAAACCTCAGAGCGGTTTACAACTCCTTAAACGATACCGATAAAAAGAGTCCGAAATTGATTAAGGCCCTGAAAGCTTTAGACAATAAAATTAATATTAAATGGACCATGACGCACTACCGAACTGCCGAACACTACCTGGAATCTAGTGGAAATGCAGTAGCAGCAACTGGCGGAAGTCCATGGAAAAAATACATGCATCCTAAGTACCAAAAGAGAATCTTCTTTCCAGAATTATGGTCGGAAGATGAAGTGAATACATGGGGGCACGAACACGAAGAATAAAAGATATGGGAGCAGAAGAATTAGATGTTCTTTTTCAAGAACGAATTGACGCAAACGACAAAATAGAACCCCGCGATTCTATGCCTGAGGAATACCGCAAGCATTTAATTCGGCAAATGTCGCAACACGCACACTCAGAGGTAATAGGGATGCAACCCGAAGGGAACTGGATTACCAGAGCTCCGAGTTTACGTGCAAAAAAAATTCTCTTAGCAAAGGTTCAAGACGAAGCAGGGCATGGACTGTACTTGTACAGCGCAACAGAAACGCTTGGTATTTCTAGAGAAGAATTGATTGAAAAATTACACCAAGGAAAAGCCAAATACGCCAGCATATTTAATTACCCAGCTCTTACCTGGGCAGATATGGGAGCTATTGGCTGGTTGGTTGATGGCGCTGCTATAACCAACCAGGTTTCTCTGCAAAGGACCTCCTACGGTCCTTATGCTAGAGCCATGGTAAAAATTTGTAAAGAGGAGAGTTTTCACCAACGTCAGGGCTACGAAATTATGACTTCTATGGCAAATGGAACAGCCGAACAAAAGGAAATGGCTCAAGATGCTTTAAACCGTTTTTGGTGGCCTTCTTTAATGATGTTTGGTCCTCATGATAGCGACTCTCCTCGAACAGGAAACGCTATGAAATGGAAAATTAAAAGAGAATTTAACGACGTTTTAAGAAAGCGTTTTATCGACAAAACTGTTTCTCAGGCCGAATTAATCGGACTTACAATTCCAGACAAAGACTTAAAGTGGAACGAGGAAAATAACTCGTACGATTTTGGTCAAATCGATTGGGATGAATTTTGGTCGGTTGTAAAAGGTGGAGGTCCTTGCAATGTAAAAAGACTAAAGCATCATAAAAAGGCACATAAAGAAGGCGAATGGGTTCGAAAAGCTGCTGCTGCTTACGCCCAAAAACACTCAAGTAAATAAAACATGAGCGAAGTAAAAGATACACAGGGGCAATTGTGGGAAGTATTTATTCAAACTAAAAAAGGACTTCCCTTCAAACATTTTGGATCTGTACACGCATTTGACAAAGAAATGGCCATTCAAAATGCACGCGACTTATATACGCGTAGAGGCGAGGGTAAAGGTATGTGGGTTGTTCCTGCAGATGCTATTGTTGCAGTAGATCCAAACAACGACGCTAGTTTTTTTGAACCTGCAGACGATAAGATTTACCGTCATCCTACTTTTTATGAACTTCCCGATGGGACTAAAAATATGTAAGAATGGATTCTTCAAATCTATCAAAATTTTGCATCCGATTAGGCGATCATTGTTTAATAATGGCACACCGTCAGTCTGAATTATGCAGTAATGGTCCTTTTTTAGAAGAAGACATTGCTCAAATTAATTTGGGCTTAGATTTACTGGGACAAGCTGAAGCGCTTTTAATTTATGCAGCTAAACTCGAAGGTGGTTCAAGATCTGCAGACGATTTAGCTTTCAGAAGATCCGAGCGTCAGTTTCATAATTTTATGCTTACTGAGCAACCCAATACTGATTTTGCTTTTGTAATTGTTCGCCAGTACATTATGTCCTTGTATTTGCTTAAAACGTACCAAGTACTCTCTAAAGTAGGGGACGAAACCCTTTCTGGAATTGCACTAAAAGCACTCAAAGAACTAACTTACCACGAGCGTCATTTTTCTATGTGGATAAATCGTTTGGGCGATGGAACCTCAGAAAGTAAGCTGCGTATTCAAACAGCAGTTGATGAATTGTGGATGTTTGTGGGCGAACTTTACGAGGAAGACGCTTTAGATTTAATAGCTCAAAAAGCCTTATACGCTCCTAAGGGCGAAGAAATGAAAGCTTTTTTAATGGAGCAAATTACTGCAAAGTTTACAGAAGCTACCCTTAACGTACCTGAATCTGTTTACATGACTACTGGTAGCAAACAAGGCATACACACCGAGTACTTAGGTTTTTTACTTACCGAAATGCAATATTTACAGAGGGCTTATCCCGATGCAAAATGGTAATTTAAATTATGAAAACATCCATTTCTAAAGACTTTATTTACCAGCTTTTAGCTCAGGTTCTAGATCCAGAAATTCCTGTCGTAAACATTGTTGAAATGGGAATGATTAGAGATGTTCTTGTCAACTCTGCTGGAGTAGAAGTTTTTTTATGCCCAACCTACAGCGGATGTCCTGCTATGGATATGATTGAGACTATGGTTAAGGAAATGCTCGCAGATAATGGAATAGTAACTTGTAAAATTACTCTTGTATACAAACCTGCCTGGACTACCGATTGGATGAATGCCGAAACCAAAGAGAAATTAAGAGCTTTTGGTATTGCACCACCCAGTGGAAAAGCCAGTTCTAAAAAGAGCATGTTAAGCAAGGAACTAGTGGCTTGTCCTCAATGTCGATCCGAAAATACTGAAATTAAAAGTATGTTTGGTTCTACAGCATGTAAGTCGCTTTACACTTGTTTGGATTGTTTAGAACCCTTTGATTATTTCAAATGTATATAATAGGAGTCAAAAAAGAATGCCGCATCAGCGGCATTCTTTTTTAAATGAGATTAGGCTTCAATAGAGGGTGCTGCGGCACTTGTAACGGTTAGCTGATTTATATCTCTATCGAATAAATACAAACCTGCTTTGTCGCTACCAATTAGTTTTAATTTGTCCAAAATAGTTCTGGCAAGGGCTTCTTCTTCAATTTGCTCTGCAACATACCATTGTAAAAAATTTTGAGTGGTATAATCTCTATTTTCTAAGCAAGTATGTACAAGTTCGTTAATCAGGCTGGTAACCTTAACTTCGTGGTTAAGAAAGTCTTGAAAAACATGTGTTAAACAATCAAACAATTTTAAAGGCTCATCTAAAGCGCAAATATGTGCTCTTCCTCCACGTTCGTTAACGTATTTGATGAGTTTAAGCATGTGTTGTCTCTCTTCATCAGACTGCCCGTAAAAAAAGTTAGATACGCCTTCGAAACCTTGTGCTTCTGCCCAAGATGCCATTGCTAAATAGAGGTTAGAAGAATTAGCTTCGGCAGCGATTTGCATGTTTAATGCCGACTCGATTTTTTTATTTATCATAATTGGGTCGTTTTAATAAAAGTAAATTTAGCGATTTTTCTTTTTACAAAAAGGCACACTCCAGTTTAATTAAGTTTTAATCCTATCTCAAATCAATAATATCAAAACCTGGGTAATTTTTTTCTTTAAATTCAAAAGCATCATCTGTTACAATACTTGGCGCAAAATTATTTATGATGTAGGTGGTTTCTGTTGCGTTTTTACCAAATTGTGTTAGCTTTTTAATCTGATTAAGATTCGTATCTATAAGAAGTTCTATTCGAATGTAGTCTACTTCGTCTGGGTTATCGGGTATGAGTTCAATAATTTGAAAACTACCCGTCTTTTCTAATAATTGATAAATAAATCCATTTTCGTACATCTTTAGAAGATTGGCAGGTGTTAAAGCGTTTTCATCCTCTAAGTCAATTTCAGAAATCTGAACCTCTTCGTCGTCTGTTAAAATGGTCCAAACATTTTCCCCATCACTCATTTGGTTTAAGCCCATAAAGGAGAGTAAGTATTGATTTTTCTTTAGAGTGAGCTCGCCCATACTAGAATCCTCAATATTTTCAGTTTTATTACTAAGCTTGTATTCAAATACAATTTCTATTGCATCCATAGCATCTGTAGCAGCACTAACTTTGTCTAAGATTACCTTAGCCGCAGGCTCGCTGGCTATTTGTGCAAACGACAGAAATTGGGAAGCGAGTATACTCACTAGTAATAGGGAAAACTTCATTAGTTACTATTTTGTTGTACTGCAAAATTACTAAATTATTGATGTAATTTCATTAGTAGTTCGTGCTAAAACGTGTTAATTTTTTAAAAGGTATACTTTTCGAATACTGCTTTTTAATTACAGGTAATTGTAAGTAGATGTTCAGTTTTTAAACACCTCAAAATCAGTTGGTTTTTCACCCAAAATTGTTCTTACTTGTACATTAAAATAATTAACTAAATAGATAGTTTGACGATAATACTCGCCACTGGAATGAAAAATAAATTCTTGCTTGCATACTTTTTTCTGTCTATAATTTAATTGTAAAAATTGCATTGCTTGCTCATACTTTACTAGCTTAGCTTGTATACAATCTATTCACATCTGTTAAAACCCAAACTGCTAAACTGATTTTTTCTTCACATAATTTAAAGCTTAATCAAATACTATTCCTTTGTATTGTTTTACCTTTGTCACAAATAAAAACAGGCTATTTTGAAGAGTTTTAAAGAATTAGGAGTAAAAAAGGATTTTGTAAAAGCATTAGACGGTTTGAACATTACCAAACCAACCGAAATACAAAACAATGCCATTCCTTTGTTATTGGAAACAAAAACAGATTTAATTGGGCAAGCACAAACAGGTACAGGTAAAACGGCTGCTTTTGGCCTGCCATTACTTCAAAGAATGGATGTTTCTAGAAACGAAATTCAAGCACTTATTCTGTGTCCTACTCGAGAGTTAGGGCAACAAATAGCTAAACAACTTTTCCGTTTTACGAAGTTTTCTGATAAAATTTTTACAGAAGCTGTTTACGGAGGCGAAAAAATTGACAGACAAATAGGCGCTCTTAGAAGGCCCACTCATATTGTGGTTGCTACACCTGGCCGTTTAATCGATTTACTCAAACGAAAAGCGCTAAGCTTGAGTAAAGTACAAACAGTTGTTTTAGATGAAGCCGATGAAATGCTAAGTATGGGCTTTAAAAAGGAACTCGATCAGATATTAGATTTTGTGCCAAACGAGGCAAATACATGGTTGTTTTCGGCAACTATGCCACACGCTATAAAAGAAATTATAAAAGAGCATTTAGCATCCGATGCTCCAAGAATAGAGGCGAGTAGTAAAAATTTAGTCAACGAAAATATTCAGCATAAATACTTTGTGTGCGACGAGGAAGAAAAGCTTCATGTTTTACTTCAGTTTCTAAAAACACAGCATAAAAACAGAGGTATTATTTTTTGCAAAACAAAGAAAGCTACTCAATATTTATCGAAGCAGCTCATTGCAAAAAATGTTGCAGTAGGTGCTATACACGGAGATTTATATCAAAAGGAACGCGAAAAAGTATTGCGTGCTTTCAAAAATGAGAACCTTCAATTAATTGTAGCAACAGATATTGCAGCCAGAGGATTGGATATAGAATCCTTGTCTTACGTGGTTCATTTTCAATTGCCCGAAAGCGAGGAATATTATACGCACAGATCTGGTAGAACCGCACGAGCGGGCAGAGAAGGGATTTCGATGGCCTTTGTAACTGCTTTCGAAAGAAAAAAGTTAATGGAGTACGAAAAAACTTTAGGAATTACTTTTGAAAGAATTCGAGAATAGTAAAAGCTTTTGTTCGGTTAATACAGCCCTTTAATCTAGTAGCCCTTAAGATCAAAGTTCTCGCTGTCTACCATATCTACCCATTTTTTCATTTTCTTTTGGATTACCTTAAAATGAGCTTGTTCCTCTGGAGTAATTAGAGAAATTGCAGTTCCTGGGTTTTCTGCCCTTCCTGTTCTACCAATTCTATGTATATAATCCTTTGGCGAGCGAGGAAGTTCGTAGTTGATCACGTAGGGTAAAAATTCAATATCAATACCACGCGCAAGCAAATCGGTGGCAACCAAAACTTTTAAGGAGCCCGCTTTAAACCTAGCCAAAGCATTCAGTCTTGCTGTTTGCGACTTTTTACTGTGAATGGCAGAAGCGTCAATTCCATTATTTCTCAGTTTATCGGCAACATTATCAGCTTTATAAGTAGATGCTGTAAATATTAACACCTGTTTTAGACTGTCTTTTTTAATAAGAAAACGCAAAAGAGGGCCTTTTTTTTCTTCGCTAACCCAGTATGCAGATTGTTTAATTAAATCAAACGTATTATGTTCTTCTTCAATTTTAATTACAACCGGATTGCTAAGAATTAACTGATTAATAGCCTGAATATCGTCGCTTAGTGTGGCCGAAAACAATAAGTTTTGCCGTTTTTTTGGAAGAAGTTTTAAAATTCGATCAACTTCTTCCTTAAAACCCATACTCAGCATTTTATCTGCCTCGTCGAGCACCAAAGTTTTAATTTCAGAAAGGTGTACTGCTTTAGAGTCTATCAATTCCAATAATCTACCTGGTGTAGCAACCAAAATATTTACACTGTTAAGCGATTTCATCTGAGGGTTTATTGATACCCCACCGAAAACAGCTAAGCACTTTATGCGTTCGGGTAAGGATGCACTAAATTGCTGAAACACTTCTTTAACCTGTAAAGCTAGTTCTCTTGTAGGCACAAGAACCAAAACATCTACATAACGGTTTTTTGGAACAGCTCCTTTTTGCAACAAATTTAAAATCGGTAAAACATAAGAGGCTGTTTTACCTGAGCCTGTTTTAGCGATTCCTAAAACGTCCTTTTTTGCTAACACCGCCGGAATTGCTTTTTCTTGAATAGGAAAAGCGGTGGTCATTTTCAGCGCTTCAATTTGTGTTAAAAGACTCTTGGATAAACCTAAGGTAGTAAAGGACATAGTTCTGCTGGATTTAGGAAACAAATGTAGTTGAATTATAAGAAAATGAAAGCTTATTTAATTCACATATATGTTCTGGGGTAAGCTTCTGTACTTTAGGTTTTGACTAGAGCTTAAAATAGATTATTTTTGTGAAAAATTAAAGTAAAATTATGACATCACAAGAGATAATAGCATTAGAAGATAAGTACGGCGCTCACAATTATCATCCGCTACCTGTAGTGCTTTCTAAAGGAGAAGGCGTATACGTTTGGGATGTAGATGGAAAAAAATATTTCGACTTTTTATCTGCTTATTCGGCAGTAAATCAAGGTCACTGTCATCCTAAAATTATAGAAGCTTTAACCAAACAAGCCTCCACATTAACCTTAACTTCAAGAGCTTTTCACAATAATATTTTGGGCGAATACGAGCAGTTTATCAGCAAACTTTTTGGCTACGATAAAGTACTTCCTATGAACACGGGTGTAGAAGGCGGCGAAACAGCCAATAAATTAGCTCGAAAATGGGGATACACCAAAAAGAAAATCCCAACCAATAAGGCAAGAATTATCTTTGCAAAAGGAAATTTTTGGGGTCGTACACTCGCTGCAATTTCCAGCTCCGATGATCCTTCCTCTTACGAAGGTTTTGGTCCTTTTATGCCAGGTTACGATTTGATACCTTACAACGATCTCCTTGCTTTAGAAGAAGAACTTAAAGATCCAAATGTATGCGCTTTTATGGTAGAGCCCATTCAAGGCGAAGCTGGGGTAATGGTTCCAGACGAAGGCTATTTAGCAGGTGTTCGATCGCTTTGTACTAAATACAATGTGCTTTTTATTGCAGATGAGGTACAAACAGGAATAGCCAGAACAGGAAAAATGTTGGCTACCGATTATGAAGATGCAAGACCCGATATACTTATTCTAGGGAAAGCGCTTTCAGGTGGTGTATTTCCGGTTTCTGCTGTATTGGCAGATGATCAGGTTATGCTTTGTATTAAACCTGGAGAACACGGTTCTACATTTGGAGGGAATCCATTGGCTTGTAGAGTAGCTAAAGCTGCATTAGAAGTTGTAATTGAAGAGAATTTAGCAGAAAATGCTTACAAACTAGGGGAGCTATTTAGAGCCCAAATGGAAGCCATTGATAGCGATATGATCACCTTAGTTAGAGGGAAAGGTTTGTTAAATGCAATTGTTATTAAACCTAAAAATGGCATAGAAGCGTGGGATGTATGTATGCGCTTACGCGATAACGGTCTTTTAGCGAAGCCAACCCATGGAGATATTATAAGATTTGCGCCACCTCTAGTAATTACTGAAGCTCAGTTATTGGAGTGTACCGAAATTATTAAAAAGACCATTTTATCGTTTTAGCTTTAAATAATCACTTAATTAAAATCCAGCTTATTCTTGAATTTTAATTAGGTGTTTTAACACTTAAATACACACAATGAAAAAAAATATTTTAAGCTTTTTAGTATTGCTTTTTGCCGCTTGTGTTTCAAAAGATTACATGAGTTTCGGAAATTTAATTCCAAATAAACCAAGTCATACTTATACTTCTGTATTGGAGCAAGCTCAAAACGGAGAAGTACTGAACGTGATTTTAGAAGGAGAGATAACACAAACCTGTGCCAAAAAAGGCTGCTGGATGGATGTGAAAGTATCTGATAACGACACCATAATGGTTCGTTTTAAAGAGTACGGCTTTTTTGTTCCTAAACAAGGAGTTGAAGGTTTTAGAACTCTAGTGAAAGGGAATGTTAAAATGGATACGATTTCTGTAGAGATGCTTCGACATTATGCAGAGGATGCAGGCGATTCTGAAGAAGAAATTTTAAAAATAACCGAAGCGGAATACGAGCTGTCCTTTATTGCAGACGGTGTACTTATAGAACGATGAAGACGCTTTTAACCTTACTTATAGCTATTGCTTTTGCCGCATCTTGTCAGCGAAATGTTACTATTTACAAAACACAATTGGAGAAAAGTGAAATGGCTGCTGCCATGCAAACGATGGTTTCAAAGATTAAAGTTTCTCGAACCAAGCTCGATTCAGAGACACCAGTTCTTTTAAATTTTGAAGATTTCACAAACTTTCATTTTACGGATTCAAGCTTTTACTCGCCTGCTTTTAAGGCCATGACTGAGTCATTTCTTTATCAAGCCAACATTTTTGACTCTGTACCTTCAATTAATCATTTAGATAATGTGATTAATTCTTGTAAATCTTGTCATCAAACTATGTGCCCAGGCCCCTTAGATTTAATCAATACTTTAGCAACATTAGACACCGATACTATGGACAAATCTCACAGAAATAAATTAAGTAAAGCTGCGCACGATATTCTTATTAATAAGGGAACTGAAAGACCATTTACAGGCATCTACAACACTCATTTTGAAGAAGGTATGTATGTGTGCGCTTCTTGCAATCAAGACTTGTTTAGCTCAGACTCTAAATTTAACAGCTCCTGTGGTTGGCCCGCTTTTGATGCTTCTGTTGCGACTAATGTAAAAGAAGTAAAAGACAGCTCGCTTGGAATGATTCGCACGGAAATATTATGTGCTAATTGCGGTGGACATTTGGGTCATGTTTTTAATGATGGCCCAACTCAAACAGGCATAAGATACTGCGTAAACTCTTTGTCGATGGAATTTAAAACAAAGTAAACAAAGCGTTTAATTTAGCAAATTACTTTCTTTTTTAGTTTTGAGGCCTTTTTGTTTGATGGAAACATAAAAAAAAGCACTCACGCATACCCCAAATTACAGGCGAGTAGATTATATTTTTTCGCTTGATTTTTGTAAATTTGCAAGCCAATATTACAAATCATATTAATACCCATAAATACATCCTTCATGGCATTCGATATAGAAATGATCAAAAAG
>Ga0257120_1000075_pt1 | contig 76792 bp, 77 predicted proteins | sample SI106_10metaG_FD_190153 | JGI IMG/M metagenome (GOLD analysis project Ga0257120, IMG submission 190153) | Marine microbial communities from Saanich Inlet, British Columbia, Canada - SI106_10 | ecosystem: Environmental > Aquatic > Marine > Inlet | place: Canada: British Columbia | collected...
GTGGTATGAACACATATCCCAACGCCCTGCATTTCAAGCCAGCCTGCCAAAAGGTGACGAGCGTCTATACCCAAAGGAATTCTTTGCCCCTTGGCAATCATAGGAGTTATCCATGTCTGAACAATCTCTTGGAACAAACTTAGGCCATGTCGATATTTTTGAAATGGGGCCGCGTGATGGGCTCCAAAATGAGAAGATTGAGGTTTCTGTCGTTCAAAAGATCGCATTGATCGATTGCCTCAGTCGCGCAGGGTACCGGCGTATCGAATGTGCAAGTTTTGTTAGTCCCAAATGGGTGCCTCAAATGGCAGGCAGTGCTGATGTATTGGGGCGGATAAGTCGGGCTGATGGCGTGCGCTATGCAGCACTTACCCCCAATATGCGCGGGTTTAACGATGCTAATGAAGCGAATGCCGATGAGGTTGCTGTGTTTGGATCTGCTTCAGAGGGGTTTTCAAAAGCGAACATTAACGCAAGCATTGATGAGTCCTTGGATCGGTTTGCGACTGTGATTGAGGCTGCGCGTACCATTGATATGCCGGTGCGTGGGTATGTGTCTTGTGTCGTTGGCTGCCCGTATGGCGGAGAGGTAGACCCAAGTGCGGTTGCCCGTGTGGCTGAGCGTCTGTTCAGCATGGGGTGCTATGAGATTTCGTTAGGGGATACGATTGGTGTTGGAACCCCAGACACCATCGTGAAAATGTTGATGGCAGTGCGTGAGGTTGTCCCAGTTGCGCGTTTGGCGGGGCATTATCACGACACCAATGGGCGGGCGATGGATAACATCGATGCATCCCTTGCGCTGGGCGTTCGTGTGTTTGACGCTTCAGTGGCTGGATTGGGTGGTTGCCCCTATGCACCTGGCGCTGCAGGGAATATTGCAACTGAAGATGTGGCCGCGCATTTGCAGCGATTGGGCTATGAGACGGGCCTTGATCTGACAGTTATTGAACAGGCCGCTGAAATGGCCCGTGCGATACGAGACATATAAAAACCTATCTGGAGTGAATTCTTGTTTGAAACACTGAAAATTGATGTGGACGCGCGTGGCGTCGCCACATTGACTTTGAACCGCGAAGCCAAGCACAACGCATTGTCGGCTGAAATGTTAGCTGAACTGACACAAGCCGCGGCTGATCTGGGGGAGGATGACAACGTGCGTGTTGTTGTTCTGACGGGGACAGGCAAATCATTCTGTGCGGGTGGTGATCTGGGGTGGATGAGCGAGCAGATGCAAGCGGACCCTGAAACCCGCGCCAAAGAGGCGTCAAAGTTGGCCTTCATGCTGCAAGCGTTGAACACGATGCCCAAGCCAATGATTGGTGCGTTGCAGGGCAACGCCTTTGGGGGTGGTGTAGGTATGGCCGCGGTTTGTGATGTTGCAATTGGAATCGACAGTTTGAAAATGGGGCTTACTGAAACGCGTCTTGGCATTATTCCCGCTACGATAGGCCCTTACGTGGTCTCACGGATGGGAGAGGGCAGGGCGCGGCGCGTTTTTATGTCATCGCGCATATTTGACGCAGCTGAGGCTGTGGAGCTGGGGTTGCTCGCACGGGCTGTGCCCGCGGAACAGTTTGCAGAGGCGCTTGAAGCCGAAGTTGTGCCGTACTTGTCCTGTGCCCCTGGAGCGGTTGCGGCAGCCAAAGCATTGGCGCGCAGATTGGGCCCTCGGATTGATGAGAGAACCATCGAAATTACCATAGAAGCACTGAAAGCTCGTTGGGAAACTGACGAAGCGATGGAAGGCATTGGCGCATTTTTTGACAAACGCAAAGCTTCATGGATGTGATCTTCGAACCGGTTGGAAGACCGTAGTATGATGACATTTTACAAGTGAATCACCGCCACAACAGGATGGTCGTTCATTGCGCGATGTGCGTCATAAGTGCGCACACAAATTAACCGAATGGGAACTGCTGCGGTGATAGCGCTGCAAACAGGGGCATTTGGGTGCCAAAATTGCTGTTGCGTTGGTTGACCCCACCACGAGTGGGGAGTACACCCCCAACCGTTAACCTCGCGACTAGATGCGCAGGCAAAAGTGTTGCGTTAGACAAAGGAGCCACCGTGGAAGAAATGCTTAGGGAGTATCTCCCGATTCTCGTATTTCTAGCCGTCGCCATTGGGCTCGGCCTAATTCTTATCCTTGCAGCGGTTGTGATTGCTGTGAGCAATCCAGACCCTGAGAAGGTTTCTGCATACGAATGCGGGTTCAACGCATTTGATGATGCGCGAATGAAATTTGATGTTCGATTCTATCTAGTCTCGATCTTGTTCATTATTTTCGATCTCGAAATTGCTTTTCTGTTCCCTTGGGCGGTCGCCTTTAAGGATATAAGCATGGCAGGTTTCTGGTCGATGATGGTGTTCTTGGCTGTGTTGACAGCTGGTTTCGCTTACGAGTGGAAAAAAGGAGCCTTGGAATGGCAGTAACTGACGCAGGCTCCTTTGGCGCAGGTCCAGCATATGCTGGCGGCGACAGAGAGCACGCTACGCAAGCTTTGAATGCTGAATTGCAAGACAAAGGGTTCTTGCTGACCTCAACAGAAGATTTGATCAACTGGGCCCGTACGGGGTCTTTGCACTGGATGACCTTTGGGTTGGCATGTTGTGCGGTTGAAATGATGCACACTGCTATGCCGCGCTACGATCTTGAGCGCTTCGGTACTGCGCCACGTGCGTCCCCACGTCAATCAGATTTGATGATCGTTGCGGGTACTTTGACAAACAAAATGGCACCAGCTTTGCGGAAGGTCTATGACCAAATGCCCGAGCCACGTTACGTGATCTCAATGGGTTCATGTGCAAATGGTGGCGGTTACTATCACTACAGCTACTCAGTTGTTCGTGGGTGTGACCGCATCGTCCCTGTTGATGTATATGTGCCAGGCTGCCCACCGACGGCGGAAGCTCTTGTTTATGGCATCCTTCAGTTGCAACGCAAAATCCGCCGTACTGGCACAATTGTTCGGTAAGGACCAAATATGTCTGATAGCTTGAAAGAACTAGGCGGATACATCGAGGCAAAGCGCCCTGACTGTGTTTTGGCTTGGGACGTTACCCAAGGTGAATTGAACGTCGACGTTGCCCCTGCGAACATAGAAGGGCTTGTTGAGTTCCTGAAATCTGACCAGACATGCAAGTTCTCAACTCTCGTGGATATCACGGCTGTTGACTACACAGGCCGCACCAAACGTTTTGATGTTATTTACCATTTCCTTAGCATGTATCAAAACCACCGCATCCGTTTAAGGGTTTCTGTACGTGAAGAGCAAATGGTATCATCCATCTGCGAAATTCACCCGTCAGCGAACTGGTTCGAGCGCGAAGTGTTCGACATGTTTGGCATCTTGTTCACGGGTCACCCTGATTTGCGCCGTATCCTGACCGACTATGGTTTCCGCGGATATCCACTGCGCAAAGACTTCCCAACAACGGGCTATACCGAGGTGCGTTACGACGAAGTTGAAAAACGTGTTGTTTATGAACCTGTAAGTTTGGTCCAAGAATACCGTCAATTCGATTTCATGAGCCCATGGGAGGGTGCAGAATACATCCTACCGGGTGATGAAAAAGACGGCGCAGAGAAAGGAGCGAAGTAATGGGTATCATTTGGTGGCTTATCATTGGTGTCGCAACCATTATTCCTATGCTCAAGCTGTTGCCGTTCTTTGGTATCAACACATACTGGGCTGCGATCTGCATTCTGCCAATTGGCACTGTGGGTTTGATCTGGTGGATGAGCATTAAGTTGCAAGAGTTGGAGAAGCGTTAAAATGATGGATGGCTCAAAAGGCTTCGATGATGCGCTGACCGGCGAACAGAAGATCCGTAACTTTAATATCAACTTTGGCCCGCAGCACCCTGCAGCCCACGGCGTTTTACGTTTGGTGCTAGAGTTGGACGGCGAGATCGTAGAACGCTGCGATCCACACATTGGCTTGCTACACCGTGGCACTGAAAAGCTGATGGAAAGCCGTACTTACCTCCAAAATCTTCCATATTTTGACCGCCTCGACTACGTGGCACCAATGAACCAAGAACATGCTTGGTGCTTGGCGATCGAAAAGTTGACAGGCGTTGAAGTTCCGCGTCGTGCGTCCTTGATCCGCGTTTTGTATTGCGAAATCGGGCGTGTGTTAAACCACATCTTGAACGTCACAACGCAGGCGATGGACGTTGGTGCGATGACACCTTTGGCATGGGGCTTTGAAGAGCGCGAAAAACTGATGTGCTTTTACGAGCGGGCATGTGGTGCGCGGTTGCACGCTGCGTATTTCCGTCCGGGCGGCGTACACCAAGATTTGCCTGACGCATTGATCGACGATATCGAACAGTGGGCGCATGAGTTCCCTGCAGTTTTAGAAGATATGGCTGGCTTGCTGACTGAAAACCGTATTTTCAAACAGCGCAACGTCGATATAGGTATAGTTACGGAACAAGACATTCTGGATTACGGTTTCTCTGGTGTCATGGTTCGTGGTTCTGGCATGGCGTGGGATCTGCGTCGCGCGCAGCCCTATGAGTGCTACGACGAATTCGAATTTGAAATTCCGGTTGGTAAAAACGGTGACTGCTATGATCGTTACCTGTGTCGCATGGAAGAAATGCGACAGTCGGTTTCAATTATCAAACAAGCTGTCGGTAAGTTGCGTGAAGCAACAGGTGACGTTTTGGCCCGTGGTAAGCTAACACCGCCATCGCGCTCAGACATGAAGACCTCAATGGAAAGCTTGATCCACCACTTTAAGCTTTACACAGAAGGTTTCCACGTTCCTGCGGGCGAAGTGTATTGCCCAGTCGAAGCGCCCAAAGGCGAATTTGGTGTGTATTTGGTTGCTGACGGTTCTAACAAACCTTACCGCAGCAAAATCCGTGCGCCGGGTTTCTTGCACCTCCAAGCGATGGATCACATGAGCAAAGGCCACCAGTTGGCTGACGTTGCCGCGATCATCGGAACCATGGATGTTGTGTTTGGGGAGATCGATCGCTGATGATGCGTGTCGCCTCCCTTCTATATTTCTTAAATACTCCCGTTTGTGGCACTTTTAGCCACGACGCGAAACGAAAGTCGCCCTAATGCTCCGCCGCTTGCACAAAGACCAACCAGACAGCTTCGCTTTTACCCCAGCCAACCTTGCGTGGGCAGAAGCACAAATTACCAAGTATCCAGAAGGCCGTCAGGCCTCTGCGATCATCCCGTTGCTATGGCGCGCACAGGAACAGTATGGTTGGTTGACCCGTCCAGCGATTGAGTATGTGTCTGACATGTTGGGCATGGCCTACATTCGTGGTCTTGAAGTGGCGTCTTTCTACTTCATGTTCCAGTTGCAGCCAGTGGGTTCTGTTGCGCACATCCAGATTTGCGGCACGACGTCTTGCATGATTTGTGGTGCTGAAGACCTTATGGAAGTGTGCAAAGAGAAAATTGCGGCAAAACCGCATGAGCTATCCACGGATGGCAAGTTTTCATGGGAAGAAGTTGAGTGCTTGGGTTCTTGCTCAAACGCTCCAATGGCCCAAATCGGCAAAGATTACTACGAAGATCTGACCAAAGTCCGCATGGGCGAGATCATCGACGAATTGGCTGCTGGCGATGTGCCATTACCTGGTCCACAGAACGGTCGCTACGCTTCTGAACCTTTGAACGGTTTGAGTAGCTTGGTCGAATACGACAGTGGCGAGACACAATATAACGCGTCTGTCCAACTAGCATCCGACATCGGTGACACAGTCAAGCGTATTGATGGTACAGAGGTTCCTTTGACTGCGCCGTGGCAAGGTAAGATCGGTTCTGTTGCAAAATCTGCGACTAAACCAGTAACTGCTAAGAAGGCAGTGCCGAAAGCTGCAAAAGCTTCAAAAGTAAAAGATAATGAAAAATAATAAGAATACAAAAAAACTTCTTACTGCGAGAGGGACACAACATGGAAAACTTTACTAAGAATAAGACCTGCACGACGTGGTGCTGGATTATTGCTGCGGTTGTGGGAGCTGTTGTTGCATTGGTGCTTTGGGGAAAACCACATTGGAATCTCGTCCCAAGTGCATTCGTTGGACTGCTGATCTTTATTATTGGCGGTGCGTTGCTGTCATGGTTGTTGTGTAAACCACAAGCGCAATCATCCGCTTCGTCTGCTGCAGCGTCTAACACGACAGCATCAAGCGTTATGGCCGGTGGTGCAGTTGCTGCTGCAACAACGGTCGCGCCTTCTGCTTCAAGCTCTTCAGCATCTGCTGCTAAGCCAGTGGCTGCGAAAAAAGCACCTGCTAAAAAGGTAGCTGCAAAGACAGCCAAAACTGCAGCTAAAGCAACGGTTGCAAAAGCGAAAGCTGCTGCGCCGGCAAAAGCATCTACCGCTAAGGTTAAAGCCTCAGCAGCACCGAAAGCTGAAGCGAAGCCTGCGACATTGACAGCGGCACGCGCTGGCGGTGCAGATGATCTAAAGCAACTTAAAGGTGTTGGTCCAGCATTGGAAAAAACACTGAACAACTTGGGTTTCTACCACTTTGATCAAGTTGCTGCGTGGAAAAAGAAGGATGTCTCATGGGTCGACAGCAACCTTCGTTTCAAAGGTCGCATCGAGCGTGACGGTTGGATCGCACAAGCTAAAATTCTTGCTAAAGGTGGAACAACTGAGTTCTCCAGCAAGGTTAAGAAAGGTGGCGTTTAGTAAACGCCAATTGAACTGATGCAGAGCCAAGATAAATCATCCAAAATTGGACAACGCGTATCGTTGTTTATAGCAGGACTTGGGATATTTTGGCTCTGCATAAATTTGGCTGGGATATACTTTGGATGGTCCAACCGGACCAGCGCATTGTTTGACCTTGTCGTGTTGGCCGGATTTGGCGCAGCACTTTGGAATGTGATAAAACTCTGGCGTGCGCGCCAGTCAGATAGAGGCTAAGGGCGTATGCTTAAGGACCAAGACCGGATCTTTACCAACCTTTACGGGATGCACGACCGTACACTGGCAGGCGCTCAAAAGCGCGGCCATTGGGATGGAACTGCCAAGATCATCAAAAAGGGTCGTGACTGGATCGTCGATGAGATGAAAAAATCCGGCCTGCGCGGTCGTGGCGGTGCAGGTTTTCCGACTGGCCTGAAATGGTCCTTTATGCCCAAGGAAAGCGATGGTCGCCCATCATACTTGGTCGTTAACGCGGATGAGTCTGAACCGGGCACATGTAAAGACCGTGAGATCATGCGTCATGATCCGCATACATTGATTGAAGGTTGCTTGATCGCCTCTTTCGCAATGAATGCGAATGCTTGCTATATCTATATTCGTGGTGAATACATTCGCGAAAAAGAAGCGCTTCAGACTGCCATTGATGAGGCATACGACGCCGGTCTGGTTGGTAAGAACGCGTGTAAGTCCGGTTGGGATTTTGATATTTACCTTCACCACGGTGCTGGTGCCTATATTTGTGGTGAAGAGACTGCTTTACTGGAAAGCCTTGAGGGCAAAAAAGGCATGCCGCGTATGAAGCCGCCGTTCCCTGCGGGCGCTGGTCTGTATGGTTGCCCAACAACGGTGAACAACGTTGAATCAATCGCGGTTGTTCCTACGATCTTGCGTCGCGGCCCTGAGTGGTTCTCGGGCTTTGGTCGTCCGAACAACGCGGGTACGAAATTGTTTGCGATTTCTGGTCACGTAAACAACCCATGTGTTGTTGAAGAAGCGATGTCTATTCCGTTTGAGGAACTTATCGAGAAGCATTGTGGCGGTATTCGTGGCGGCTGGGACAATCTGAAAGCGGTCATTCCCGGTGGGTCTTCAGTGCCCTTAATCCCTGGCGCGGAAATGCGCGATGCGATCATGGACTTCGACTACTTGCGTGAACAACGTTCGGGTTTGGGTACTGCGGCGGTTATCGTTATGGACAACTCTACCGATGTGATCAAAGCGATCTGGCGTTTGTCCAAGTTCTACAAACACGAAAGCTGTGGTCAATGTACGCCTTGTCGTGAAGGTACCGGCTGGATGATGCGCGTTATGGATCGCTTGGTAACGGGTGAGGCCGAACCAGAAGAGATCGACATGTTGCTAGACGTGACCAAACAGGTTGAGGGCCACACGATTTGTGCTCTTGGTGATGCGGCTGCATGGCCGATCCAAGGTTTGATCCGTCACTTCCGCAATGAAATCGAAGATCGTATCAAGCACAAGCGCACTGGTCGTGTTAGTGCGGTCGCCGCTGAATAAGTGGCCATCGGCTTAGGCCAAAGGATCGTTTGCTATGGAAAATTTTGACGCATACAGCCACGCGCTCGCTTCACTGGGCGGTTTCGCCTTGTTGATTTCGATCTTGGGTATGGTCAGTGGACGCGGTCGGACCGCGGACAACCGTTGCGACTGTGGCCAGCCAAAGAGGAACTACGATAACGTGGTCTATCGCAGTAATCGCGCTTTCATGAATGCGATCGAAAGCGCGGGTCCATTCATAGCTGCTTTGATGGCTGCGATGCTGACAGGTGGTGCGCCACTTTGGGTCAATATCTTTGCAACTGTTTTCTTGGTTGCTCGGATCGCTACAGCCTTTGTTCATATCCGTACGACAAATCAGGGATTGCGCAGTGCGACGTGGGTCGTTGGTCTGGTTTGCATTCTTTCATTAATTGTTATTGGCATTGTGGGGGCATTCTGATGCGTTTGTTTGCTTTGATCTGTGTTGTTCCACTGGTGGCGTGTACGCCAAGTGAACAGGTCCCATCTTTTGATGGTATCAAGTTCCGAGCCCAGCTGTCGAAAGTAGACAAGCAACGTGATCGGTTCTTGGTAAAGGTTTCGAAGGCGTCAAAGTCGTTGGTGGGCGCGCGCGAAGCAGGGCGCTATGAAGCGACAAAATATTGCATCAACCAATATGGAACGTCTGACATCGCTTGGGTGTCTGGTCCAGATGTTGAAGATGGTAGCTTAACAATTAACAACGACGAACTTCAGTTGCGCGGGGCATGTACGTCTTGATCTCATTGGCGACATATTGCGCGTTGGCGACCACTGTGGCGGCTTGTTATTGCATAACAACACGATGGGTCCCCATTTCTCTAACAGTTTCCGTGCCTGTTGCACCGTGCGTTTCTGAGAAAAGAACAACTCATGTTTAAGTTTGTGATTCCCACCGTCGTCGTTGCCATGGTTGCGACCACTTCTGTAGCGAAACCTGCGTTGCGTGACGTCCCAGCCATCGATGATGCGCTGTTGGCCGTCGGTTTGGCCGATGAAATCAGAAAACAATGCCCAAAAGTCTCTGCACGGTTCATCAAGGCGTTGCGCTTTGTTAACGGGTTGCGCAATAAGGCACGCGACATGGGTTACACCGACGCAGAAATTGGCGCATACCGCAAATCTCCGACGGAGAAGGCGCGTATACGTGTAAAGGGTGAAGCCTATCTGGCCGCGAATAACGTGACGGTTGGAAATATCGAAAGCTATTGTGCGCTTGGGCGTGCAGAAATTAAAAAATCGAGCCAAATTGGCGCGTTACTCAGGGTGAATTGATTCATGAGCAACCTTCGCAAGATCAACATCGACGGCAAAGACATCGAAGTGGATGGGGCAATGACCTTGATCCAAGCCTGTGAAGAAGCAGGTGTGGAAGTTCCACGTTTTTGTTACCACGAGCGTCTGACAATTGCTGGCAACTGCCGCATGTGTCTAGTTGAGGTCGTTGGTGGCCCACCAAAGCCAGCCGCGTCTTGCGCAATGCAGGTCCGCGACCTGCGTCCTGGTCCAGAAGGCCAACCACCTGTTGTGAAAACCAACTCGCCTATGGTCAAAAAGGCTCGTGAAGGTGTGATGGAATTCTTGCTGATCAATCACCCACTTGATTGTCCGATTTGTGACCAAGGCGGCGAATGCGACTTGCAAGACCAAGCCATGGCATATGGAGTTGATTTTTCACGTTACCGCGAAGCTAAACGCGCAACTGACGATCTGGACCTAGGCCCATTGGTCGAAACACATATGACTCGCTGCATCTCTTGCACGCGTTGTGTGCGCTTCACCTCGGAAGTTGCTGGTATCACGCAGATGGGCCAAACCGGCCGCGGCGAAGATGCAGAGATTACTTCTTACCTTGGTGAGACGTTGGACTCGAATCTCCAGGGCAACATTATTGATCTGTGCCCAGTTGGTGCTTTGGTCTCAAAGCCATACGCCTTTACTGCGCGTCCTTGGGAATTGACCAAAACAGAATCAATCGACGTGATGGACGCACTTGGATCCAACATTCGTGTTGATACCAAAGGCCGTGAAGTTATGCGCTTTATGCCGTTGAACCACGACGGTGTGAACGAAGAGTGGATTTCTGACAAAACACGTTTCGTTTGGGACGGTTTGCGTCGCCAGCGTTTGGACACACCATACATTCGTGAAAACGGTAAGCTGCGTAAAGCAAGCTGGCCTGACGCGCTAAGTGCAGTTGCATCTGCGATGAAGGGTAAGAAACTTGCCGGTCTTATTGGTGATCTGGTTTCTGTCGAAGCGGCTTACGCTTTGAAAAATTTAATCGAAGGGCAGGGCGGTGTTGTTGAATGCCGTACTGACGGCGCGAAGCTGCCTGCTGGCAATCGTTCTGGCTATGTTGGTACTGCATCGATTGAAGATATTGATACGGTGCAAAACATTGTTTTGATCGGCACAAACCCAGTACTTGAGGCCCCAGTATTGAATGCACGCATTCGCAAAGCTTGGACACAAGGCGCGAATGTTTCCGTTATTGGCGAAAACATTGATCTCACATACGAGAGCATTCACTTGGGTACGGGCCGCGATGCCTTGGCCAAATTGGTTGCAGCGGATCATTCTGCGACGAACGGTCAAGAAAACATCATTATCGTTGGTCAAGGGGCTTTGACTGAAGCTGATGGCGCTGCCGTTCTTGGGACAGCAATGAAGTTGGCCGAAGCGATGCAGGCCAAATTTATGGTACTTCACACGGCTGCAGGTCGTGTTGGCGCGATGGACATTGGCGCAACAAATGATGATGCAATGGACGGTGTCTCTGCGGCGGAGGTTATTTATAACCTTGGTTCGGATGAAGTCGAAATCGAAGCGGGTCCTTGTGTTATTTATCAAGGTAGCCACGGCGATCGCGGTGCACATCGCGCTGACATCATCCTACCTGGTGCGGCCTATACGGAAGAAGCAGGCTTGTTCGTCAATACTGAGGGCCGCCCACAATTGGCACAACGCGCGGGTTTTGCCCCCGGTGAAGCTAAAGAAAACTGGGCGATCTTGCGCGCATTGAGCGCTGAACTTGATGCAACGCTTCCATTCGACAGCATTGCGCAGTTGCGCACGGCATTGGTTGAAGCCGTTCCACATCTTGGCGAGATTGATGTTGTTGCTGAAAACGAGTGGAACGCTGAGAAAGCTGGCAAGCAAGGCAAAGCGGACTTCCGTAATGCTGTGACAGATTTCTACCTAACCAACCCAATTGCACGTGCAAGTGAGTTGATGGCAGAGCTAAGCGCGGGTGCAAAAGCACGTCGCGACGGAGCAATGGCAGCAGAATGAAGGCTTTGGTGCTCATAACAATGATGCCTCTGACCGCATGTGAACCTGCCGTACCGACGGCTGAGCAATTCATCCCCGAATATTTGGGGGTGGAAACCGCGCTATTGGACCAAGAGTTGGTGCAATTTAAAGTGCAAATGACCAACGCAATAACGTCTGAAGACGTATCAAAATATGCAGAATGTGCTGCGGCACAGTATACGCTGATACGCGGATGGGGTTTTGCACGTCATGTACGCACAAATGTGAACGAAGAGGGTGGCGTGTGGTCGGCAGATGCTGTTTACACCATCACGCCTGCCTTGCCGCGCGGATCGCGCAAGATCGACGCCGAAGTCGTGACTGCCGCTTGCGTGGAGAAGGGTATACCGACGGTGTGAGGACCTATGGCTGATTTCTTTTTTAATACAAACCTTGGAATGTTGCTGCTGATTATTGGGCAGATTCTACTGGTTGTCGTGCCATTGCTGATTGCATTGGCGTTTCTTATGTATGCTGACCGCAAGGTTTGGGCTGCTGTGCAAATGCGCCGTGGACCCAACGTGGTTGGTGCCTTTGGTTTGCTGCAAAGCTTTGCGGACTTTGGCAAATATATCGTCAAAGAAATTATCGTCCCTGCGGGGGCCGACAAAGCCGTGTTCTTTATGGCCCCGATGGTAACCTTGGTGATGTCCTTGATTGCTTGGGCGGTTATTCCGTTCAACGATGGTTGGGTTTTGTCCAACATCAACGTGGCGATCTTATATGTATTCGCTGTGTCATCTTTGGAAGTTTACGGTGTGATTATGGGCGGTTGGGCGTCTAACTCCAAATACCCGTTTCTTGGCTCGCTGCGCTCTGCTGCGCAAATGATTTCGTATGAAGTCTCCATCGGTCTTATCATCGTTGGTATAATTATTTCTTCTGGTTCCATGAACTTTAGCGCAATCGTTGAAGCACAGTCCGGTGATTATGGTTTGTTCAATTGGTTCTGGTTGCCGCACTTCCCGATGCTGATCTTGTTCTTTATCAGTGCCTTGGCTGAAACAAACCGCCCACCTTTTGACCTTCCCGAAGCGGAATCGGAATTGGTTGCGGGGTTTCAAGTTGAATACTCATCAACACCATTCTTGTTGTTCATGATTGGTGAACTGGTTGCTGTTGTTTTGATGTGCGCTTTGATCTCGCTGATGTTCTTTGGTGGCTGGTTGTCTCCAGTTCCAGGTTTGCCAGACGGCATCTTTTGGATGGTCGCTAAAATGGGCTTCGTATTCTTCTTCTTTGCAATGGTGAAGGCAATCACGCCGCGCTATCGCTATGACCAATTGATGCGTCTTGGTTGGAAAGTCTTCCTCCCATTCTCATTGGTTTGGGTCGTGTTCGTAGCATTCGCTGCTAAATTTGGCTGGTTCTGGGGCATCTACGCCCGTTGGACAGTAGGAGGTTAATTATGACACAGATCGACTACACCCGTGCGGCCAAGTACTTTCTGCTTCAAGATGTTTGGCAAGGTTTCAAATTGGGAATGAAGTACTTCTTCGCACCCAAAGCGACCTTGAACTATCCGCACGAGAAGGGCCCTTTGTCCCCACGTTTTCGTGGTGAACATGCATTGCGCCGTTACCCAAATGGGGAAGAGCGCTGTATCGCGTGTAAATTGTGCGAAGCGGTTTGCCCGGCTCAAGCGATCACTATCGATGCGGAACCACGTGAAGACGGCTCACGCCGTACAACGCGTTACGACATAGATATGACCAAGTGCATCTATTGCGGTTTCTGTCAGGAAGCTTGCCCAGTGGATGCGATTGTTGAAGGCCCGAACTTTGAATTCTCAACTGAGACCCGTGAAGAGCTGTTTTACGACAAAGACAAGCTTCTTTCTAATGGTGACCGTTGGGAAGGTGAGATTGCCCGGAACCTCGAACTGGATGCACCGTACCGATGAACTATTGCTACATCTCTTCTGACGACAATAAGGACTGTGAAACATGATGGCATTTGCCTTTTACCTCTTTGCAATCAGCGTGATTGCAGGCGGTTTCTTTACAGTAGTAAGCCGCAACCCAGTGCATTCCGTGCTTTGGTTGATCCTGTCATTCCTTAGTGCAGCAGGCCTGTTTGTACTGCTTGGCGCTGAATTCGTCGCGATGTTGTTGATCATCGTCTACGTTGGTGCGGTGGCGGTATTGTTCTTGTTTGTTGTTATGATGCTCGACATCGACTTTGCCGAACTTAAGGCGGAAATGGCGAAATACATGCCATTGGCTTTGTTAATCGCTTTGATCATTTTGATGCAGTTTGTGATGGCCTTTGGTGCATGGGAAAGCAACGCGGCGGCCGAAAGCATGCTGGCGCAAGTGACCCCAACAGATCGCCATAACACAGAAGCTTTGGGCATGATCCTCTATGACCAGTATTTCCTATTGTTTCAACTTTCGGGATTGATCCTGTTGGTTGCGATGATTGGCGCGATTGTTTTGACGCTACGCCATCGTGCTGATGTCAAACGGCAGGATGTTGTGACGCAGATGATGCGTGACCCAGCCAAGACGATGGAACTGAAGAACGTGAAATCTGGGCAGGGGCTATAAGCCTGCGCTGGTTGACCAAATGAATAGACGACCGGCAGTAACGTCACACTGCCATGAATGAAAAGTTGAGACCAACGATGACCGAGGGACTGAAATGATCGGACTAGAACATTATCTAACAGTGGCGGCGACGCTATTTGTTATCGGCATCTTTGGCCTGTTTCTGAACCGCAAGAATGTGATCATTTTGCTGATGAGTATCGAACTGATGCTCTTGGCGGTGAACATCAACTTGGTGGCCTTCTCATCATTCCTTGGTGATCTTGTCGGACAGGTCTTTACCCTGTTTGTCTTGACCGTTGCCGCCGCCGAGGCCGCGATTGGCCTCGCGATCCTTGTATGCTTCTTCCGCAATCGTGGCACGATCGCTGTTGAAGACGTAAACGTGATGAAGGGTTAAGAGCATGGAACTAACAGTACTCTTCGCTCCGCTAATCGGTTCACTTCTTTGTGGTTTTGGCTGGCGCTTTGTCGGTGAAACAACAGCACAGTGGATCGCGACAGGATTTCTATTCTTAGCGGCGTTCGTATCTTGGATCATCTTCCTTTCTTTTAATGGTGTTACAGAGCAAATCCACATCCTTCGCTGGATCGAGAGTGGATCACTGAGCACAGATTGGGCCATTCGTTTGGACCGCCTGACCACGATCATGCTAGTCGTGATCACATCGGTCTCCAGCTTAGTACACTTGTATTCTTTTGGCTATATGGCCGATGATCCTCTGTGGAAAGATGGCGAGAGCTACAAGCCGCGTTTCTTCGCTTACCTGTCGTTCTTTACTTTCGCGATGTTGATGTTGGTGACTTCTGACAACCTGATCCAAATGTTCTTTGGTTGGGAAGGCGTTGGCGTAGCATCCTACCTTTTGATTGGCTTCTACTACCGTAAGCCTTCTGCGAATGCGGCTGCGATCAAAGCGTTTGTCGTAAACCGTATTGGTGACTTTGGTTTCGCACTTGGTATTTTCGGCATTTATATGCTGACGGACTCGGTCAAGTTCGATGACATCTTTGCAGAAATGCCAGCTTTGGCGGAAAAGAGCATTACCTTCCTGTGGGCTGATTGGAACGCGGCCAACTTGCTCGCCATCCTTTTGTTCATCGGTGCGATGGGCAAGTCTGCGCAATTGATCCTACACACGTGGTTGCCAGACGCGATGGAAGGCCCGACACCTGTGTCTGCCTTGATCCACGCAGCGACAATGGTTACTGCCGGCGTCTTCTTGATGTGTCGCATGTCCCCCTTGTTGGAATTTGCACCACAAGCGACAATGTTCATCACGGTATTGGGTGCTACAACAGCATTCTTCGCGGCGACTGTAGGTTTGGTTCAAACGGACATCAAACGCGTTATTGCATATTCAACCTGTTCACAGCTGGGCTATATGTTCGTGGCGGTTGGAGTTGGGATGTATTCTGCCGCAATGTTCCACCTTTTCACACACGCTTTCTTCAAAGCGATGTTGTTCCTGGGTGCGGGTTCGGTCATCCACGCGATGCACCACGAGCAAGACATGAACAACTATGGCGCATTGCGTAAAAAAATCCCGTGGACCTTCCGCGCAATGATGTTGGGCACCTTGGCGATTACCGGCGTTGGTATCCCATTCAGCTACGACATGTTCGGCTTTCCAATCGGTTTTGCAGGCTTTGTGTCTAAAGACGCGATCATCGAAAGTGCCTTTGCTGGTGGCTCATCCTACGGGTTCTGGATGCTTGTGATCGCTGCTGCAATGACGTCGTTTTACTCTTGGCGCCTTATGTTTATGACATTTTACGGCGAAGCACGCGGTGACAAGCACACCCATGATCACGCGCACGAAAGCCCGATGGTTATGCTGATCCCACTAGGCGTTCTAGGTCTTGGTGCGATCTTTGCTGGTATGCTTTGGTTCAAACCGTTCTTTGGTCACGCTGATCAAGTCGCAACGTTCTACGGCATTCCTTTTGCTGAAGAGGGTGCGCACGGTGACGATCACGGTGAGACTAAAACTGATGATCACGGTGATGCAAAGGCTGATGACCACGCGAAAGATGATGGCAAGAAAGCCAAACATCACTACGTGTTTACAGGCAAACCGGGTGAAGGCGCGCTTTATATCGCACCTGACAACCACGTCTTGGAAGATGCACATGCAGTTCCAAAATGGGTTAAGGCATCACCGTTTATCGCAATGCTTGGTGGATTCTTGATGGCTATGTGGTTCTATATTTGGAACCCGACACTGCCTGCACGTTTGGCTGAAAACCAGCGTCCTCTCTATTTGTTCCTCAAGAACAAATGGTACATCGACGAACTGTATGACTTCTTGTTCGTGAACCCTGCAAAATCATTGGGTCGTTTCTTGTGGAAACGCGGCGATGGTCAGGTGATCGATGGAACGCTGAACGGTGTTGCGATGGGTATTATTCCATTCTTCACTAAACTCGCAGGGCGCGCGCAGTCCGGCTATATCTTTACTTACGCCTTTGCCATGGTAATTGGGATCGCGGTCCTTGTTACATGGATGACGATGAGCGGAGGAGCACACTAATGGATAATCTTCTTTCCATAGTCACATTCATCCCAGCAATTGCAGCGCTAATTATGGCTGTGTTCCTGCGCGGAGATGATGAATCCGCTCGTAAGAACGCAAAGTGGATTGCCCTATTTGCAACCAGTGCGACCTTTGTCGTCTCGTTGTTCATTTTGGCCGGCTTTGACAGAAACAACACCGACTTCCAAATGGTTGAAGAGACCACATGGTTGATGGGTCTGCAGTACAAAATGGGCGTTGATGGTATCAGCATCCTGTTTGTAATGTTGGCGACATTCATGATGCCGTTGGTTATTGCTGCATCTTGGAACGTTGAAACACGCGTCAAAGAATACATGATTGCATTCTTGATGTTGGAAACACTAATGCTAGGCGTTTTTATGGCCCTGGATCTTGTGTTGTTCTACGTCTTCTTTGAAGCAGGCCTGATACCAATGTTTTTGATCATTGGTATCTGGGGTGGTGCAAACCGCATCTACGCAAGCTTCAAGTTCTTCCTTTATACCTTCCTTGGCTCTGTTTTGATGTTGATCGCAATGGTGGCCATGTTTGCAGATGCTGGCACAACTGACATTGCTAAGCTTTTGGTGCATGAATTCTCTTACGGAGCATTTGATCTGCTGGGTATTCACATCGTTGGCGGGATGCAGACCTTGATGTTCTTGGCCTTCTTCGCCTCCTTTGCGGTGAAGATGCCAATGTGGCCTGTACACACTTGGTTGCCTGATGCACACGTTCAGGCCCCGACGGCAGGTTCTGTTGTGTTGGCAGCGATCCTTTTGAAAATGGGAGGTTACGGGTTTTTGCGCTTTTCGCTGCCTATGTTCCCAGTCGGATCCGACGTTTTGGCACCCACGGTGTTGTGGATGTCTGCGATTGCGATTGTGTACACCTCTTTGGTCGCTTTGGTTCAGCAAGACATGAAAAAGCTGATTGCCTATTCATCCGTTGCACACATGGGTTTTGTAACCATGGGTATTTTTGCTGCGAACCAGCAGGGGATTGATGGCGCGATCTTCCAAATGGTCAGCCACGGTTTCATCTCTGGCGCGTTGTTCTTGTGTGTTGGCGTTATTTACGACCGTATGCACACACGTGAGATTGATGCATATGGTGGTCTTGTAAACCGCATGCCTGCTTATGCGATGATCTTTATGTTCTTCACTATGGCCAACGTCGGTCTGCCAGGCACGTCTGGGTTTGTAGGTGAATTCCTCACATTGGTAGCTGTGTTCAAAGTGAACACATGGGTTGCTGCGGTTGCAACATCAGGTGTTATTTTCTCAGCTGCTTATGCGCTGTGGTTGTACCGTCGTGTTGTGATGGGCGATTTGATCAAGGAAAGCCTGAAATCAATCACAGACATGGGCACACGTGAGCGTGTCATCTTTGCGCCATTGGTGGTTATGACGATCCTATTGGGCGTCTATCCTGCATTGGTCCTTGATATCATTGGTCCTTCGGTGACTGCACTTGTAACAAACTATGAGACGGCCTTGGCCGCGGCAGATGCCGTGTCCCAAGCAGCCTCTCAATAAGAAGGACGGGGCCTATGTCCGCTGATCTGAACATCATTCTGCCAGAAATTTTGCTTGCACTGTTTGCAATCTTTGCGTTGCTCGGCGGCGTTTACACGGGCAAAGACGGGGTTGCATCCACTTTGGTCTGGTTGACCAGTGCAGCTATGGTTGCGCTTTCAGTATGGATTAGCCTAACGGGCGAGGGGACGAATGTCGCCTTCAACGGCATGTTCAGCGATGATGGTTTCTCTCGTTTTGCTAAAGTCGTTATCCTTCTTTCAACAGCGGCAGTTTTGCTCATGGGCGAAGGCTATATGAGTAATCGTGGTTTGTTGCGTTTTGAATACCCAATCTTGGTCGCACTTAGCGTTGTAGGCATGATGATGATGGTCAGCGCCGGTGATCTGATGGCGCTTTATATGGGCCTCGAGCTGCAGTCATTGGCATTGTATGTTGTCGCGTCCTTGCGCCGCGATAGCGCACGTTCCACTGAAGCTGGCCTTAAGTACTTTGTTCTGGGCGCATTGTCGTCCGGTATCCTGCTTTATGGTGCATCGTTAATTTACGGCTATGCGGGTACGACACTGTTTTCCGGTATTATCGAAACTGCGGTTCACGGTGATGTTTCAGTTGGCTTGTTGTTTGGTCTGATCTTTGTAATTTCAGGAATGGCTTTCAAAGTTTCTGCGGTGCCATTTCACATGTGGACCCCTGATGTTTACGAAGGTGCTCCAACGCCAATCACAGCATTCTTCGCAACAGCACCTAAAGTCGCTGCGATGGGGCTGTTTGCGCGTGTTATGCATGATGCCTTTGGCAACGCTGTTCCCGATTGGCAGCAAGTTGTTGCGTTGATTTCATTTTTGTCTATGTTCTTGGGGGCAGTGGCAGCGATCGGCCAAACCAACATCAAACGCCTGATGGCTTATTCATCCATTGCACATATGGGCTATGCCTTGATGGGCCTTGCTGCAGGTACCGCATTGGGTGTCGAAGCAATGTTGGTTTATATGACGATCTATGTTGCTATGAACATCGGCACATTTGCCTTTATTCTTTCGATGGAAAAAGATGGTCAACCGGTCACCGAGATATCGTCACTGAACATGTATGCGAAAGCACAACCTGGTCGCGCGTTTGCTATGTTGATCTTGCTGTTCTCACTGGCTGGTGTACCGCCAATGCTGGGCTTCTTCGGTAAACTGTACGTTTTGCGTGCTGCCTATGATGCTGGTTTGGCGTGGTTGGCTATTGCTGGTGTGATCGCGTCTGTGATCGGTGCGTTCTACTACCTTCGTATTGTCTTTTTCATGTACTTTGGTGAAGAGCAGGCTGAAGGTTTGGATGCGAACAAGTCTACGATCCTATGGGGATTTTTGATGGCGTCTGCCGCGGTCATGGTGTTTGGCATCATAAACATGTTTGGTGTTGAAGCAGCGGCAACCGCAGCGGCAGCATCGCTTGTTAACTAAGACCTACACCAGAGACTGTCCAAAATGAGCGGTTGGCCAGATAACTATGGCCGTCGCGTTTTGGTTTCTGTTGACTCCACACTAAGTGAAGCAACGAGGATCGCGCCACAGCTGTCTTGCCCTGAATGGATATTGGCACACGAGCAAACTGCAGCGCGTGGTCGCCGTGGGCGCGCTTGGATGATGCTGAAGGGAAATTTTGCAGCTACATTACTGCTTCCTGTTTCTGGCCCACCTGCGGATGCCGCATTGCGCTCTTTCATCGCTTCGCTTGCCCTTAGAGATGCGTTTGTCGCAGCTACAGGGCAAGAGGATGCGTTTGCTCTTAAGTGGCCAAATGATGTTTTGCTACGGGGCGGCAAGGTTGCTGGTATCCTTCTGGAAAGTGCAGGGCAAAGTGGCGGTCTGAACCATTTGGCCATCGGCATCGGTGTAAACCTAGCTGCTGCACCGACGGTGGGTGAAGTCGAAGAGGGCGCAGTTCGCCCCGTATCTTTACGCGGCGAGTTGGGCGTGACGGTTTCCGTTGAGGATTTTCTGGACCTGTTAGCAAGCGCCTTTGCTCGTTATGAAGATCAATTTCGAACATATGGCTTTGCCCCAATCCGTAGGGCATGGATGACCCATGCGGCGCGCTTAGGCGAAGTTATTATAGCACGCACAGCGCGTGAGGAATGGCAGGGGACCTTTCGTGAGGTAGACGAGACAGGGCAACTTGTTCTAGAGACATCCCAGGGCCGCATCGCCATTCCGGCGGCGGACGTATATTTTTAAATAGCGGAGCCAAGCTATGCTTCTGGCAATCGACTGCGGTAATACCAATACTGTTTTTTCAATCTGGGACGGAAAGAAATTCATCGGAACGTGGCGAACTGCGACAGATTGGAAACGTACAGCGGATCAATATTATGTTTGGTTGAGCTCGCTGATGGAGTTCCAGAAGATCGATGTGAACATTACAGATGTGATCGTTTCCTCCACGGTGCCACGTGTGGTGTTTAATCTACGTGTACTGTCTGACCGGTATTTTAACACGCGTCCTATTGTTGTCGGTAAATCTGATTGCAAGCTGCCCGTCGAAGTACGTGTCGATGCGGGTACAGCTGTGGGGCCTGACCGTTTGGTCAATACCGTCGCTGGGTTTGACCTGTATGGCGGTGATTTGATCATGGTCGACTTCGGCACGGCCACCACCTTTGACGTGGTCGATACTGATGGCGCCTATGTGGGGGGTGTTATCGCACCGGGCGTCAATCTTAGCCTTGAAGCTCTTCACCAAGCGGCGGCCGCATTACCTCACGTTGATATTTCTAAACCCCAGGCTGTTGTTGGGACCAATACTGTTGCCTGTATGCAATCGGGTGTATTTTGGGGTTACGTCGGTCTAGTCCGTGAGATATGTGCTCGCATTAAGGCGGAGCGTCACCGCGACATGCGCGTAATTTCTACAGGGGGGCTGGCCCCCTTGTTTCAGCAAGCAGAGAACCTGTTTGACGACTTTCAAGATGATTTAACGATGCACGGATTGACCGTGATTCATCGGTACAATAAGGAAAATAACTGATCTCATGAGCAGTGAACGTTTAATCTACCTGCCCCTCGGTGGCGCAGGCGAAATTGGCATGAATGCCTATGTATATGGCTACGGCAAACCAAATGAAGAACGCTTGATCGTTATCGATCTTGGTGTGACCTTCCCAGATATGGATGGTTCCCCTGGTGTTGACCTCATCCTACCAGACGTAAGCTGGCTGGAAGAGCGTAAAGACCGTATTGAAGCCGTTTTTGTAACTCACGCACATGAAGACCACGTAGGGGCGATCTCGCATACCTATTCACGTCTTGAAGCGCCAATCTATGCTCGCCCATTTACTGCAAACATCGCACGTCGCAAGATGTCAGAGTACGGTTATCCAGATGACGCAGTAACTGTTACCGGCTCTTGGCCTGAACAACGCGATTTCGGACCGTTTAAGGTTGGCTTTTTGCCAATCTCGCACTCGATCCCAGAAAGCGGTGCGTTGGTTATAGACACGCCAGCAGGGCGCATCGTGCACACAGGCGATTTTAAACTGGACGAAACACCAATCGTTGGCGAAGCGTTCGATCCAGAGTTATGGACTGAGGTTTGCAAAGGCGGTGTTAAGGTTCTGGTTTGTGACAGTACTAACGTCTTTTCACCTAATGCTGGTCAATCGGAAATCACGGTTGGTCCTGAAATCGAAAAAATGGTTTCAGCTGCCACTGGTATGGTTGTCGCGACCACGTTCGCCTCTAACGTCGCACGAGTGAAAACTCTGGCAGAAGCAGGCGAACGTGCAGGTCGTTCTATTGTCCTTTTGGGTCGTGCGATGCGCCGTATGGTTGAAGCTTCGATTGAGACGGGCGTCTTGAAAGACTTTCCTAAAGTTATCAGCCCTGATGACGCAAAAGCATTGCCACGCGAAAAGGTGATGTTGCTGGTGACTGGTTCACAAGGCGAACGCCGTGCAGCCTCTGCACAGTTGGCACGTGGCAAATATATGGGTCTTACAATGAAAGAGGGCGATACGTTCCTCTTCTCGTCCAAGACTATCCCGGGCAACGAAAAGGGTGTAATTCAAATTATGAACGCCTTTTCTGAAAAGGGCGTTGATGTGGTCGATGACAGTTCTGGTCACTACCACGTGTCTGGCCACGCAAACCGTCCTGATATTCAGCGGATGCACGACATTGTTAAGCCCGAGATCCTTATCCCGATGCACGGTGAACATCGTCACTTGCGTGAGCACGTTAAACTGGGCGCTGAAAAAGGCATTACAGGTGTATTGGCTGTGAACGGTATGATGATCGATTTGACTGGCGATAAGCCGCAGGTCGCGGAATATATCGAAACTGGTCGTACTTATTTGGATGGTTCTGTTCAAATTGGCGCACTTGATGGGGTTGTGCGTGATCGTATTCGTATGGCCCTAAACGGCCACGTGATCGTGACGCTGATCATGGATGAAGATGATGAGCCATTGGGTGATCCGTGGTGTGAAGTTATGGGCTTGGCCGAAACTGGTACGTCTGATACTGCTTTGACGGAAGTTCTGGAAGCTGACCTTGCACAGTTCTTGGGCCGTGCAAACGCAAAGACTTTGCGAGACGATGCAAAGTTGAATGAAGCGTTGCGCAAGATTGTTCGCCAAACTGGTCAAAATGAAGTTGGCAAGAAACCTGAAGTTACAATTGTGGTTAGCCGTCTTAGTTAAACCGTTTTGTTGGAAGTGGGGCTGCAATGCAGCCCTTCATCCAGCTAATCGAATTCAAATGAAAAAGCCCAGAACCTTACAAAGGTCCTGGGCTTTTTTACTATTTGTGGCCAGTGTTAGATTGTCTTAGCTTTCATACCGCTCTGCAAAGCTTTTGCCGATGAAGGTTGGAGTGTGGTCACCCAAACCTTGGACACGTCCGCCACGATCGTTGTTACCTTCATTTGTGTTACTATTGTTGTTGTTATTGCGTCCACGTCCACCGCGTGTGCGGTTCGACTTCTGTGGCTCAGGCTGCGCTTGTGTTACTTCAGGTACTGGTTGGGCAACTGGAGCAGGCGATGCAGTCTCAACGGTAACATCATTGACTGGTTTTTGTGTAACTTCGGCTTCTGGTGCGTCCATGACAGGTGTCGCCTCAGCTCGTTTGCGCGTGCGGTTACGCGTGCGTTTTGGTTTCGCCTCGCGCGGCGCATCTGTTTCCACAGCGTCTGCCGTCGTCTCTTTTGGGGCAGAAGTGTCTTTAGCTGCATGTGCTTTTTTAGGAGCACGTTTCTTAGCAGGTTCAGCTGATTTCTCAGCTAGTGCCTTTTTTGCCAATGGGTTTTCCAAACGTGGAATTTCTTTTTGAAGCAAGCGCTCAACGTCTTCAAAGTTCTTTTCGTCCCGTGGTGAGCAGATCATTACCGCTTTACCATCGCGACCAGCGCGACCTGTGCGACCAATACGGTGCACATAGTCTTCTGCGTGACTTGGAACGTCAAAATTAAAGACGTGGCTTACGGATGGAACATCCAGGCCACGTGCAGCAACATCTGACGCACACAAGAAGCGCAATCCACCGCTGCGGAACTTTTCAAGCGTCTTCGTGCGTTGAGATTGGTCCAGATCACCGTGAATTGGGGCCGCATCATAACCATGTTTTGTCAAAGACTTAGCTACGGTATCAACATCAACCTTACGGTTACAGAAGATGATCGCATTAGCGCATTTGTCACCCTCCAGGTCAATCAACTTACGTAAAACATCACGTTTTTCAGTCGCTTCGCGCTCTTTACGAGACGCTTTGAACATAACGACGCTTTGTTCGATGTTTTCAGAAGCCGATGCCTGACGCGCGACTTCAACGCGCTCAGGGTTTGACAGGAACGTATTTGTAATACGCTCAATCTCTGGTGCCATAGTGGCAGAGAAGAACAAAGTTTGGCGCGTGAATGGTGTCAGACCAAAGATGCGTTCGATATCAGGAATAAATCCCATATCAAGCATGCGGTCAGCTTCATCAACAACCATGACTTTCACGTCATTCAAAATCAATTTGCCACGTTCGAAATGGTCAAGCAAACGGCCTGGTGTCGCAATGAGAACGTCAACGCCTTTGTCTATCAGCGTGTCTTGTTCCTTGAACGAAACGCCGCCGATTAATAGGGCCTTGGTCAATTTTACATGCTTGGCATAGGTGTCGAAGTTTTCGGCAACCTGTGCGGCCAATTCGCGTGTTGGGCAAAGTACAAGACTGCGGGGCATCCGCGCGCGCGCGCGCCCGCGGGCAAGCATCGTGATTAGAGGCAGCGTAAAGCTGGCCGTCTTACCGGTACCAGTTTGGGCAATACCCAGAACGTCACGTCCCTCAAGAGCAGGGGGAATCGCACCAGCTTGGATGGGTGTTGGGCTTTCGTACCCAGCTTCAACAACGGCCTTGAGTACCTTAGGAGCGAGGTTCAGATCAGAAAATTTTGTCATGTATGTCCGAATGTTGCGGACAATATCGTCGCCCGCTGCAGCAATTAATGTCGGCCCTCATGGCCCTAGGGGCGACCCAATCGTCGCGACACTCGGCGGGGCATACCAAGAAGCAGCCTGCGGGTCAAATGCTCAGGTCAAGTCGGGAAAGTGCCGCGCCAATTTTGCATCTAAAATTAAATTTATTTTGCGAAGCAGATTGTGGTCCTTAAGCTGATCTTGGAGGGCAGGCGTGTCTGCTGCCACTTCATCATAAAACCGCCTTAGTCCAGTTTTCCCTTCCGAGGCCTCGAGTGAAGTGAGAAGGGCATTGAGCGACAAACCGTCCTTTTTTACAGCCGAAAGTTCAGCGCGGTAGGATCTGTGGTTAAGGCTGTATTTAAATGATTCCAGCCAGTCTTCCCTAGGTTTGGAATGGCAATGTACCAAATCCACCGTTGGCACCTTGACCTGTTGGGGATTTGTAACTTCTCCTTGAAAGACGTTGTTAATGCGTATGTTTACGCCCTCAAGGCCTCTACGTAGAAACACGTTGCTTGCAACGTGGCCAAGGAACCCACCTTTTATATATTTCCCAAACTCTGGATAAATGTCTGTGATTATCGCATTGCGGGAAGGGCCGTTTGGGGTAAAGCCCCTAAAAGTCTGACCATCCCCGACCAACTGTTCAATGGGCCGCAATCTTGCGCAAAGCGTCGGCTCGTCCAGTTTGTACAGTGTGGAGCCGATATAGGCTTGTGAAACGATGAATTCATCAACACCGATGTGGATCAGCCAATCGACATCAGTTTTGCGGTTATCGGCGTGGGTCGCGTTTTGGCTTTGACGAACCTGACATTGAACTGGGCGCCTTCCGCCCAATTTTTCCAAGGTGCATCGTTGCATTGATGAACACGAATTTTTGGGAGTGTTTTGAGTTTAGCATAGGCGTTAGATTCTGGGCCATCCAGATAGATGAACAGGCTGTGGGCACCTGCCTCCAGATGGTATGCTGCAAAGCGTAAGACATTTAATTTGGTTTCAAGATCTTCGCTACTGATCTCCAACGTGTCATTTGCAGGTTCCCTCATTGAATACGTCAGGCGAGGATAGTTTACCCACCCTATGCCTAATCATGCTATGCACAAAAAAAATATTAACCGTTTGGGTTAAACCATCATCTCCTTGGTCGCCGTTAAACGTATATCTGGATAGTCGCGTTCTACGCGGTCAATGTCCCATTGCAGGCGGGTCAGATACACAACGTCACCATCATTATCGAGCGAGATGTGCTGTTTGTTTGCATCGATGAATTTCTCGACAGCGGCCTTTCCTCCATTCACCCAACGGGCAGATGTGAATTGGGATTGCTCAAAGCGAACAGGCAGCCCGTACTCAAGTTCAATGCGGCTTGCGAGGACTTCAAATTGCAATTGCCCAACAACACCAACGACAAAGCCAGCGCCGATAGATGGCTTAAATACTTTCGCGGCGCCTTCTTCAGCAAATTGCATCAATGCCTTTTCAAGGTGCTTGGACTTAAGTGGATCGCCTGCACGCACACCTTGTAGCAATTCAGGAGCGAACGAAGGGATACCAGTCACGCGGATGGCTTCGCCCTCGGTCAACGTATCGCCGATGCGCAATTGTCCGTGGTTGGGGATGCCAATGATGTCGCCAGCCCAAGCTTCTTCCGCCAATTCACGGTCAGATGCGAGGAACAGCACCGGATTGGAAATTGTCATCAACTTTTTGCTGCGCACGTGGGTCAACTTTTGACCGCGATGGAAGTGACCAGAGGCGAGGCGCACAAATGCTACGCGATCACGGTGCTTTGGATCCATGTTCGCTTGAACCTTGAAAACAAAACCCGCAACCTTCTTTTCCTCAGGTCCGATGTTGCGCGGCTGGGCCGTTTGAACCTGTGGCTCTGGGCCATAGTTGGCGATGCCTTCCATAAGCTCTTTTACACCGAATGAATTAATAGCAGACCCAAACCAGATAGGGGTTAGGGACCCTTCGGCCATGGCTTCTTTGTCCATGGGGGGCAGCAATTCACGTGCCATTTCCAGTTCTTCACGTAACTGTGCCAGCTGGGCGGCTGGTACGTGTTGTTCTAGCAATGGGTCATCCAGGCCATTGATCTCAATAGATTCAGAAACCTTGTTGCGGTCGGCGCGGTCCATCAATTCAAGGCGGTCACGAAGGATGTCATAGCAGCCGATAAAATCGCGGCCCACGCCGATGGGCCAACTGGCTGGCGTTACATCTATGGCAAGGTTTTCTTGGATCTCGTCGATGATTTCGAAAACATCGCGGCTTTCGCGGTCCATTTTGTTACAGAATGTTAGGATAGGCAGGTCGCGCATTCGGCAAACTTCAAAAAGCTTTTGTGTTTGTGACTCAACGCCTTTTGCACCGTCGATAACCATAACCGCTGCATCAACAGCTGTAAGTGTGCGGTATGTATCCTCAGAGAAGTCGGAGTGACCGGGGGTGTCAACAAGGTTGAACCGGAACTCTCTGAAATCAAATGACATTGCGGATGCTGATACTGAAATTCCGCGATCTTTTTCCATCGCCATAAAGTCAGAACGCGTCCGGCGCGATTCACCTTTGGCCCTTACCTGGCCCGCCATTTGGATTGCACCACCAAACAACAAGAACTTCTCTGTGAGAGTCGTCTTTCCAGCATCCGGATGCGAAATGATCGCAAAAGTACGGCGGCGCGCGATTTCAGGCGGCAAGGCGGGGAGGTTTGAGGCGTTATCCAACATATTAGCCCCTATAGATTGAGGGGTCTGGTCGCGCAAGCGGTGCGAGTCAGGATAGTTTTGTCAGCGTGCTGAAGCGCGGCGCAAAATGGCGGCAGCATCTGGGCGATTCAGTAGACCTTCTTGAACGTCCAAACCTGCATGCGGTCTGTCCAAGTGGCCAGGGATGACATCACCCATGTCTTTAGCGATGTGTGCTGGCAACACGGGTTTAGTGCGCGTGTCTGTCAACATGGACTCTGCTGCAATACCTTCAGCGTAGATGATTTCATGGCTGTCAAAGAGCAACTGAATGCAATCGACGTATCCACCAGCTTGAGTGAATACGTTGTCATTATTCAAGAGATAGCGCACTTTGACCAATAACTCGGCATGGCCTGCACCCAACTCATCCGAGCGTTGATAGATGAAAAGGCGGTGATCAGGACTGACGATAAGGTCGTTGTCGTTGTTAAGTGTACCGGCCTTGATGCAAATCGGGGTAAATTCGCCCACGGCCCGAACAGTGTTCTGTCCGATCCATTGTACTTTTTTTCGGCCCGTCATCGCGGGTTAAAACGCGGTCGCCAACATTGAGCTCTTCAATGCGGCGTTGATCGCCAGAGGCAAGCGTAATGTGAGTTCCACGTGAAAAACTCACGCAGGCAACTTGGGCGAATGTGTGTGCGGGTGTCTTTGTATTGATCCCGACAAGACTATAGCTTGTGTGAGCTGCAAGTGGGGACAAAGGGAGTAAATAAACCTCGTCTATGTCGACCTCGTCGTCGACTTCGACCAAAATTAAGGTGTCTGTTATCTGTCCGTCAGGTGACATAAAGGTCGATGCACTGTCCAAGTGCAAAGCAGAGCTAACGGCCCCAATTTCGGTGCCCTCCGCTACAGTGAATTTGATTTCTGAAACCGCATGAAGGGCCAATCGAACAGGCTCGATCGATTTGCCTAATTCGTAAACATCATCCAGCATTAATTCTGCAGCAAAAGACAAAGATTCATCCAAGTTTGCGCTGTCAATTACTAAAAAATCGGTACTTTTATAGGCGGGCTAGGTTTGCGCTGGAGCAAGTGTGGATGATTTTGACTGAGGCGTTGTGGACCATTCAGGATGAGACGATGATAGTGGGCTAAACTATGACTGTGGCGGTAACAGGTTAATTGCAGTTCTTTTGCTAGCGCTTAGAAGACTGACGGTGTTAGTGCTATATCAAATTGAAAAAGGGACGGATCATGGATTTAGGAATTTCGGGTAAACGGGCACTGGTCTGTGCATCATCAAAAGGTTTGGGTTTGGGCTGTGCGCAGCAGCTTGCTGCGGCTGGCGTAAACCTTGTGATGAACGCACGTGGTTTAGAAGCATTGGAAGCCTCAGCAGCTGCTATTCGTGCTGAATACGGTGTGGAAGTTGTAACTGTTGCCACCGACGTTACTACGCCTGAAGGTCAAGAAGCGGTTCTTGCCTCTGCGCAAGGTGTTGATATTCTTGTCACAAACGCAGGTGGGCCACCTCCTGGTATGTGGTCTGATTGGACTCGTGATGATTTCATCAAAGCCATTGATGCCAATATGCTGACACCGATCACATTGATGAAAGCGCTATTGCCGGGAATGATGGACCGTGGCTGGGGGCGGGTGGTCAACATCACGTCACAGTCGGTCAAAGCACCGATTGCTGTCCTGGGATTATCCAATTCTGCACGCGCAGGTTTGACCGGTTATGTCGCAGGCACTTCGCGCCAAGTTGCTGGCCACGGCGTCAATATCAACAATCTTTTGCCGGGTATTCACGACACTGATCGCGCAATTGCACTTGATACGGGTGTTATCAATGCAAAAGGGATCACGATGGAAGAAGCACGTGCAGAACGCGCAGCTACGATTCCCGCAGGTCGTTATGGCTCGGCCGCTGAATTTGGCGCCGCTTGCGCATTTTTGTGCAGCCAGCATGCTGGATTTATTGTTGGGCAAAACTTACTGATGGACGGCGGCGCGACGAACGCAACTCTCTAGTCATGGCAACTGCAAAAGAACGGTTCTTGTTAAAGGACCATCTGTTTAACCCAGAGAAAATTAGGCGGCTAGCGCAGGAATTTGGCGCTGGCATCCCATCCTTTGATGGAACGCGTTTCGAGAGCGAAGCCTTAGCGGGCTTCGCGGATCGCGAGCTGCTGCAGCGTCTTGAATGGATGGCAGATTGTATGGAAAGGCAGCTTGCGTCTGACTTTCCAACAATGGCGGACCAACTTGAGGCGGCGATGCCTAATATGTTGAACCCAACCCTGAGTGATGACGACTTTGGCCATTTTATTCACGCGGTTCCCGGTATTTTGACTGTGCGGCATGGACTTGAAGACCACCGTGAACGTTCCCTTGATCTATTGTATGAAGCGACAAAGCGCTTTTCGATGGAGTTTTACATCAGACCCTTCTTAAATCGTTGGCCCGATGAAACGTTGGCACGCCTTTCTTTGTGGGCCCAGGATGAAAACTATCATGTGCGTCGTTTGGTGAGCGAGGGGACACGGCCAAGTTTGCCTTGGGCTAAGTCGGTAAACTTGACGCAAGAACAAACAATTCTATTTTTGGATGCGTTACATGCCGACATTGCGCGGTTTGTAACTCGCTCAGTCGCAAACCACATGAATGACATTTCTAAGATTAATGCCGAAACAGTTATTTTGCTATTGGCTGATTGGAAAAAACAGGGCCGACAATCCGTTAAAGAGTTGGATTGGATGACCCGCCACAGCCTTCGGACCCTTTTAAAACAGGGGCATATGGGCGCGCTAGAGTTGTTGGGTTACAGTAAGGACGTGCCGATTTCTGTCGATGCACAAATACTCACTCCTGTTGTGATGATGGGGGATGCAGTTTCATTTGAGATTACGATTTCTGCACAAACGCAATGCCCTGTGCTCGTCGATTATCGGATCGAATTTGCGCGTGCTTATGGCAAACGTGCTGAAAAGGTATTCAAGCTGAAGCAGGGTAAGGTTGGGCCAGATGCCCCGCTGAACCTAAAAAAGGAACACAAATTGAAGGCGGATGCGACCACCTTTACTTTGTTTGAAGGCGCGCATCGCATCACAATTCAGGTCAACGGTGTCGATCATTCGGTTTTGGATTTCCAGCTGACCTCCAATTAACACATCACATTGCAGTGTGTTGCACTTCGGTAGTAGCGCGAATGTTACGAGGCTGTTAAAGCGATCACGAATTAGTAGCCCGAGGAAATCATGCAAGCCACAGCCCTTATCGTTATTTTTGCATTTGTTGTAACCGCTAGTCTTTTTGCTGCACCGCGTCGTGCAACAGTCGATGGTTTCTTTGGTGGTCTGTCTGAAAATGGCGGTGCACCTGGTCTTTTGGTTTTAGTATTGAGCCAAGTGACAACTTGGATTTTTGCGCGAAGCCTCATGAATGCGGCCATCTTGGGATACTTTTACGGAATCGCGGGCACTCTGGCTTATGCGGGGTATTACGGTTCATTCCTAACTGGTGGGTTCATTGTCTTGCGTTTGCGCGAGGGTGGGGCAACGTCGGTTCAGGATTGGCTTGGGGCGCGCTTTGGCAAAGCAGGAACAACAACTTATAATGTGGTCATTGGTTTGCGCCTTCTTTCCGAAGTTTTTGCGAACCTATTGGTCGTCGGGTTGATTGCAACCGCTGTGCTGGGTGGATCTGGTACATCGGCGATACTTATCGTTGCTGTTTTGGGTTTTGCCTATTCCGCATGGGGTGGCATGAGTGCTGCACTGCGCACGGACGTCGTTCAAATGGTTTTGTTCCTCGTGGCTTTTGGTGCGGCGTTCATCGCGTTGATTGCGGGTCCTGATTTTAATCTGGTAGCAGTTTTGACAGCTCCGGGTACTTCTGGGCAGTATAATGGCTGGGTTTTACTAGTGGTTGCCGCGCTTCAGGTGTTTTCCTATCCGGCACATGATCCTGTGATGATGGACCGTGGATTTATCGCTGACAAAAAGACAACACGTCGCTCTTTCCTGCATGCCTTTTGGATTTCAACACTGTGCATCATTGGATTTGGGTTCTTTGGCATCCAAGCCAGCCTGACGGGCGCAACATATCAAGGTGAATTGATAGGCACATGGAGCACCATGTTCCCTGCGTGGGTATTTGTATTGTTGATGGTGGCGCTGTTGGTGTCAGCACTCAGCACTTTGGACAGCGCACTTGCGTCTGCGGCACGGTTGGTTGTTGACGAACTACGCCTAGCGCCGCGCAGCCTCAATGGCGGACGCGCCGTGATGGTTGTTTTTATGTTGGCAGGTTGTGGTTTAACACTGTGGGGCAATAAGACGCTGTTTGATGCTGTCGCCGTTTCAGGAACTGCATCGATGTTTCTGTCACCTGTCTTGATCGTTGGATTGGTTATGGGACGTCAAATCGCACTTTGGTCTTATCTTGTGGCATTCACATCGGCCATTCTAGGCGCATTTGCTTATTTTGGTCGCGCTTGGCCAAGCATCGCAAGCATTCTTCCTGAAGGCCACAAATACGAACAGTTGCTGGTAATTTGTATTGTTGTTTTGGTTGTTGGTTTTACTGCAGTGCTTGCGGGGGCGCGGAAGGGCTGATAGCTGCTAATCTGACTCTTTTGATCGGATAAAAAAGGCTGTATCGTTGAATACTTCGAATGACCACACGCCACGGCTTGAAATCCGTAACTTGTGCCGCAGCTTTGATGGCCGCGCAGTTGTCGATGATGTTTCTCTAAAGATTATGCCTGGGCAGGTGACTTGCCTGCTTGGTCCGTCTGGTTGTGGCAAGTCTACCACTTTGCGGATGATTGCTGGCGTAGAGATGCAAGACAGCGGCGAAATTTACGTAGATGGCAAACTGATTTGCGACACAGTCATGCGTGTGCCGCCTGAACGGCGTGAAATTGGCCTGATGTTTCAAGATTTTGCATTGTTTCCCCATCTTAGCGTGGCCGACAACGTGGCCTACGGGCTGACTGGGTCGAAGGCCGACAAGCGCACGCGCATCGAGGAATTGCTTTCCCGTGTGGGACTTTCACAGTTCATTGACGGGTACCCGCATCAGTTATCTGGCGGCGAACAACAACGTGTTGCTTTGGCTCGCGCCTTGGCTCCACGACCACGAATTATGCTAATGGATGAACCATTCTCTGGCCTAGATAACCGCCTGCGGGATGGCATTCGTGATGAAACGCTAAGTATTCTGAAAGAGGAAGATACTGCGGTGCTACTTGTAACGCACGAACCGTATGAGGCGATGCGTATGGCCGATGAGATTGCATTGATGCGCAACGGCAAGATCGTGCAGCAAGGGGCGCCCTACAACGTTTACACACGACCGCTGGATCGTGCATCTGTTGCGTTCTTTAGCGATGCTAACATGCTTAACGCCACTGTCGAAGGCGCATTGGCAGTGACCCCCTTTGGTCGGTTCTTAGCGCCCGGGATGCCTGATGGAACAAAGGTTGATATCACCTTTCGTCCACAACACTTGCGGATCGATTTTGACCGTGCGGGCGAGGGGCCAAAGCCAACGCCTGCCGATGGAACTGCTGCGCGGGCTGTTGTTGAACGCGCAAGGTTCATGGGTAACGAAAGCCTTGTGGAATTTCGATTGGATCACGATGGAACCTTGATGAAGGCCACCGTACCCAATGTTTTCTTGCCCAAGGTTGGGACGGTGATGTGGTTGACCGTTCCGAGAGACAGATGTTTTGTATTTCAAGCAGATGAGGTTGAGTGATGCGACTTTTGACAGAATTTGGAATGGGCACATCGCTGCGCCGTGGGGACTATACCCAAGCTGCAAAGCGTGCGGTCCAAGATGCGCTTTGGCACAATTCGATCAATTTGGCGGAGCTGTTTGATATCCCAAAAGATGCAATGCAAATCACTGTCGAGATTGCGGTTCAAAAACCCGAAGAGGTCGACGTGAAAGCTGTGGCCGAGGTGTTCCCATACGGCAAGACGACGTTCAAGGTTCACAAAGGCGGTTTAGATGTAGCGCGCCCTGAAGGCACCGGAAACCCGACAATTATGGCAAACGTTGCCTTGTCTGTCGCCTTTGATATGGAGCGTTCGGATGATTGATAGTGTTCAAGAACAGCGTATTATTATCGAAATGGGCATGGGCAACGATTTGCACGGTATGGATTACACCAAGGCCTGTGCGCGTGCGATTGAGGATGCATTCCGCCATTCATCATTGCCGTTGTTTGGTGCGCTTGAAATGTCCCACGACGCAATGCGTGTTCAGGTGACGGTTGGGATTCAAGAGCCTGACAAAGTTGATGTCGATACGTTGGTTGCCAAACTGCCACGCGGGCGCGCCGAAGTAACCGCCGTGTTTGGCGGCATGAACGTTGTTGCTGAAAATGGCAGTGATACAATTGTCATTGCACAGGCAGCTGTTGAAGCGTTTTTGCCACCTCAAAACGGTTGGAAGCTGAAAACCTAAGCTTTGTAATCACTTAAGCGTTTTCCAACTTCATCAACGAACATTTCAGGCCGCGCTTCTGCTGTTTGAATGAGATCAGTTCGGAAGACGCGGAATGCTGATTTGCGTTCGCACCATGCGGTCAATGTCCAGACACGGCCCCAATAGTCGATCTGTAGCGGGCGAACAGTGCGTGTGGTTACCCTATCACCCTTAGAATTGTAGGTTATCTGTAGCTTCTGCTTGGCCTTAATTGCCGCACGGATCAAAGGCATGGATGAGAACCCGCGTGCTGCGTCTGCAAAGGGGGAACGTGCAAACTTCCATGCATCTGCTGAATCAACACTGCGTTCTGGGAGGGCGTTGTCTAATTTTTCGGCGAGGCTTTGCGCTGCTGCGCGAAATTTTGGGTCAGCGGCTTCAACAACAATTGCCAATCCTAGGTTCAAAACCTCAAGTTCGGCTTGTGTCAGCGTTATTGGGGGCAGGGTGGTGACGTCCAACGTGCGATACCCAATGCCGCGCGACCCCTCGATGGGTACGCCGGATGCGATTAGCTGATCTATATCGCGGTAGATCGTGCGCACCGATACATCCATAGCATTGGCAATATCTGAAGCGCGAAGCAACGCACCACCTCGCAACATTTGCATTATTTCAAATAGGCGGTCGGATTTTTGCATGCTTTACCTTGTTTACGTGCAGCCTTCCTAGCAAAGAACACAACTGACATAAACCTGTCAGTTGTGTCGTATTTGACTATTTCATGGCATAATTGCCAACCGGATCTAAGGCGAAATGCCTATTCTTGCTTTTCCCGGCCCAATTTGCTGACTAGAAAGGAAATCAATAAATGATGTGCGCCCTTGAGCGTACGAGACATAAAAATAGGAGACACGTTATGTCACTAGGACCTTGGCAAGTATTGCTAATCGCTGTTGTTGTGTTGGTGCTTTTTGGGCGCGGTAAGATCAGTTCATTGATGGGTGAAGTCGGTAAAGGCATAACATCATTCAAAAAGGGTATTTCTGAAGGCACCAAAGAGATGGAAGACGAAGCGGCTGATGTTGCTGAGACCATCAAAGACGTGACGCCTGAGCCTGACAAAGAAGACAAGGTTTAAGCCATGTTTGGAATGGGCGGGGTAGAGATGCTAGTGATCGGCATCGTCGCCCTTATTGTGGTCGGCCCGAAGGACCTGCCGATGTTGTTCCGCAATATGGGGCAGTTCGTCGGCAAGGCTCGCGGCATGGCGCGCGAATTTCAATTCGCTATGAACAAAGCCGTGGACGGGTCGGGGATGAACGACATCTCAAAAAGTCTCAAGACGGCGACCAACCCGATTGGATCGGCCCTAGATAGCGTTAAAGATGCCGCCGCCGATGCGACAAAGGATCTGAACATTGATCCCGACAGCGAGACAGGCAAGTTGGCGGCGAAACGTGCCGAACAGACCAAAAAAATCCAAGCATCTACTGCACGTGCTGCTGCGACACGCAAAGCAGACGAGGCCGCAGCCGCCTTGGCCAAGGCTGATGAGGCTGAGGCCGCGCTGAAACCCGCACCAAAGAGTGAAACATGAGCCAAGCTGAAGACCACATGGATGAAAGCAGCGCACCGCTGATTGAACATCTAACCGAACTACGTTCGCGTTTGATCCGTTCGGTTGCGGCTTTCGTTATTGCGATGCTTTTCTGTTTTATCTTTGCAGGCTACCTGCTGGACTTCCTTTTACTTCCAATCGAAAAAACAATGCGTGAATTGGGTAACCCTAATCCGGTCATGCAATATACAGCTCCTCAAGAGTATTTCTTTACGCTGTTACGGATTGCAATGGTCGGTGGTCTTGCCTTGGGTTTTCCGGTGATTGCGACACAGCTTTGGCGCTTTGTTGCACCGGGTCTCTACCGCAATGAAAAATCTGCATTCTTACCTTTCATCGTTGCTTCGCCCGCGTTGTTCATGATCGGGGCGATGTTCGCCCACTTAATCGTAACACCGCTTGCGATGCGCTTTTTTCTAGGCTTTGCGGATCTTCCGTCAATGTTGTCGCCTTTGCTAACAGGGGCGGAGAACATTTCTGAAAATAAGACGGGCATTGATATCGTGTTTAACGGTAAGGTGAACGAGACGCTTGATATCACATTGAAGTTGATCGTCGCTTTTGGCCTCTGCTTCCAATTGCCAGTGCTTCTGACGCTTATGGGCAAAGCTGGCTTAATCGATGCTGATGGCCTGCGTCGCGTGCGCAAATATGCGGTTGTTGGCATTCTGACACTGGCCGCGGTTGTGACGCCTCCAGATGTCATCACCCAAGTTATCCTGTTCGTCGCTGTTTATGGCCTGTACGAAATATCCATCCTTTTGGTGGCTCGTGTCGATCGTGATCGTGAAGCCAAGCTACGTGAAGATGGTTTTTATGAAGACGATGATGAAGAGCCTTTGGATGATGAAGATGACGAGGGTGACCTCAAGTGATTGACGATCCGATGGATCGTATTGCGCAAGCATTAGAACGTCTGGCGCCGGCCCCGCTGCCCGCGCCAGACTTTTCCTCAGCCACTGCGTTTGTTTGGCATACGCAACCTGATCGGTTAGAGGCTGTCCCGAAAGTTGCACGTATTTCCCTGAACCTATTGGTTGGTGTCGATCGCTCACGCGACACTTTACTTGCCAATACTCGTCAGTTTGCAAAAGGCTTGCCAGCAAATAATGCGCTTTTGTGGGGCGCACGTGGCATGGGAAAATCCAGTCTTGTCAAAGCCATTCATGCTGATGTTCAGGCAGATCATTCTCACCTAAAGATCGTCGAATTGCAGCGGGAAGATTTACCATCGGTCGCTCGTCTACTGAACCTTCTCCGCGGATCAGGCGATCGCTTCATCCTATTTTGTGACGACCTTAGCTTTGGCCAAGATGATACGCACTATAAGTCATTGAAGGCTATTCTTGACGGTGGAATTGAAGGGCGTCCAGAAAATGTGGTTCTTTACGCAACCTCAAACCGTCGTCATTTGATGCCACGTGATATGATTGAGAACGAGCAGGGCTCTGCCATCAATCCTGCCGAGGCCGTTGAAGAGAAAGTGTCTTTGTCTGATCGTTTTGGTCTGTGGCTCGGTTTTCATGCCTGTGATCAGGATCAATATCTGGCAATGATTGATGGGTACTGTGACGCACACGGGCTGAAAATTTCGCCCGAAACACTGCGTGCAGAAGCCATTGAATGGCAAGCGACTCGCGGTTCCCGTTCTGGACGGGTTGCGTGGCAGTTCTTCACCGACCTAGCAGGCCGTCATGGCGTTAAGCTGTAAATAGACTGGTACTAAGTGGCCTATCGAAGGCTCACTCTGGTTAGTTCTACTGCAGAAATGGCAACGGATCGACACTGTCAAAGCCATTGCGAACCTCGAAGTGTACATATGCATCGTCACCCGTGCGAAGGCTTGCGATGGCTTGACCACGCCGAACACTATCCCCTTTTTGGACCTTAACATCCGTGACATTTGCATAAACGGTCAGCAGATTGTCTGGATGGCGGATAACGATGATCGGGACCCCATCACTGCTTTTGGTGATTGCTGCGATTGAACCACTGTCAGCTGCCTTAACGGCTGTGCCTGCGCCACCTTTAATGTTAATTCCCTCGTTCTTACCTTTTGAATAAGCGCGAATAATGGAGCCGCTTACAGGGTAGGTCATCTTGGCAACTTTTGCTGGCACGCTTCGTTTCCCAACATCTGCGACAGGCTCCATAGGTTCTGCTGCTTTGCCGGCTGTTTGGGTTGCCGGTGCCTCAACGTCGTTCTTAGGCAAAGGCGTTGCCGCACTTGGCGGCGCTGGGGTTGGTGTTCCTTCGCCCGGAGCCTCAACCTTGGCCTGTTTGACTTTCTTGCTGGGAGGATTTTGTTTTGCAACTGGGATCAACAGGAACTGACCTTCGCGCACTGCAAAATCGCTACCAAGGCCGTTCCATTCAGCAAGTGACTTCGCCGACACCTGATAAAGCCGGGCCACTGTGAACGCTGTTTCCCCGCGCTCTACTTTGTGCCGGATAGGTTCGGCACCCTTAGGCGTTGATGGAACAGAAGCAGGTAATTCAGCCGTCTTGATTGGTGTTGTATCTGGGGACTTGTTAATAGCGTTTCCGGCTAATGCGGTTACATCGACAAGTTCCCTGGAGAGGCCAATAAGCTCAGATGGTTCTGTAACGCGATTAGGCAAAGCAATAATTTCGCCTTTGCGCAATGGGACATCCGCGCCCACTCCGTTGAACTTGCTCAGCTCTGCGGGGTCGATATCAAGGCGTTTTGCAACATCGTTCAATGTGTCGCCACGGTTGGCAACCACGACCTGATAGTTTGGATAAGAGATAACACCGCGCGTGTCTGCTTTTGGACGATCCGTCGTAGCATTTAAGGCAGCTTCAGCTGTTGAAAAGCCACCAGTCAAACCACGAAAATCTACGTCAAATGGTTGATCGCCGCAGGCAGTCAGTGCGCCCAAGGCAATACTAGCCATCAAAATGCGTGCGTGCGTGCTTGCAAGGTGGGGTAAGATGCTCATCTGCTTGTCCTTTCGTGACCTCGTGTAATCCGAAGCTTTCACTGCCCGGTTATCTTATTTTTACCTGTTTTACCAGTTGTCTTTGACCGCAGTATTAGGGGGAATTCAGCAGTAAAACTGCCAGTATTCGGAGTATATTGGAACCATTTGGCGTTTGAAGCTACAAATTTTCCTGTTTAGCCATTTTGACTTAGCTATCTTTTCCCAAGCCTTCGAGGAGAGGCACAAAACGAACAGGGCGCAACTCGGAGTATTCTAAGCCGTCCTTTGTTTTATGAACCTTGATCAAACTTTGAACCGTGTCTGATTGACCAACAGGCACAACCATGATGCCCCCTATCTTTAGTTGGGCGAGCAGGGGGCCAGGTGGATCTTCGGCTGCCGCTGTAACTACGATGCGATCAAACGGAGCTTGTTCTGGAAGACCGAAACTCCCATCCCCTGTCAACGCGGTGATATTGTTTAAATCGAGGTTGTCAAAAATATCACGGGCCTCGCGGACAAGGCGACGGTGGCGATCTACGGTGTAAACGCGGCGGGCCAGTTTGCTAAGGATTGCTGCTTGATAACCAGAGCCAGTACCCACCTCTAGAACCTTATCACGCGGCGAAACCTGTAGGGCTTGAGACATCAATGCCACGATTGATGGTTGGCTGATAGTTTGGCCACATGCGATCGGAAGTGGCATATCTTCGTAGGCGCGATCCGCGAATAAGCCACGTACAAAAGGACCGCGATCAATGCTTTCCATTGCAGCCAATACATGCTTGTCCGTTACGCCCTTGGAGCGCAAAGCATACAAGAACTGCATTTTGCGTTCCGCTTCCGTTGACTGTTCGGGTGAAAGGTCGTCATTCATGAATTGATGCCCTTTAGGCTATCCATGATGGCGTGATCGGTAAGGTCAGCGCGCATCGGAGTGACAGAGATATAGCCATCCAAATTTAAAGCCGCATCGGTCCCAGCCGCGCAAATGGCGCGCTGATCTCCGCCTTTGATCCACAAAAAACGCCGACCAGAGGGGGCATCATGTGGTTGCGTCGAAAAGCCGGTGTTTGTGCGACGGCCTTGTGTGGCAAGGCGTATACCCTTTACGGCACTTGCTGGAACAGGTGGAAAATTTACATTGTAAAACAGTGAGTAATCAGCGGAATCGTTGTGTGTTTCTTTTAAGATGCGGCGAACAACTTCGGAACCATGCTGTGCTGATGCCTCGAATGGGTCCTCAAGGCTAAGGTTGTCAGGGCCATAATATTGGGAAAGAGCAATTGCAGGCAGCCCTTGAAGCGCTGCTTCCATAGCTGCCCCGATCGTGCCTGAATAAAGTGTATTTTCAGCAGAGTTGTTGCCGCGGTTAACACCAGACAGAACAAGGTCAGGTAAGTTATCTTTCATTACTTCGTGCAGGCCTGCAAGGACGCAATCTGCAGGTGATCCCTCGACAGCATACCGCTGTTCACTGACGTTATTGATCAACATGGGGCGGGTGTAACTAATGCAGTGCCCAACACCGGATTGTTCAAAGGCGGGAGCGACGATCCAGACCTCCCCATTTGGACCGGCGACGTCTTTTGCGATTGCTTCTAGGATTTTCAACCCCGGAGCTGTTATGCCGTCGTCGTTGGTGATCAAAATGCGCATGATAGGCCCCCTTTACACTTTTGATAGGCAAGGGGAAGGCTCGCTGCAAGGGGGGGAGCCTCTGGCAGGAGTTTTTAAGTAAGATGAAGGGGGTGCGTTGCGATTAAGACTCAAGCAAGAGCGGCAAGAACTTTTGCTGCTTGAGCTTGTGGATCGCTTAGGGCGTCGCGATTTTCACCCGGAAAGAAGCGCGCACGAGTTGCGGTTGGCATTGGATCGGGTGTTAGGATGTGAACCTTTGGTCCGTTTGTTGATGTTTCAGCTTGCCAACTGCGCGCAAGCGCGATTTGCGCGGCTTTGGTGGCACCGTAACTGCCAAAAAACTGTTGGCCAGCACGTGGATCGTCAAAAAAGACCGCTTGTCCGGTTTGACCAAGAAGTGGTGCAACAAAGGAAATCAGCGTCGCAGTAGCTGTGATGTTGCCTGCGATCGACTTTGCCAGATCTTTGCTATCGATATGGGATGTCGGTGTCAGTGGCGCGGCATGGATCGCGGTATGAAGCCACATATCAAGTTTGCCCCAACGATCATAAATGCCGCGGCAAAGGGTGGCCATCGCATCTTCGTTGTTCACATCCATCGGTGCAAGTGTAGCGCTACAACCTTTGACTTGAATGCGATCATCGAGTTCTTCGAGTGCACCCGTAGTTTTTCCTACTGCGATGATGTGATGTGTGTCGCAAAGCGCAATTGCGAGTGCGGCACCTAGGCCGCGAGACGCGCCGGTGATGAGAGCTGTTTTTGTCATGCACGCGTGATGCGTTGAATTCGTCCAAAGGTCAAGTTTTTGTACGGTGATATGTAAGGGTCAGATGGGCGCAGTGATGGAGCGCATCCGTAGGGAGAGGACAATTAAGGGGCATGGAGATAGATCGTTTGCCATCAAACACAAAAATTTGTTGGGTAAGGTTGCGCATTGTTTTCGGAAGCGTTGAGTTACAGTTGAGAATTAAGCCCAGTGCTTCGGGCCGCTTTGGCGACCAACTTGCGCGAAGAGTTGATCCAATACCGGATGTCGTTGGCAGCCAAGCAGGCTCCCCCACTTTAATAATTCGGTAAGGACACCAATTTTTGCAACTTTTGCCGCATCGTGGACTATGTCGCGTAACGTGTAGAAATGCGTTTTAGCTGCTTGTGGCCAATTGCTTGAAAAGTTTTTTTTGTGTTTTCAAGACTGTCAGCATCACATGAGATGCTGACAGTACCTGGCAGTAGAAATGGTTTTTGTGAGAGAGCTTATTCAGCAGCTTTCATTTCAAACCCTTCTTCAATCTTATCAGTTGGTTTCACCGGATATTCGCCGGAGAAACATGCATCGCAATATTGTGGGCACTTCTTGTTTCGGCCTTTTTCTTCACCAACGGCACGGTACAAACCGTCCAATGATATGAATTTAAGGCTATCAACAGACAGGTGATCGCGCATTTCGTCTTCGGTCATCGTTGCGGCCAGGAGTTTGTCGCGCTGGGGAGTGTCGACACCGTAAAAACAAGGCCATGCTGTTGGAGGAGATGCAATACGGAAGTGCACCTCGGCTGCGCCAGCGTCCAAAATCATTTCTTTGATCTTACGCGATGTCGTGCCGCGTACAACAGAGTCATCGACCAAGATGATGCGTTTGCCTTTGACCAAAGCACGGTTCACGTTCAACTTAAGGCGTACACCCATGTTGCGGATTTGCTCTGTAGGTTCAATAAACGTGCGGCCCATGTATTGGTTGCGGATAATGCCCATCGCATATGGAATGCCTGACTCAAGAGAATAGCCAATGGCTGCTGGCGTACCGCTGTCAGGGACAGGGCAAACAAGATCAGCATCAACTGGTGCTTCTTTTGCCAACTCGCGACCAATCGCTTCACGGGTTTCATAAACAGAGCGACCCCCGAGGATGCTATCCGGGCGAGAGAAGTAAACGTGCTCAAAGATACAGAACCGTGGTGCGACGCGGCGGAAGGGGAAGTGGCTCTGAACGCCATGCTTTTCGCTTATGACAACCATTTCGCCAGGTTCGATTTCACGGACAAATTCTGCGCCAATGATATCAAGAGCACAGGTTTCTGAACTAAGAGCCCAACCATCGCCAATTTTGCCCAAGACAAGTGGGCGAACACCCAATGGATCACGAACACCCATCAGTTTGCTGCGGGTCATCGCAACGATAGAAAAGGCACCTTCAACACGGCGCAATGCATCTTCCATACGTTCTGGAATGCTGCGCTGCATAGAACGGGCCATCAAATGAATGATACATTCGCTATCTGATGAGCTTTGGAAAATTGAGCCACGTTCGATCAATTCGCGACGCAGCGCATTGGCGTTGGTAATATTGCCGTTGTGCGCTATCGCGGCGCCGCCCTGGGCGAACTCGCCAAAAAACGGCTGTACGTCGCGGATCGCTGTTTGGCCTTTGTTGCCTGAAGTGGAATACCGCACGTGACCGATTGAAAGTGGCCCCGGCAAAGTTTCCATAATTTTTTGAGAAGTAAAGTTGTCACGTACATAACCAAAGCGGCGTGCAGAGTTAAAGCCGTGTTCGTCGTCATAACTAACGATTCCTCCAGCTTCTTGTCCGCGGTGCTGCAGCGCATGCAGGCCAAGGGCGACAAAGTTTGCCGCATCTTTTGTTCCGATGACACCAAAGACGCCACATTCTTCCTTTAATTTATCAGCATCAAAGGGATGGGCGGGGGGCATATGTTGGGACAAAGGTTTACTCCTGTTCCGTCAACTGTAATTGTGCCCCTGTTACGCATATTAGGGGCAATTGTCACGAAACTATCATCTATTGTTGGATAGTTCCGTGAGTTAATTTCGTGTCATCGCGAGATCCGCTTTATAAGCGGATGTTTCCGCTTAATTTGCTGCGCCACAGGTGCCAACTAGGTTTTCGTATTGTTGTGTGATCCATCCAAGTGCCTGCTCTGGTTCTTGCTCTTGGATATCTGCCGTGAAGCGACCAAACACTGCAGCTGAGCGGCTTTCGTCCACGATTGTAAATTCTTGACCGGTGATAACTGTGTCATAAACAAAGAAGGAGATTGCGACGAGCAGAAGGCCACGCACGACACCAAAGAAAAATCCAAAGCCCTGATCCAAGCCACCCAGTGCAGAGCGGCGGATCAGCGAAGAAAAGAGTGGAGTGAACAAAGACATAACGATCAATGCAAGTGAGAAGACAATCGCAAATGCGCCAATGATGCTGAGTTCACAGCTGTCGGCAATGATGTCGCCAACAACAGGTATTTCGCGCACGAGTGGTTCGACGAGTGGCGCGAACATAAAGCCTAGAATGGCCGCTCCGACCCATCCGACGATTGCCATGATTTCTCGAACCAAACCACGACCATAGGCCAGCAAAGCTGACAAAATGATAACTATGGCTACAACGCCGTCAATAATTGTAAAATCCAAAGTCTTCTGCCTTTCGATTTCGATGCTTAACCAGCACCGAACACTTCACCAACAAATGCAGTCAAATCACCCATTTGATTTAGGGATATGCCACTCACGTCTATCGACTTTCCGCCAGTAGGCGCGATTGCCGATGTAAAACCAAGTTTTTGCGCCTCTTTCAACCTGTTTTCGGTCTGTGGGGCCGGTCTTAGGGCACCAGAAAGACTTATTTCTCCAAAAACAACCGCCCCGTCTGGCAATGCTGAGTCTTCTCGCGCACTGACTAATGCCGCAGCAACAGCCAAGTCGGCTGCAGGTTCACTAATTTTCATGCCACCCGCTACATTCAAATATACATCAAGGCCTGTAAATGGGATGCCACATCGTGATTCCAGAACGGCTAAAATCATCGCCAACCGTCCGCCGTCCCATCCCACAACAGTTCTGCGCGGTTGGGAGTGGGGACTTGGTGCTACTAGGGCTTGAAGCTCGACCAAAACGGGCCGTGTGCCTTCAACACCTGCAAACACCACTGATCCGGGGCTTGGTTCACCACGCTCACTTAGGAATAATGCAGAAGGATTGGTGACTTGGGACAAACCACGGCCTGTCATTTCAAAAACACCGATTTCGTCGGATGGACCAAAGCGGTTCTTTACGGCGCGAAGAATGCGGAACTGATGTCCACGCTCGCCTTCGAAATACAAAACAGTATCCACCATGTGCTCAACGACACGTGGGCCAGCGATTTGCCCATCTTTGGTGACATGCCCAACCAAAACAACTGAAATACCGTTGCGCTTGGCAAAAGTGGTCAATTCATGGGCTGCACTGCGCACCTGGCTTACAGAACCTGGGGCGCTGTCGACGGTATCGGACCACATAGTTTGAATGGAATCGATGATGACCAGTTGAGGTTTTTCAACCTCAAGCGTAGTTAAAATGTTGCGTAGGTTTGTTTCTGATGCAAGTTTAACGGGCGCATCGGCAAGACTGAGGCGTTTTGCGCGCATGCGCACTTGGGCATTTGCCTCCTCGCCTGACACGTAAATGGTTTTTAAACCAGCATTGGCGAACTGAGCCGCGGCTTGTAGCAATAAAGTTGATTTCCCGATTCCTGGATCGCCACCCACCAGAATTGCGGATGAAGGAACTAAGCCACCGCCTAAAACACGGTCCAGTTCATTCATACCTGAGTGCGTGCGTGGAGGCGGGGCCTCTTCGGTAGCAAGGTCCGTCAGTTCAATTGTGCTGCCACGCCGTGCACCAATGGACTTACTTGCCTTGCCGGTTGGGCCTGACGTTGAAAGGCCAGTGTCCTCAGAGATTGTATTCCAATCGCCACAGCCATCGCAGCGGCCTGACCATTTGGTTGAGCTAGCGCCGCAGGCGGAACATGTGAAGGTGGTTGTTGATTTTGCCATAGCGCTTATGTGCCTGAGCTATCGCGTGGGGTCAAAACCTAATTGACACTTATTCAGCAGCTTTCAGCGTCAGCTCAACAATGGTGTTGTCTGCACCCACAACTGTTTTTATGCCCCATTCTGGTAAGACGTCCTTGAGCTCCTCACGAAGGCGCTCTAACTGGGTCGCAGCAACTAACTCTTCCAATTCAATTTTGCGCAGCCAATGCTTAAAATCGGTGCTTACCATTTTGGCTTGCCCTAAGCGTTCGTTGAATTGTTGCAATTCGGATTGACGTTGCTCCAAAAAATCACGTAGGCGCGTCACGTGATCGTTTGAATAAACTTCGGCGAGCTCGTTAGAGACATGCAACATCTGCGCGGCAACTTCCAAAACAGTGGACACTAGAGACGATAGATCTGGGTGATCGCGCAAATACGCGAGTCGCTCGCGCACGCTGTCAAATTCCTTGCTAAGGCGAAACACATCGCCGCGATCTGCAACATGGACGGCACCATAAGTGCGTGAGACATCAGTCATACCAATTGAAAATTGACTGTGCGAGTTCTCAAGTTGAATGATGCGATTGTTCGACGGAAGAAAGAATCAGATGCCAACGGTAAGGGTAGTTATGCTAATCTGAACAAACATCCCTGCGTTCGGGACGATTATACTGTCCCAGCGTAAGTTCATTTGGATCTAAGGTGAAATGCCAAAGCTTGCGGCGATGGTAACGCACAAAATTGCTAGGGTCGAAGTGGCAAACACAAGCAACGCTAGTCTTTACTTCAAAAAAGCTTAATAACAAAGGCCAAGTCCTTCAATTGCAACACGTTAGACCCTCCCCCAGAAAAGTTAGATTGTTGGTAAGAAAATACACGCTGTTTATTGGTTCGCGCGAGGAAAAAAATACTTTTCAGGTCATTTTCATTAAAAAAGTGACCACGTTCTCAGAATTGTAGCAAAAAAGAGTTCAGTCAATTGCTTTTGGTTTGGACTGTTTATTGCACAGGGACATTAGAAGTAACGCGATGATACACGCGGTGAACAAATAGAGCCCCCATGCAGTTTCGATACGTCCGATCTGGATTCCCTTTGACAGGGTGACATACAACGCGATTAAAAAGATATCTGCCATCGCTAGTTTTCCAAGGATGTGAAGTGCCTGCAGCAGCCTTTGGTTCAGCAGGTTCCAATGCAGTAATGCCAAACTGATTGTCTTTGCGTAGGAAGCAAGCAAAGCAAAAACTGTTACCAGAAGGGCCAGAAACACATCTGTTTCCCACAAGGATTGCAGGCCACTCATTTCGCTGATTTCTATGAGACCAAACAATGGGAGCAATCCAGCATTCAAAAGTGGGGCAAACCACGCACTGGGATAAAGGATTAAAAGGGACAGATTGGTACAGCGCAACATAGGGAACCTACGTCTAATAGCATACGGATAGGGGCGACCTAGCGGACCGCTTCAATAGGGCCGATTGCGCGACCATGGATGAATTGGTCAAGAAAGGGATCACCCGACGTATCAATATCACCAATTGGGCCAGCCCATTGAATCACGCCGTCATGTAACATCGCCACATTATCAGCAATCGCACGAACAGATGTCATATCATGGGTGATGGTGATGGCAGTCGCGCCCATTTCCGCAACGATTTCGCGGATCAGGTCGTTGATGACGCCTGCCATGATCGGGTCTAGGCCTGTTGTTGGTTCATCGAAAAAGATAATTTCAGGATCCGCCGCAATGGCACGGGCAAGGCCAACACGCTTTTGCATGCCGCCAGATAATTCTGCTGGCAATCTATCTGCTACATCTGAGGTCAATCCAACCCTCCGTAGCTTTTCTATGGCGATCTGTCGGGCCTCGTCCTTTGGGCGTTTGAGTGAGCCGCGTAAAAGACGGAAGGCGACGTTCTGCCAAACCGGAAGACTGTCGAACAACGCGGCACCTTGGAACAACATGCCAAAACGAGCCAAGAACGCGTCGCGATCGGTTTGGGTGACGTCCTGACCATCCACAGTTATTTTCCCTGCGTCAGGTGTGACCAAACCAAGGATAGACTTGATTGTGATTGATTTACCTGTTCCAGAGCCACCAATAATTACAAAGGATGTTCCGCGATCTACAGTGAGGTCAACACCGCGAAGTATATGGTTGTTTCCAAAAGATTTTGTGACACCAATAAGTTTGATCATAGTGAGAAAAATACCCCCGTCAGAACGAAGTTCGCACCTAAAATCAAGACTGCGGCAGCTTCCACTGATCCTTTGGTTGCATTGCCAACGCCCTGCGCGCCGCGGCCAGAATTCATGCCATAATAGCATCCCATCAGTGCAGCAATGAACCCAAAAATCGCACCTTTGGCGAGTGAGGACACCACGTCTTTCAGTTCTAAAAAGTCTAGGGTGTTACGAATATAGGCGGCAGGATTGAACCCTAATGTGCCCGTTGCCACGGCGTATCCACCGAAGATGCCGATGATGTCACCTACAGTAACTAGCAATGGAACAACAATGGTAGCGGCCAAAACACGTGGAACGGTCAAATATTTCATGGGGTGTGTGGACAATGTCACGAGAGCATCGATTTGCTCAGTGACCTTCATCGTCGCGATCTCTGCAGCAATTGACGAAGTGACACGTGCGGCAATCATTAATCCAACCAAAACGGGACCAAGTTCGCGGACCATGCCAATGGCAACGATTTGTGGAACCACAGCCTCTGCATTAAATCGGGCACTGCCTGCATAGATCTGCAACGCCAGCGCGGCACCCGTGAACAGGGAAGTCAGCCCGACAACGGGTAGGGACAGCCAGCCGATGTTCAAAAAGGAAACGGCTAATTCACGTAGATAGAATGGTCCGCGCACGAGATGACCAAGCGTTTGTCCTGCAAAAATCGCAATACGCCCAATTGCAGCAATTAGCCCCAAAAACGAACGACCTATGGCAGCTAATAGTTTCATTCTAGGTAAGTCCGTGCGTAACGATTGCCCAAAGAGGTAAGTATTTCATAGCCAATGGTTCCTGCAAAATCAGCCACGTCATCAACGGATTGATGTGTGCCCAACAATTGCAGTGTCGTCGTTTCCTCTGGCAGGTGGGAAATATCTGCCGTAATGAGGTCCATCGAAACACGTCCGATGACAGGAACTTGGATGTCACCCGCATAAAGGCGTGCGCCGTTGCCCATCGCGCGGATAAGACCGTCAGCATAGCCAGCTGCAATTGTTGCAACAGTGCTGTCTTGCTCCGCGACCCAGCGATTGCCGTAACCCACTGTTTCGCCTTGAGCTACTTTCCTGGTTTGGATTACTGGAATATCCAATGTGACCACAGATTGTGCATCTTGATAGGGCATTCCGCCATAAAGCCCGATGCCGGGTCTGGTCATGTTAAAGTGATAATTTGACCCAAGTAAAACACCACCAGTAGCTGCCAATGAACATGGTACATCTAACCCATCGGTCATCTCGCAAAAAGTTTTTAGTTGTTGGGTATTCATAGGATGATCAGGGTCGTCAGCACATGCCAAATGGGACATGATTAGTGTTGGGTCTTGTGCAAGTGCGATATCGCGCACAGCGGACCATTCTTCAGGCTCCATCCCCAGGCGGTTCATGCCACTGTCCAACTGAATACCAAATGGGGCCGCCTGCAATGCCTCGACATGGCGCAACATTTGGTCAACAGAGTTGATCATTGGCGTTAATTCTGAACTACGAATGATATCGGTGTCGCCGTCCATATGGCCGGAAAATACGTTGATCGTTGGGCCAGAACCAAGGGCAGACCTTAAAATCACGCCTTCTTCAGCGGCCGCCACGAAAAATGTTCGTGCTCCCGCTTTTGCAAGAACCCGCGCCACGGAGGGCGCGCCCAACCCATAGCCATTTGCCTTAACAACAGCAGCGGTTTCGCAGTTTGTCATTGCATCCAAAGCGCGCCAATTGTGGACGACGGCGTTTAGATCGATTGTTAGTCTAGCTGTACCCATAATTTGGTTTTGACAGGGCCGTGCGTGGGGTCAAGAGGAAATCTGTTTTATGCCGTTGGATAACGGCTGTAATTAGAACTCTTGATCGTTGCGTCCACCGTCTTGCCAAGGCTGCGCAAGGTTGCCAAAGCGTGTGAACTTACCTTCAAAGGAGAGGTCAACAGTGCCAATTGGACCATGACGTTGTTTACCAATAACAACCTCGGCGCGCCCATGCAGGCGTTCCATTTCCTCTTGCCAGCGTGCCATAGCTTCAAGATCGTGATCACCGGGCTTTTCACGCTCTTTGTAGTATTCTTCGCGGTATACGAACATAACAACGTCGGCGTCTTGCTCAATTGAACCCGATTCACGAAGGTCAGAGAGTTGTGGGCGTTTATCTTCGCGGTTTTCAACCTGACGCGAAAGCTGGGACAACGCGATCACAGGGATTTGCAATTCTTTGGCAATCGCTTTCATACCCATCGTAATTTCGGAAATTTCGTTCACACGATTTTCTGAACGGCCTGTGCCACGCACCAGCTGAAGGTAATCGATGATTAATACATCCAGACCATGGGTCCGCTTCAGGCGGCGGGCACGTGCCGCCAATTGGCTGATGGGCAGGGCAGGAGTGTCATCGATGAACAGAGGACATGCCTCAAGCGACTTAGCCGCATCAACAAAGCGACGGAATTCAGTTTCGGTCATGTCACCACGACGAATCTGTTCAGATGGTACTTGGGACGCTTCAGATAGAATGCGTGCCGCCAACTGATCCGCGCTCATCTCAAGGGAATAAAAGCCTACAACGCCGCCCTCTACAGCACCCTCAGATCCATCGTGTTTTTTGCCTTTTTTGTAGGCTTTGGCCACGTTGAACGCGATGTTGGTCGCAAGTGAAGTTTTCCCCATGGATGGGCGACCCGCGAGGATCAAAAGGTCAGACGGGTGCAAGCCGCCCAGCTTTTTGTCCATATCTATCAGGCCTGTCGAGATACCAGACATGCCACCATCACGCTGATATGCGGTGTTGGCTAAGTTCACGGCCTCGGTCACAGCCTTCAGGAAACTTTGGAAACCGCTTTCTGCTTGGCCTTGTTCGGCTAGCTTGTAAAGTTGTTGTTCGGCTTCAACGATTTGTTCGTGGGGCTCAGAATCCACGTTTACTTGCGCTGCTTTGGCACTGATGTCTCGGCCCAAAAGGATTAAGTCGCGGCGCACAGCCAGATCGTAAATCATCTGCGCATAGTCACGTAACGCAAAGGCGCTGACTGCGGCACCTGCAAGGCGGGCAAGGTAAGCTGCGCCACCAAGTTCGTTAAGGCCCTCATCATCTGCCATGAAGGATTTGAGTGTTACAGGGCTGGCTAGGTTGTTTTTTGCAATGCGAGCAGCGGCAATGTCAAAGATGCGGCCATGAACTGGCTCATAAAAGTGTTTTTCACCAATGATCGAAGCAATACGGTCATGTACATCATTATTGGTCAGAATTGCGCCCAGCAATTGCTGTTCTGCCTCGATAGAGTGAGGCATAGTCTCAGCGGCCTGAACTTCAGGGATGCCGGATACTGGAATGCTGCTAATTTCGTTCATGGTGTCCCCGTATGCCCCTCAGCGGTATTAACATTTGTCTTAAACGTCAAAGATGGGGCAGCGCAATCTGGATATCTTGTGGATATGTTTCGCTTGGGGGGAAGCATACCGTATCTAGGGTCAAAAGTTAACTCTGACCCTGGATATGGTGTTTTTCTTACGGTTTTTTATTGGCTTCTTGCCAGCCACGTGGGTCGTTTAGGAAGGCTTCGACGCCTTTGATCGTTTCGGCATCAAACGCACCAGAGTTCTTAGCTTCGGCCAGAACGTCCCACCATGTGCAAAGGTAATGCAGGTCAACCCCATGATCGCCCAAGGTCTTTTCCGTTTCAGGAAAAATACCGTAGTAAAAAATTACAGCAGTGTGGGCACAGGATGCGCCTGTTTCGCGAATCGCATCAACAAATGACAGTTTTGAACCACCGTCAGTTGTCAGGTCTTCGACCAGCAAAACACGTTCGCCTTCATTCATTTGACCTTCTATGCGCGCATTGCGGCCATAACCTTTTGGCTTTTTGCGAACATAGGTCATTGGAAGTGCCATACGTTCCGCAACGAGAGCTGCGAATGGAATCCCTGCGGTTTCACCACCTGCAATGTTGTCGAAGGCTTCAAAACCCGCGTTGCGCATGGTGGTGACAGTTAGGAAATCCATCAGGGTTGAGCGAATGCGCGGATAGCTGATTAACTTGCGACAATCGATGTATGTTGGGCTTGGTAGCCCTGAAGCAAGCGTGAATGGCTCTGCAGTGTTAAAGTGCACGGCTTTGATTTCAAGCAGCATGCGGGCAGTCAGGCGGGCCATTTCTTTTGCGTCTGGGTAGCTTGTAGGGATCATTTCGTGTCCTTTGTGTCGGCAGTCTTAATTTGCAACAAGCGCGTTTTACTTAACGTGCCAATTCAGATCAAAGCCCGGATCGAAAACCGTGACAGGGCCGTCAGGTGTTTCAACATGGCTTGGGTAGGTGACGGGATCACCCTTAGTCAAAGTTATCGTTTCTTCATTCACTGGTAGACCATAAAATGCAGGGCCGTTCAGAGAAGTGAAGCCTTCCAATTTGTCGAGTGCGCCGCCTTCTTCAAACGCTTGGGCGAGGATCGACATTGTATTTGGCGCAGTAAAGCAACCAGCACAGCCACAAGGCAACAGCTTGTTCGCATCGGTGTGTGGCGCGCTGTCGGTTCCTAAGAAGAAGCGGGCCTCACCAGATGTAGCTGCATCGCACAATGCAAGACGGTGCTCTTCGCGTTTTGCGACAGGCAGGCAATAGTAGTGCGGCTTGATTCCGCCAGCTAGGATGTGGTTTCGGTTGATGACCAAGTGGTGTGTAGTGATCGTTGCACCCAAGGTATCGTCTTGGCTGCGCGCATACTCAACCGCATTTGAGGTCGTAATATGTTCCATAACCACGCGCAAACCCGGTGTGGTGTGACGAATGGGGTCTAGGACACGATCGATAAATACCGCTTCACGATCGAAAATGTCGATATCGCTGTCGGTGACCTCACCATGCACACAAAGCGGCAAGCCAATTTCAGCCATTCGCTCAAGCGTTGGTCGTACACTGTCGAAATGGCTGACTCCTGAGGCAGAGTTTGTGGTCGCGCCTGCAGGATACAATTTCACTGCCTTGATCAGGCCAGAGGCATAGGCCGCGGCGACATCATCAGGATCGGTTTGTTCGGTAAGGTACAGCGTCATCAAAGGCTCAAAGGTGGACCCCTCGGGCAGCGCGCTTAGTATGCGATCGCGATATCCTGCTGCATCTGCTGCTGTAACTACAGGCGGAACAAGGTTCGGCATGATTATCGCACGTGCAAAATGTTTGACAGTAGAAGGCAGGACAGCGTGCAACATATTGCCGTCGCGCAGGTGAAGGTGCCAGTCGTCGGGGCGTTTAAGCGTGATCTGTGATGTCATGTTCCGGGCGTTAGCACGCAGGGCTGATCTAGGCTAGTCCTCAGCTATAAGTTTTGCATCCAAAGCTTTCAATTTGTGTTCGAAACGAGGGGTTCTGCCTTGGGAGATGACGTAATTGCGCACAGCACGAGTGAAGGTGTGACGTTCTTTTACATTCCATTTTTCCATGATTTAATAAAGATACGTTCTATCATCGCGCAGCGCACGTAGCAGTTTTGCGAACTTAAGCTTGGTCAAGTTTTGATCACCTGCAGCCAAAAGGAGAGACTTAAGAATTTCCATCTTTATCAACACAGACGGTAAAGAGGCCCCAAGGTTATGGACGCGGAGTTTTTTTACATTTGAGCGAGTAAACATGGCTGCATGAGCTGCGTCTAGCCGCTCACATGGATCGTAAATCACATAAGCTTGCTCGGCTGCATCTAGCATATCGGGCGCATATCCGTAGCGGCTGCTGAAATCTGCCCGCCGCATTTTCACATAGCGATCGTCCCGCTCAGTTATCTGTGGATCAAGTGTCGCTTGAGGCTGGATTGCAACAACTGTTGCACCTGGTGCCGCAACCGAGAAAGCCGCGGCAGCATATTCACACGGGCCAGCGCCATAAAAGACGACATGATCAAAATCATCAAAAATTCCGTTATCATCCAAACGGTCGAAGTAGGAATAAACCTTTGGATCGTGAAACGACGTATCTCCATCCGAAATAATGCTTAGATGTGACCAGCCATTTTTCTTAAACAACTCCCACCCAAAAGGATGTGAGTTTTGAGAATTAGCGCGAGGGTGGCAACAGTCTAAAAGGTGACCAAAGGGATCGGTTTTTTACCAAAAAATGTCGCAAAATGAAGTTTTCCGAGTGTTTCGAAATAGCCATATTCCTAAAGAACCTCTGAGCTTTTTGGAAGCCATGGCCCGTTAGGCAGATCGGCCAAAGACGTGTCGAATACGCTTAGATCGTCTTGCATTTACGTTATCCTCAATTGCTCGCTTCCACCTTTTGGGGTGTAAAAAAGCTTTTATTACAGGCACTTCTCCTTCTGAGGTGATTTTTCTGTCTGCGGTTGTAATTCGGGCGCGACCTCGTTGGTTTCGTTTGCAGAAAAAATTGACCGCATAATTTGGGTTCTAGGGTTGACCGATGCGTCAGGCAATGCACCAATAGAACGTAAGGAGACTGCCAATGAATAAAATTTTATCTATCGATGCAGTCCAATCCATGCTTGAAGAACAGGGATACATCTGCAGCCGCGCGCTAGGAACGGTTGTTTTCCTGTCTCTCAAGCTGGGTCGGCCGCTTTTCTTGGAAGGCGAGGCCGGCGTTGGCAAAACGGAAATCGCGAAAGCGTTGGCCGCGAGTATGGGCAAACGACTTATTCGGTTACAATGTTATGAAGGATTGGACGCCGCGACGGCCGTCTATGAGTGGAACTTTCCTGCTCAAATGATCGCGATCCGCACTGCAGAGGCGTCAGGTGGCACGGACCGAGTAGCGCTTCAGGCAGAGTTATTTAGCGATGAATTCTTGATTGAACGTCCGTTACTGCAAGCGATGCGTCCTGACAAAAATGGCGCGCCCGTGCTTTTGATCGATGAACTTGACCGAACCGATGAGCCATTCGAGGCCTTCTTGTTAGAGGCACTTAGTGATTTTCAGGTGACGATCCCAGAACTTGGTACGATCAAGGCACCAGAACCGCCCATTGTTATTGTAACATCTAACCGCACCCGCGAAGTTCATGATGCCCTCAAGCGGCGTTGTCTTTATCATTGGGTCGATTATCCAAATTTCGAACGGGAAATGGAAATTCTAACGGCGCAGGCACCAGAAGCTGCGGAAACTTTAAGCCGAGAAATAGTTGCTTTTGTTCAGCATCTTAGGACAGAAGATCTATTCAAAAAACCAGGCGTCGCAGAGACGATTGATTGGGCAAAATGTTTGTTGGCGCTAGATGTAATCGCTCTAAGTCCAGAGGCCATCGCAGACACATTGGGGGCCATTCTGAAGTACCAAGATGATATTTCAAAACTGCATGGATCTGAAGCGAAGCGGATATTGGATCAGGCCAAAGCGTCCTTAGAACAATCACAGTGATGGGCCCAAAAATAGCCATTTCAGGAGGCTGGGGCTAACCCCTCAAGGCGCTCTTATATGGTTGAACATATCCCACTTGAACTGCCTGAAAACCCCAAATTAGCGGGTAATATAATGCATTTTGCTCGCGCATTGCGTCGTGCTGGGCTGCCGATTGGTCCGGGACGGGTCATAGATGCAGTCCGCGCAGTTCAAATTGCGGGATTTACGAACAAGCAGGATTTTTATTGGACGTTACATGCTTGTTTCGTCAACCGGCCCGAACACCGTGTCTTATATGCGCAGGTCTTTCGATTGTATTGGCGTGATCCCCAATATCTTGAGCATATGATGGCGGCGATGTTGCCAGCCATCCGCGGCGTTCAAGAAGAACGAAACGCGCAAGCGGCCGAAAAACGTGCGGCTGAGGCGTTGCTTGACGGTGCCGAAGCCCCAGTCGACCAGCCAGAGAAAGAATGCGAAGACAGCGAGATTGAGATTGATGCATCGTTGACTATCAGTACTGAAGAAAGGCTGCGTTCACTTGATTTCGAACAAATGAGCACAGCTGAGATGGCCCAAGCCAAACGCATGCTGGCGCGGATAAAGCTGCCCGTTGACCCGATGATTTCACGGCGCACGCGATCATCCCAACGCGGTAGGGTTGATGCTGCTAAAACCCTGCGTGCTGCTATGCGAAAAGGAGGTGAGCTACACAAGGTGATGTACAAAACACCCCGTCATCGTTGGCCCAATATGGTTGTCCTCTGTGATATTTCGGGGTCTATGAGCCAATATTCACGTGCTGTGCTGCATTTTCTTCACGCTGTGAGCAACGCAAAGGGTGTGGGGTGGGCCAAAGTGCATGCCTTCACATTTGGAACGCGTCTCACGAACATAACGCGGCATTTGCATCAGCGCGACGTGGACGCTGCATTGTCAGCCGCCGGGGCTGAGGCGCAAGATTGGGAAGGTGGCACACGGATCGGTGGGTGTCTTGAGGATTTCAATCGCGATTGGTCGCGGCGCGTCATGGGGCAGGGTTCTGTCGTGCTTTTGATCACTGACGGATTGGAACGTGCGGATACGGAGGTGTTAGCCAAACAGATGCAACGTCTACACCTCAGTTCAAAACGTTTGATTTGGCTGAACCCGTTGCTGAGATGGGATGAGTTCTCCGCAAAAGCCCTCGGCATCAAAGTTATGTTGCCCCATGTGGATAGTTTTCGCGCAGGGCATTCGATTGCTTCACTTGAGGAACTGGCCGCTGTCATCTCACGAACTGACGATGTAGGGGAAAAGGCACGTTTAATGAGCGGGTTAGCTGAAAAAACGTGATGGAAGATGCCGACCGTCAGGCCGGCATCTAAGTCTTGTAATGTTTTTTAAGCGACTGCGGCAGCAAAACTGCTGCGGTAAACTTCAGACAGTTCGGACAATGGCGCGCTGCAATTGCCCATCCAAACAGTTTCGCCAGTGAACTTACCGACAGAGTGCAAAGGCACGCCAGCTTGTGCAGCTGCTAACATTAAACCTTCTGCCTGATCAAAATTACAGGCGATCAAATAACGTGCTTGGTCTTCACCAAACAATGTTGGGGTATCGTCACTGTCTAGCCAAACACCAACGTTAGATGCTTCTGCCAATTCGAACGCTGCCAAGGCAAGACCGCCATCGCTAAGGTCAGTACAGGCTGTGATCATCTCGCGGTTGTCACGGATAAACTGGCCGTGTTTTGCTTCGGCATCAAGATCCACAGCAGGGGCGTCGCCCTCAACGCGGCTGAACACTTCGGCAAGCAATGCGGACTGGCCTAGGTGGCCTGTCGTGTCGCCCAAGACAAGCGCAACATGGCCTTCACGGGCTTCGTTGCCGATGATATCATCAACGTGCTTGATCAGACCAACGGCCCCGATTGTTGGTGTTGGCAGAATGCCAGTACCGTCAGTTTCATTGTAAAGGGACACGTTACCCGAAACGATTGGCATGTCCAACGCGGTAACAGCTGCTGAAATTCCTTGGATCGCTCCAACGAACTGGCCCATGATTTCTGGCTTCTCGGGGTTGCCAAAGTTCATGTTGTCCGTCGTAGCCAATGGGGTCGCACCAACTGCGCATAGATTGCGGTATGCTTCAGCGACTGCTTGTTTGCCGCCTTCAAATGGGTTGGCTTTGACGTAGCGCGGTGTCACGTCTGAGGTGAAGGCCAATGCCTTGTCGGTACCGTGAATACGAACGATGCCAGAACCAATGCCAGGTGTGCGGGCACTATCTGCCATAACCATGGTATCATATTGCTCATAAACCCATTGTTTAGCCGCATAATTTGGGCTGGAGATCAAGGCGCGAAGGCCATCAATTGGGTCAATACCTGGAACGTCAGCAAGTGGTTCAGCTGCGGGTGTTGTTACCCAAGGGCGGTCATATTCAGGTGCCGTGCCAGCAAGGGTTTTCAAAGGTAAGTCAGCTTTAGTTACGCCGTTATGAACGATGTGAAAACGATCTTCAGCGATGGTTTCGCCAACGATAGCGAAATCTAGATCCCACTTGTCGAAGACTGCTTTGGCTTCTGCTTCAAGTTCCGGCTTTAGAACCATCAACATACGCTCTTGGGACTCAGAAAGCATCATTTCGTAAGCGGTCATGTGCTCTTCACGGACTGGCACATTTTCGAGGTGCAGACGCACGCCCAATCCGCCTTTGTCGCCCATTTCAACCGCGGAACATGTGAGGCCAGCGGCCCCCATATCCTGGATTGAAATAACCGCACCAGTTTGCATTAGCTCTAGCGTGGCTTCCATCAGGCGTTTTTCAGTGAAAGGGTCACCGACCTGAACGGTCGGGCGTTTTTCTTCAATAGTATCATCGAATTCCGCTGATGCCATTGTTGCGCCGCCAACGCCGTCGCGGCCCGTTTTCGCGCCGAGATAAACAACAGGCATACCAATACCAGAAGCTGCTGAATAAAAGATTTTGTCTGCGTCCGCTAATCCAGCTGCAAACGCGTTTACAAGGCAGTTGCCGTTGTAAGCTGGGTCAAAGCGCACTTCGCCGCCAACACATGGCACACCAAAGCAGTTGCCGTATCCGCCAACGCCTGCGACCACGCCGTTCACCAACTGTTTTGTTTTGTGATGTGATGGTTCACCGAACGACAAGGAGTTCATTGATGCGATAGGACGCGCGCCCATTGTAAATACATCGCGCAGGATGCCACCAACGCCAGTTGCGGCACCTTGGTACGGTTCAATGTAGGATGGGTGGTTGTGACTTTCCATTTTGAAAACAACAGCTTGACCGTCACCAATATCAACAACACCAGCGTTTTCGCCAGGGCCGCAGATAACCTGTGGACCAGTTGTTGGCAGTGTCTTTAGCCAGATTTTGGAGGACTTGTAAGAACAGTGCTCGTTCCACATAGCTGAGAAAATACCAAGCTCAGTGAAGGTTGGCTCGCGTCCTACAATCTCAAGAATACGTTCGTATTCATCAGGGCTTAGCCCGTGCTTGGCGATAAGATCTGGTGTGATCGCAGGCTCTGTCATGTGCCTAATTCCCTCGAATTTACAAAGATTGGGTGTTTCATACAGGCTGATGCGGATGGGGGAAAGGGGCGTTACACGAAACATTGGGAGCAAGTTGTGCACGGGGCGTTCGGAGCCTATTTTCGGCTGAAACGCACAGTTTGACCGCCAATCTATACATTTAACCTCAGTGAAAAAGACGGGCAAACAGGCTGTATCGGCCAGAATGTACATTTCTGAACGTAAACTGTACATTTTAGCAGGTTTGTACGCGTTCATTAGTTGTTTAGACCGCGGATGCGTTGAAGTTTGTCAGGGTACATTAACTTTTGAGTTAGGTTTGATAGCTCACCCGCTTAATTGCCAGTACCGGAAAATTTAGAAGTCTGGTTACATCAAATCGCGGTTGTATATTTTGGACGCAATTTGAGGTCGCCAGGAACATCAAAACCCTGCTCAAAAAAAGCCAAAAAAAAGGCCGAGCGCAAAGCTCGGCCAAGTCCAACAGGGAGGTGAAGGCGGGGTACAAGGATGTACCCGCCACCTTCAAAGGGGGACATAGTGTTCAGAAACCGCCCAATCAATGTGCAATGTGCCCCATGGGGTGAAAACCCGATATGCGTATAGTGCATACCTAGGTATTCCCTTTGTTTCTTAGGTGCTTACGGAATATGATGATTTCTTCCTGAACGAAGTCACGGAAGGCGGAAATACGCTTGGAGTGCCTTAGCTCCTCTGGATAGGCCAAAAACACAGGAACTTCAGCCGACTCAATCTCTGGCAACACGCGCACAAGGTCGGGAAAATCTTCGGTGACATAATCTGGAAGGATACCGATTCCCAAGTTGTTGAGAACGCCCTGAAGCACACCAAAGTAGTTGTTCACTGTCAAAGTTGATCTCACATTATGAGTCATCAGTTCTTGAACCAAAGTGACGCTGGCACCAACCTGTGCTGAACCTGTATTCTGACAGATCAAACGGTGGTTATGAAGATCTTCTGGCAGATCGGGGAAAGGGTGGTCTTTGAGGTAATTCTTTGTCGCGTATGCGCGCATGCGGACACTCATCAGACGTTTTCTAATTAGGTCTGCTTGTGATGGTTCTTTCATGCGGATAGCCACATCGGCTTCGCGCATTGGAAGGTCCAAAACGCGTTCCTCAAGCATTAGGTCAACGCGCAGGTCAGGGTATTTTTCGTAGAGTTTGGGCAGGCGCGGGGCCAAGAACAGAGTGCCGAATCCAGTGGTGGTTGTAACTCGCAGGTCACCAAACACTTCCTCTTCACTGTCGCGAATACGCGCGGCTGCGGCATCAAGGCGTTTGGACATTGCCACAGTTGCGTCAAACAACAACTCGCCTTGTTCTGTGAGGATAAGACCACGGGCATGACGGTGGAACAGCGTTGCGTTCAAGGATTCCTCAAGTGCGCGGACTTGTCGGCTGACCGCTGATTGGGACAAATGAAGTTTGTCACCAGCATGTGTCAGGCTTCCTGCATCTGCAACGGCGTGAAAAATTCTTAGTTTATCCCAATCCATTGCGAAGACTCCCGAGTGACTGACACTGCATTATAATTGTTTATCTATTATAAGCGAATTTGTGTGAACTGATACTGCTGGATTAGGATTTTTTTCACTCAACGGTAAAAATATCTATACAGGTCAGTTTTTGTGACCTATCGTCAAAGAAACTACACGACTGATCAACGTTGGGGAGGCCCTGATGAGCACGCAAAAGGTATCATTAGATGACCGATATGATCTGGAGAAAAGCCCTGTTTTACTGAATGGTACGCAGGCTTTAGTTCGTATGACCATGATGCAAAAGGCGCGCGACGTTGCTGCTGGCCTCAACACGGCTGGATTGGTGACAGGATACCGCGGATCGCCTTTGGGGGCGGTGGATACGCAGATGGAGCGGGCCCTTAAGCCACTGGCGAAACATGAAATTACCTTTCAGGCGGGCATCAACGAGGATTTAGCCGCAACCGCGCATTGGGGTGCGCAGCAAGCAGAACTGCGCGGCGAGGGCAAGTACGATGGTGTCTTTGGTCTGTGGTACGGTAAAGGCCCTGGCGTGGATCGTTCTGGTGATGTGATGCGCCACGCCAATATGGCAGGCACATCGCCTGCGGGTGGTGTGCTGATGGCGATGGGGGATGACCATACAGGTGAGTCCTCAACCGTTTTGCACCAGTCTGAATTTGCGATGGTCGATGCCTACATGCCGATTGTGAGCCCTGCCGGTGTGCAAGAGGTGATGGATTACGGGTTGTATGGTTGGGCACTGTCGCGTTTTGCGGGTGTCTGGGTAGGCCTGAAGACAATGAAAGACACGGTTGAGGTGACATCTGTTGTAGACGGTGATCCGTATCGATTGTCCTTTGTGACTCCAGAATTTGAAATGCCTGAAGGTGGTTTAAATATACGTCTGGTCGATGATCGCATCGATCAAGAGGCCCGCCTTGTCGCCTATAAACGCCACGCTGCTGAGGCATTCAGCCGTGCCAATAAGATGGACAAGCGGGTTTGGGGGACTGAAAAGGCCAAGATTGGTTTTGTCGCTGCTGGTAAAAATTGGTTGGATCTGACCCATGCGATGTCCCTACTGAACATTGACGAGACCGAGGCCGAGCGTTTGGGCATCACCACCTATAAGGTGGGCCAAACATGGCCGCTGGATCTGCGCGGCTTTAATGCATGGGCTGATGATCTGGATCTGATCATCGTGGTCGAGGAAAAGCGAAAGCTGATCGAGGTCCAGATTAAGGAAACCTTATTTGATGATCTTCGGGGTCGTCGTGTTTATGGCGGGATGAAAGATGGCAAAGTGCTCTTTGGGGCCGCTTGGGCGCTTGATCCCGTTGAAATTGCCGAAAAGCTGGGCCAGATTTTGGTCGAGGAAGGGCGCCATACCAAAGGTGTTATGGCGGGACTTGCTGCGATGGACGAGGCGCGCCGTTCTGACAACGCTGAGGAAATAGCGGCCCGTTTGCCCTATTTCTGTTCCGGCTGTCCGCATAATTCATCGACCAAAGTGCCTGAGGGATCACGTGCGTATGCGGGGATTGGTTGCCACTTTATGGTTCAATGGATGGACCGCGAAACGCTTGGTTTCACACATATGGGGGGCGAAGGTGCCAATTGGATAGGTGAAGCACCGTTCTCAACCCGCGACCATGTTTTCCAGAATTTGGGGGACGGCACGTACAACCACTCTGGCGTTATGGCGATACGGGCGGCGTTGGCGAACGATACCAATATTACCTACAAAATCCTTTATAATGATGCGGTTGCGATGACAGGTGGCCAAAACCATGACGGTGGTTTGCCTGCGGCGCAAATCGTAGCAGAGTTGAAGGCGATGGGCGTTGCCAATCTGGCTGTGGTTTATGACGATAAAGAAGACGTAGATTTTGACGCTTTCCCGAAAGGTATCGAAATCCATGAGCGGGCTGCTTTGCAAGCGGTTCAGGAGAAATTCGCCAAAGTACAAGGTGTCAGCGCGATTGTATACATCCAAACCTGCGCTGCTGAGAAACGGCGGCGCCGCAAGCGCGGAACCTTCCCTGATCCGGATAAACGTATGTTTATCAACACGGATGTTTGCGAGGGCTGTGGTGACTGTGGTGTGCAATCCAACTGCGTGTCTTTGGTGCCCAAAGAGACAGAACTGGGCCGCAAACGTGCGATTGATCAATCCAGTTGTAACAAGGATTTCTCTTGTGTGAATGGATTCTGCCCGTCTTTTGTATCCCTTGAAGGAGCCGTTGTGCGCAAAGAGGCGACGACTGAGCTGACCTTGCCCGACCTGCCGATGCCCGAACTGCCAGTAATTGATGGCACATGGAATGTGGTGATCACCGGTGTTGGTGGCACGGGTGTTGTGACGATTGGCGCTGTTATGGCCCAAGCGGCGCATATCGATTGCAAAGGCGCTGGAATGATGGAAATGGCGGGGCTGGCCCAAAAGGGTGGTGCGGTGCATATCCATTGCCGCCTTGCCAATGATCCCAATGATATTTCGGCCATTCGCGTGGCGACAGGCGAATGTGACGTGTTGATTGGTGGTGATCTGGTTGTGTCGGCGGGTGCAAAGACGCTGGGATTGACCCAAGCGGGGCGCACAGGCGCTGTTGTGAACTCGCATGAAATCATCACCGGTGATTTCACCCGCGACACAGAGTTTAGATTGCCAACGGAGCGGATGACCCTAGCGTTAGAGGCCCGTTTGCGTGACGACGTGTCGTTGTTTGACGCCTCTGATCTTGCCAAAGCTTTGTTGGGGGATTCAATCTTCTCAAACATGATGATCTTTGGCGCGGCCTGGCAGCGTGGTTTTGTGCCCCTTTCACAAGACGCGATTGTCCAAGCGATTGTGCTGAATGGTACTGCTGTGGACCGCAACCTGCGCGCTTTTGAAATTGGGCGTTGGGCTGTGCTGTTTCCAAAGGATGCCGCTGCCATTTTGGCCCCAAGGGTGGTTTCACTGCCAACCAGCATGGCGGAAAAGATAGATTACCGCGCAGCGCAATTGATTGGGTATCAGGGCAAACGATTGGCCAAACGGTATCGTAAATTTTTGGACGGTATTTCTGATGACGCGGTGCGCATGGCTGTGGTTAGCGGATACCATAAGTTGTTGTCTTATAAAGATGAATACGAAGTGGCACGCCTGCTTCTTGATACCCGTAGCAAAGCGCGGGCAGAGTTTGATGGCGACTTTAAGATGACCTTTAATCTGGCACCACCCTTCTTGTCCAAGATGGAGCCGACTGGGCGACCGGTTAAGCGCGAATTTGGTGCTTGGCTTGAACGCCCGCTGCGCCTGTTGGCAAAGCTGAAGGTTCTGCGTGGCACGCCATTTGATGTGTTTGGCTATACCGCTGAACGCAAGATGGAACGCGCGCTGATCACCCAATATGAGACGGATATGAAAGCTGTGTTGAGGGTTTTGAATGATCAAAACCGCGATGCAATTGTCGCCTTGGCAGAACTGCCGCTGCAAATCCGTGGTTTTGGTCCTGTGAAGCTAAAGAACGAGGGTGTGGCGGCCAAACGGCGTGAAGAGTTGTTAATTGCCATTCGAATGGGTGCTGAAACGCTGAACAAAGTGGCAGAATAATCAAGATCGCTTATATTGGTTACGTTCATGTCATAAACACTGGGCATCGCCGATTTGAGGGATTAATTGCCCTATCAAAAGCAGTGGAGGCAGAGGCCAATAATGTCATTGAACACACGCGAAATTGCTCGCGAGATAAGTTATGCGCATTCCGTTAAAACGCGCAGTGGTCGAACAGTGGTGCGGTTGCTGGAAAACACGACGGGCCGATTGCGCCTGATCAAGCGGGCAAAAGGCTATGAAGATGAAGTCGCACTCGGGCGAAATTTTTGGCAGGTGATGGTCGATCGCTATGGTCTGAGCCTTGATATCGTTGGCGGTGCGTTGTCCAATATTCCCAGCGAGGGACCCGTTATTCTGATCGCCAATCACCCTTATGGTATCTTGGACGGGTTGATGATGGGTCATATCCTGTCTCAAGCCCGTGGAGATTTTCGCATTTTGGCCAACAGCGTGTTTCGCAAGGCAGAGGATCTGAACCGCATTGTTTTGCCGATCTCCTTTGATGAGACGCGTGAAGGGGTTCAAACCAACATTGCGACACGCAAGACGGCATTGGATTACCTCGGGCAGGGCGGCGCAATTGGCGTGTTTCCCGGTGGCACAGTTAGCACGGCCGAACGTCCCTTTGGTCGCCCAATGGACCCGATGTGGCGCAGCTTTACCGCGCGCATGATTGCCAAATCAAATGCCACAGTGGTCCCTATCTATTTTGACGGCCACACCAGCCGCCTGTTTCAGATGGCTAGCCATTTGCACTCGACATTGCGCCTTGGGCTATTGATCAAAGAGTTTAAGAAACGTGTGGACACACCAGTGCGGGTCGTGATCGGGGAACCGATTGGGCGTGATGTGCTGGACCCGATTGCAAAGGATTCCAAACAGATGATGGATTTCCTGCGCAAAGCCACGTATGAGCTGAACCCAAATCCGATCAAATCATTTGATCTTGGATATGAATTTGAGGACAGGCATCGCGCCTGATGACGCATGGCAGTTGGTATTTTTGATAGTGGTTTAGGTGGGTTAACTGTACTTGAGGCCACGCAAAGGCGTCTTCCTGACGTTGACTTTATCTATCTGGCGGACAGCGAGCATGCGCCTTACGGCGTGCGCACGGCGGATGATATTTACGATCTAACCTGCAAGGCTGTGCAGCGTCTGTTTGATGCGGGCTGTGACCTTGTGATTTTGGCCTGCAATACGGCCTCTGCTGCTGCCCTGCGCCGTATGCAAGAAGGGTGGATCCCTGAGGGCAAACGCGTCTTGGGTGTGTTTGTTCCGTTGATCGAGGCCCTGACAGAGCGTGATTGGGGCGACAATTCACCACCGCGCGAAGTTGATGTGAAACATGTTGCGTTGTTTGCAACCCCTGCAACTGTATCTAGCCGTGCGTTTCAGCGCGAATTGGCGTTCCGCGCGATTGGTGTGGATGTTGAGGCGCAGGCCTGCGGCGGTGTTGTGGATGCGATTGAAGACGGTGATTTTATTCTGGCCGAAGCGATGGTGCGTTCACATGTTGATGCGTTGAAGCGTAAAATGCCAAAGCCACAGGCGGCCATCTTGGGCTGCACTCATTACCCATTGATGTTGGATGCCTTCCAAGAAGCGCTTGGTGCGGATGTAAAGGTTTTCTCGCAGGCCAAGTTGGTAGGCGAAAGTTTGGCAGATTACCTGACACGTCACGGTGACAAAATCGGCAGTGGCGAACCAGCTTACCTGACCACGGGCGATCCCAGACAAGTCAGCAATCGTGCCACCCAATTCTTGCGACGACAGATCACTTTTACTGCAGCGTGATCTTTACCAATATATCGAGAAAAACATGACCTATTCTATCGCAATTTTGGGTGCCAGTGGCTACACGGGTGCCGAACTTATCCGCCTAATTTCTGAACATCCTTCTATGGAAATCAAGGCGTTAGGGGCCTATTCTAAAGCGGGTAAAACCCTGGCTTCCGTCTTTCCACACCTGCGCCATCTGGACCTTCCGGACATGGTTAAGTTTGATGAGATTGATTGGTCTGGCATTGATCTGTGTTTTTGCGCATTGCCGCATAAAACCAGCCAAGAGGTCATTCGTGACCTGCCGAAATCCCTTAAGATTGTTGATCTTAGTGCTGACTTCCGTCTGCGTGATCCTGAAGCCTACGCGGCGTGGTATGGCAATCCCCACGGCGCTGTTGAGATGCAGGGCGAAGCGGTTTACGGCCTAAGCGAATTTTACCGTGTAGAGATTAAGAGGGCGCGTTTGGTGGCTGGAACCGGCTGCAATGCGGCGACGGGCCAATTCGTGCTGCGCCCGCTGATTGCTGCAGGGGTTATTGATCTGGATGAGATCATTCTGGACCTTAAATGTGCGGTGTCTGGCGCGGGCCGTGCGTTGAAAGAGAACCTTTTGCACGCTGAGTTGTCAGAGGGCTATCACGCCTACGCCGTTGGCAGTACGCACCGCCATTTGGGAGAATTTGATCAAGAACTCAGCGCCTTGGCAGGCCGTGATGTGAAAATCCAATTCACCCCTCATCTCGTTCCTGCAAACCGCGGTATTCTGGCGACGACCTATGTTAAGGGCGATGCGCAAGTGATCTATGACACGATGGTTGCGGCCTACGCGGATGAACCGTTCGTTGAAGTGTTGCCAATGGGCGAAACCCCAAGCACGCGTCATATTCGCGGTTCAAACTTTTGCCACATCGGTGTGGTTGCTGATCGGATCGAAGGACGCGCGATTGTGATCGCAGCACTCGATAATTTGACCAAGGGAAGCAGTGGGCAGGCGTTGCAAAATGCCAATCTGATGCTAGGCATCCCAGAGACAACAGGGCTGATGATGGCCCCTTTGTTCCCTTGATACCTTAGGAATTGTAATGAAATCGCTTAAGAAACAACGCCGTATTCAAGTGATTGCGATCATGGCTGTTGCCTTGGTCCTTTCGACTTTTTTGATTGGCTATGCCTTGCGCGATGGCATCAATTTCTTCCGCTCTCCGACGCAAGTGGTCGAAGATCCACCCAGCTCATCCGAGGTGTTTCGCATCGGTGGGTTGGTCGAGGTTGGCAGCCTTGTGCGTGGTCAGGGCGAGACAATTCAGTTCGTCGTGACGGATGGTGGTGCGTCTATTCCTGCTATCTATTCGGGTGTTTTGCCCGACCTATTTGAGGAAAATCAGGGTATGGTGGGTACGGGACGTTTGATCAATGGTGTCTTCGAAGCCACTGAAATTCTTGCAAAACATGACGAAAATTATATGCCAACCGAGGTTATAGATGCCCTCAAGGCGCAGGGCGTCTATGTGGAGCCTGAAGGCAGCTAACGTACGCTGTAGCTACTGGAAATTAACTTGATTTAATCATTCTCGTCTGGTCAGAAATGGCCAGAGGATTAGGTGATGCAAACGGTACGACAGATTGCCCAACAGATTGTGGATCTCGAAGGCGGATATGTGAATGCCCCTGATGATCCGGGTGGGGCCACCAATTTTGGCGTGACCATTCACAACATGCGGCGTCTTGGTTTGGACCTTGATCATGACGGGGATGTGGACAAACACGATGCGCAGATGCTGAGCTGTGCACAAGCCGTCGATATTTTCATCAAACATTATTTTGAGGGGCCGCTGATCTCGCAATTACCGCAGCCTTTGCAGGCGACAGTCTTTGATATGTATGTGAACGCAGGCAGCAACGCGGTTCGCATACTAACGCTTGCTAATTGATATGGGGATTGAAGTTGTTGTTGATGGCGCCCTTGGCCCTCAATCCATTGCCGCGGTGCAGGCCGCGTTCGAAACTGCGGGTGGCTATTTGATCGACGCATATGGCATTGCGCGGCGCAATTATTACCTGCGCCTTGCGGATCGCCGTCCTGCCAGCCGTAAATACGCGCGTACGCGTGCAGGTAAAAAGGGCGGGTGGATCCGGCGCGCCGAAGAGTTCATTGCGCCCCAATACCATCTGTCGCAGTCACAGTTTAACAAGAGGGACGCGTCATGGGCATGATCGAACGAATGTTTCAGTTGATGTTTGGTGGTGGAGGCAACGTGGTCCGCGACACTGTACAGGTCTTTCGTGAGAACGCTGAGGCAGGATCACAGCGCGGCGCGCAGGTTCAAATGCAGGCCATGCGTGAATATGGTGAGGAGTTTGCGATCCCTCGCCAGGGTTGGTTTGATCGCTTTATGGATGGGGTGAACCGCTTGCTGTGTCCTGCATTGGCCCTTGGAACACTGGGATTGTTCGTGGCGGCCATGATCGATCCCTTGTGGTTTTCGCAGCGAATGCAATGGATTGCGCTGGTACCTGAACCGATGTAGTGGTCGTTGGGAGTTATTGTCTCGTTCTATTTTGGGGCGCGGCATCAGGTGAAAAGCCAGAAGTTTCAGCGTGAAATTGTTGGCACAATGGCCCATGTCCCCCAAGTGATGCACAATATCAAAGCATTGAAAGAGCTACGCGCAGAAAGCGTTGGTGTGGCCGACAGTGGCTCAGATGTGCGCTTGTCTTTGGCCTCAATTGCACCAGTTGCCAATGCGGCACTTGAGGCATGGCGCAAACGCGACCATTGACCCGCGACAATGTGAACCGAAGTTGTGCGCGAATATCATTGGCGTGGTTTGGGGCAAGGCCTATAGTTAGCGTAGCTTTTCAAATTGGATGCCATTGATGATCACTGAACTTGGACACTTTGCCCTGATTTTAGCCTTTATGGTTGCGATCGTTCAGACCTTTGTTCCATTGGTCGGCGCCCACAAGGGTTGGCGGTCATGGATGGCGGTTGCAGAACCTGCCGCGTCGGCCCAATTCATGTTAACGGCTTTTGCATTCGGCGCCTTGATGTGGGCGTTTATATCATCTGATTTCAGTCTGTTGCTGGTTGTTCAGAACAGCCATTCTGCCAAACCAATGCTGTATAAAATCAGTGGCACATGGGGCAACCATGAGGGGTCAATGTTGCTTTGGATCCTGATTGTTTCCCTGTTCGGCGCTACTGCTGCGTGGTTTGGAACCAACCTGCCACCCAGCCTGCGGGCCCGTGTTTTGTCGGTTCAGGGCGCGATTGGCGTCGCATTTTTTGCGTTTATTCTGTTTACCTCAAACCCGTTTACGCGTCTTGCCGTTCCACCCTTTGATGGGCAGGATTTGAACCCTTTGTTACAGGACCCTGGTTTGGCGTTTCACCCGCCATTTTTGTACTTGGGCTATGTGGGTCTAAGCATGGCATTCAGCTTTGCCGTTGCTGCATTGATCGAGGGGCGTGTGGATGCGGCGTGGGGACGTTGGGTCCGTCCGTGGACGCTTGCGGCGTGGATTTTCCTGACCATCGGCATCGCGCTTGGGTCATGGTGGGCCTATTATGAACTTGGCTGGGGTGGGTTCTGGTTCTGGGATCCTGTTGAAAACGCATCCTTTATGCCGTGGTTGCTGTCTGCTGCTTTGCTGCATTCTGCCATTGTGGTCGAAAAGCGTGAAAGCTTGAAATCTTGGACAATTTTGCTGGCGATCTTGGCCTTTGGTTTTTCATTGATTGGCACGTTTATCGTGCGTTCGGGTTTGCTGACTTCTGTGCACGCCTTTGCCAATGACCCTGAGCGGGGTGTGTTTATCCTAATGATCCTTGGCTTTTTTACTGGCGGTGCGTTGATCCTATTCGCGTTGCGTGCAGGCACGATGGAAGCAAAGGGCGTCTTTGGACTGGTCAGCCGTGAAAGTGCGCTGCTTACCAACAACATCCTTCTTGCCGTCAGCTGTTTCGTGGTTTTCGTAGGTACGATGTGGCCCTTGGTGGCTGAGATGTTCTTTGACCGCAAATTGTCGGTCGGACCGCCGTTCTTCAACATGGCCTTTACGCCGTTTATGTTGGTTCTGGGATTGGTTTTGCCAGTGGGCGCGATGATGCCGTGGAAGCGTGCCGAGATTAAGCGCGCGTTTTATCCGCTGCGTTATGCGTTTGTTCTGGCGCTTGCGATTGCGGGATTAGTTTGGGTTATGCAGACAGGTCGATCCATAATGGGACCGATTGGCGTTTTCTTAGCTGCGTGGGTTGTCATGGGCGCCATCATCGATCTGGCATCGCGTACCGGGCGCGGGGGTGGTCATTGGGGCCGTTTGTTGCGTTTGCCACGTGCAGATTGGGGCAAGATGCTGTCGCATTCCGGTCTTGGAATTACCATGCTGGGCGTCGCAGGCATTACGTCTTGGCAGTACGAGGATATTCGTGTGGCCCAAATCGACCAGCCCTATGATGTAGGGGCCTATACGATCACGCTGAACGGGGTCGCGGATTCTGAGGGGCCGAACTATTTGGCAACGATCGCGGATATCACATTGTCCAAAGATGGGCGTGTTTTGTCCGAGATGCGTCCAGAAAAGCGGATTTATCCTGTGGCCCAGATGCCAACGACAGAGGCGGCCATCCACTATAATTTGGCCCGTGACGTCTATGTTGTGATCGGGGATGAGCAGGATGCAGGCGGTTGGGCTGTGCGGACCTATGTGAAACCATTGACCAACTGGATTTGGATTGGATGTGCTTTCATGGCACTTGGTGGGTGCTTTAGCCTCTCAGATCGGCGTTTCCGCGTGGCCGCAGGGGCGCGTAAAACAAACGCCAAAGCGGTGCCAGCAGAATGAAGCGTTTTGTTTTCCTTTTGATGTTGATCGCCTCGCCATTGTGGGCGGTTGAGCCAGACGAGATTTTGGATGATCCCGCCTTGGAGGCCCGTGCGCGTGATCTGTCCAAGGGGCTGCGCTGTCTGGTGTGTCAGAACGAAAGCATTGACGAAAGCCACGCATCTTTGGCGCGTGATTTGCGTATTCTGTTGCGCGAACGTTTGGTTGCTGGGGACAGTGACGAAGCGGCGGTGGATTTCATCGTTGATCGCTACGGTGAATATGTACTACTGCAACCGCGTGCAAATGGCTCCACGTTGCTTTTGTGGGCGTCTGGCCCGTTGATGCTACTGCTTGCCGGTGGAATTGGGATCATTTACCTGCGCGGGCGTGCCACGGGATCTACCAGGGATGATACTGGCCTGAGCGATGCGGAAAAAACGCGCTTGGCTCAGATATTAGATAATGATTTCAAAGATTGACGTGCGGTTCTGCTTTCCCACTGCAACGCGTTTGATATGCTTCGGCTAAGCCAGTCAAAAGGACAAGATGCCATGGATTACCAGACGATCAAATTTGAACTGAACGACAACATTGCCGTCATCACCTTGGATCGTCCTGATGTGATGAACGCGATGTCGACCCAGATGCGGGCAGAAATTCAACATGCGGTCAAAGAGGGTGGGCGCACAGCGCGCTGTGTTGTCTTAACTGGGGCAGGGCGTGCGTTTTGTTCGGGTCAGGACCTGGGTGACAATTCAGGCAACAGCTTTGACCTAGAGCAAACCCTGCGCGACGAATACGAACCGATGCTTCGGGCGATCTATGATTGCCCTGTACCAACAATTGCGGCCGTTAACGGTGCAGCAGCAGGCGCGGGTGCAAACCTTGCGTTGGCGTTTGATGTGGTGATCGCAACCGAGAGTGCATACTTTTTGCAAGCATTTGCGCGTATCGGCCTATTGCCTGACGCGGGTGGCACGTACACGATGCCACGTTCAATGGGGACAGCCAAAGCAATGGGTGCCGCGCTATTTGCGGACAAGATCACAGCCCGCCAAGCGGACGATTGGGGCATGATCTGGGAGGCCGTTTCAGATGATACATTTGTGGATCATTGGAAATCACGCGCTGCATATTTGGCAAACGGGCCAACCGCTGCATTTGGATCCGTAAAACGCGCGATTCGTGGATCATGGGACAACACGTTGGAAGACCAGCTTTCGCTTGAGGCATCAGAACAAGGTGACTGTGGCCGCACGCGTGATTTTAAAGAAGGTGTGATGGCGTTTGTTGAAAAACGTCCGGCACAATTTGAGGGCCGTTAAGCGTTTTGAGGAGCGTAGCGGGCGACAAGCACAACGTCTTCCGCAGACGGTACTTCGGTAGAATGGCACGACATAACTGCTAAAGGTGCGCCATCTGCTTTGAGTGTCACCAATGATTGGTTGCTGTTGACATCGATGGTGACCATGGGTGGCGCATTTCGAGCGTTATAAATCACAACCAATGCGTTCCTGTGCCGTTTCAGGGTCTTCGAAAATGCACATTCAGTGTCGATAATTGGAGCGCGCAAAAGGGCATCCCACTGTTCGTTGGGTATCATACCAGATGTGTCGTTCGCATTGGCCAATTGGTGGTTGCCTTGTTCAGTATTGTTTTTTTAGCTTTGGGTATCGGCATTTAAAATGTCGACAACTTCACTAGGCATGAAGGTTACATGCTCTGGCGTCAATGTTTTAGCCGCCCCAACCACGCTTGCCAGCGCGGAATTGCCGATAAAAATCACAGCGTCTTTACCATCTTCCTCTACAGTCACTATTGTTTCTGATTGGTCTAAAGCTACGAGTGCAATGAGGTCTTCACTAGGGTCGAAATTGTGAAGCACCTTCGCCGGAGGCGTTGAAAATTCTACTGATTCCTTTCCATGGCGCGTTGTGTTTGTTTGCGCTTTTGGGATGGCAGGTTTTACGAGATACCCACCAAAGACAAGTTGATAGAGTCCATACAGGGTTAGCAACGCGGACAGCGATACAGCCACTGTAAAAAACACACAAAACCCTAACACCAATTTAACAAGCAGATGTTATGAGTGTGTTTTGACCTGCGTCAATGGTGTGAGGGGGCCTAATCACGCGCCAAATTAGGCAAACGGCATTAGGAAGACGTTGTCTGTATCAAGAGTGGTGAAGTCAACGTTTTCTATAACAAGCGTGGCATGATCATCGACCATCATTTGGGCGTTATCGTCTGGGCCGTTTTTAAACGTAATTACGGGCGTTGGTGCCGATGGATCATATTGATATACAAGGACGTCTTCCGCTGGATCAAAGTCAACAACAGTTGCTGCAGCCAAGCCATCCATCCAGAGGCCAGTCACAAGGGTGTCCGCACCTTCACCTGTGTCGACGATGTCGTTTGCGCCAGCGTAGATCGTATCCTCGCCGTAGCCGCCAAATATCGTGTCCACATCACCCTGTTCTGAGTCGGTGGTCACGGTCAGCGTTGGGATGCCACCTGTTGTTCTGGCTTCAACCCACTGTTCTTCATCCGGTAAATTGGCTCCTATCAAAATGTCTTGTCCAGTATCACCATGGATATAGTCGTTTCCGCTACCTCCGATGATGATGTCGTCGTCGTTGCCACCGCGTAGGAAGTCATCAGAAGCCTGACCAATGACTAAATCGTCGTCGTCTGAACCATAAAGTGAGTCATTGCCAAGACCGCCAAATAGGCGGCCGTTACCGTCTCGACCAAATGTTTTGTCGTTTCCATCGCCCAGTTCAATCAAATTGGCTTCATCTGTGCCTGTTTTGATCATTGAGTTGGGGGGATCGGCCATCACTTCACGTGGTGTTAAGAACACGTGGTCAGGCGTGAGTTGGGTATAATCAACACCTTCGACGGTCAGAACAGCAGAGCCATCGATCATCAACTGTGCATCGTCATTTGGACCGTTGATGAATTCGACTGTGGGCACCTCGTTTTCGCCATCGTATAGGTAGACCAAGACATCTTCGTTTCGGTCAAAATCAGTGACGTGAGCGGTTTCGCCGTCTTCCATCCAATAGCCGGTCGTTACCACATCATTGCCAAGACCAGTGTGAACAACATCGTTCGACCCAGCGACGAGTGTGTCAGAGCCCACGCCGCCATCCAGCGTATCCGCTTGGCCAACCTCGTAGGTTGAGGTCAATAGGAACGAAGGAAGCTCCCCAGATCGGGTAGATTCCGCCACTTCCATTTCATTCAGAATGTCTGCGCCAAACAAGATGTCGTCGCCTGCATCGCCGTACAGTGTGTCAGAACCCGTACCAGCAACAAGCAGATCTTCACCCGCGCCGCCGCGCAAAAAATCATTACCTTCTTGGCCAAACACAATATCAGCGTCATCACCTGCAAAAACAGCGTCGTTACCTACGCCGCTTGTGATCTGGTCTTCGCCTGAGCGGCCAAATATCCGGTCGTGACCGCTGTGTGTTTCAATATCGTTTGCGCTAGCGCTGCCCGTTTGCTGCATGTCATCCGTAATTGTTTGGATGTCAGCGTCTTCGTTTTCGTCTTCTTAGGCCAAACCGATGTTGCCCATCAACATTTCGAGAGGGAATGGTCCAGCGAGGAATCCAAGACCAAGCAAGGATAGTATAGCTAATTCAATCATAGTCTTATCCCTCCTCATAAACGTAACGGTCGCGCGCATGCCACAAATAGCGGCACCGCTGTTTGGGTCAACTCAGGCAGTTAGGAGGAGGGTCGTCTCTTTAGTGTTTGTATTTAAAATGAAAAAAGGCTTCATCCTAGCGGATGAAGCCATAAAATAACTCTTTAGATAGGATTGGTGCTCTATCGATTTTCGATGTCGACATAATCTCGAACGGTTTCGCCAAGATAAAGCTGACGCGGGCGACCAATTTTGTTTTGTGGGTCTGCAATCATCTCTTTCCACTGTGAAATCCAACCTACTGTACGAGACAGGGCAAAGATCGGAGTGAACATAGACGTTGGGAAACCCATCGCTTCTAGGATGATGCCGGAATAGAAATCGACGTTCGGGAACAATTTCTTTTCAGCAAAGTATGGATCAGCAAGTGCTGCTTTTTCCAATTCTTTGGCAACCTGAAGGATCGGGTTGTTTTCGACGCCGAGCAGTTCCAGAACCTCGTCAGCGGATTCTTTCATCACAGTCGCGCGTGGGTCATGGTTTTTGTAAACGCGGTGACCAAAGCCCATCAGACGGAACGGATCGTTCTTGTCTTTTGCACGGGCGATGAATTCAGGAATACGGTCTGGTGTACCGATTTCGTTCAACATTTCTAGGCATGCTTGGTTCGCGCCGCCGTGGGCAGGGCCCCAAAGACATGCGATACCAGCAGCGATACATGCAAACGGGTTTGCACCTGAAGAAGACGCCAAACGTACAGTAGATGTAGACGCGTTTTGTTCGTGGTCTGCGTGAAGCGTAAAGATGCGGTCCATTGCGCGGGCCAAGATTGGGTTAACTTCGTAATCTTCAGCAGGCACTGCAAAGCACATGCGCAAGAAGTTAGAGGCGTAATCCAAATCGTTGCGTGGATATACGAATGGCTGACCAATCGTGTATTTGTATGCCATCGCAGCAATAGTTGGCATTTTGGCGATCATACGAATAGACGCAACTTCGCGCTGCCATGGATCAGTGATGTCAGTGGAGTCGTGGTAGAATGCAGACATCGCACCAACAACTCCGGTCATGATGGCCATCGGGTGGGCATCGCGGCGGAAGCCACGGAACAAATACATCATTTGTTCGTGTAGCATTGTATGGTTTGTTACGCGTGTTTCGAAATCTTCCAATTCTGTCGGGGACGGCAAGTTGCCGTACAACAGCAAATAGCAAACTTCGAGATAATGCGATTTACCAGCCAACTGATCAATTGGATAGCCACGGTGTAATAGCTCACCCTCGTCACCATCAATAAACGTAATCGTGCTGTCGCAAGACGCAGTAGAGGTGAAACCCGGATCATAAGTGAAAACGCCAGCTTGAGCGTAAAGCTTGCGGATATCTAGTACATCTGGACCAGCTGTCGGTGAGTAGATCGGTAGGTCGTACTCCTTACCATCAATGCTCAGCGTTGCGGATTTTTTTGTATCAGCCATGTGATCCCCTTCATTATGTCTACGACAGGATTCTCCCGTCGATTTGTCAGGTTCGCCCGTTTTTGGCGGGTGCCCGTCATGCGTATCGTTATCGTTACGACCATTACAAAGCGGTTAACCTTGAAACAGTCGTTTATGTAGCCGCTGTATCAACAGCGGCTTGCGTCAAGCGGGCCAAGGATTCTTCCTGTCCCAAGACTAACATCATGTCAAAAACCGAGGGCGTTACCGCACGTCCTGCAAGGGCTGCCCGTAAAGGCCCAGCCAGCTTACCAAACTTAGTGCCCTTAGCCTCGCAAAAGGCATTTAGGGCAGCCTCAAGGCTATCTCGGTCCCAACTAACAGTACTTAAAAGCGGCGTCAATTCACTCAGTATACCATGGGATACTGAGTTGAGATTTTTTGCAGCTTTTTCGTCTGGAACGATTGGGCGCTTTGATAGGACAAAAATCGCCTTTTCGAGCAAATCAGGAAAGGTTTTTGCGCGTTCCTTAAGGCAATACATGCCATTTAGCAGTCCATTCGACTGAGCGTCCGACAAAACGGGTCGGTCAGATGCGTTCAAAAAGGCGGTAATTTCTTTTACCAACGCGGCGTCATCTGTTTGTGCGATATGCTGACCACAAAGGCTTTCAAGCTTTTTGAAATCGAAACGGGCAGGGCTCTTGCCGATTCCCTTAAGGTCAAACCACTCCTTGGCCTGAGCATCAGTAAAGAACTCGTCATCCCCGTGGCTCCAACCCAAACGTGTCAGGTAGTTCCGCATGCCCGCAGCAGGATAGCCCATCACTTGATATTCTTCGGCACCAGTCGCGCCGTGGCGTTTTGATAGTTTTTTGCCGTCGCCGCCAAAAATAAGCGGAATGTGTGCCCAAACAGGAACGTCCCAACCCATCGCGTTGTATATAGTCATTTGGCGCGCCGCATTGTTAAGGTGGTCATCACCGCGAATAACGTGGGTTACGCCCATGTCGTGATCGTCGACAACCACAGCCAACATATACACGGGCGTGCCGTCTGAGCGCAGCAACACCATGTCATCCAACTGATCGTTGCGGATGGTTACGTCGCCTTGGACTTCATCCTTGATGATTGTGCTGCCGTCTTGGGGCGCTTTGATGCGTACGACAAAGGGTGCATCTGGTTGATCTTTTGCTGCTACGTCACGCCATGGGCTGTGAAAGAGGGTGCTTTTGCTTTCAGCTTTTGCCGCATCGCGGAAAGCCTGAATTTCGTCTTGGGTTGAATAGCATTTGTATGCTTTGCCTGCGGCTAACAATTCATGTGCAACCGCTGCATGGCGATCTGCACCGTCAAACTGGCTGATGACATCGCCATCATGATCCAAGCCAAGCCATGCCATGCCTTGCAAGATTGCTTGGGTCGCTTCGGGTGTAGAGCGTGCGCGATCCGTATCTTCGATCCGCAAAAGGAACTTACCGCCACGCCCGCGGGCATAAAGCCAGTTGAAAAGAGCCGTTCGCGCCCCGCCGATGTGCAAATACCCCGTTGGTGAAGGGGCAAAACGGGTGACGACAGGTTTGGATGTTTCAACGGGCATGGGGAATTTACCTTTCAGTAACCACGAGGGTCATAGAGTTTTGCCACTATCTATCTAGTGCGCAAAGCGGGGGCAAGCATGAGCGGCATCGACCGTGTGGTAACAGCTATGCTTGGGCAACGTGGGCATATGTTTGGTTGGGTACCAGTCTGCCTAGCTGCGGGAATTGGCATCTATTTCTCACTAAGGTTTGAACCGGTTACGCCACTGTATATTGGCGCGGGTGTTTTTGGGGGAACGGGCCTGTTGGTGGCCAAACGATTTGGCGAAGTCATATCCTCAATCGTTATCGGGATTTGTTTAGTCGGTATCGGGTTTACAATAGCGGCATGGCGCACGCACTCCTTAGAGGCCCCAGTCTTGGGCTGGCGGTATTATGGTGCAATTGAGGGACGTATTATTGGTATGGATCGCAGCGCCTCAGATGCGGTGCGCATTACCCTTGATCAAGTACGCCTTGA
>Ga0257120_1000077_pt1 | contig 76261 bp, 69 predicted proteins | sample SI106_10metaG_FD_190153 | JGI IMG/M metagenome (GOLD analysis project Ga0257120, IMG submission 190153) | Marine microbial communities from Saanich Inlet, British Columbia, Canada - SI106_10 | ecosystem: Environmental > Aquatic > Marine > Inlet | place: Canada: British Columbia | collected...
GCACGCACTCCTTAGAGGCCCCAGTCTTGGGCTGGCGGTATTATGGTGCAATTGAGGGACGTATTATTGGTATGGATCGCAGCGCCTCAGATGCGGTGCGCATTACCCTTGATCAAGTACGCCTTGATCGTGTGTCGCAATCACGCACACCGCAAAAGGTACGCATTTCGCTACATAAGAAAGCTGCGCAAGGGATCCAACCTTTGCCGGGAATGCGCGTGATAACCACTGGGCATCTTTCACCTTCGAGCGGAGCAGTTGAACCTGGTGGTTTTGATTTCCAGCGCCATGCGTGGGTCGTCCAATTGGGGGCCGTTGGGTATACACGGGTTCCTTTGATTGGTTTGGCACCTGCGACTGAAGATTGGAAATTATGGGTATTTCAAACCCGTATGACGATTTCTGCACGCGTACGGGAGGTCATAGTAGGGGATGTTGGTGGTTTCGTGGCCGCTGTCACAACAGGTGATCGCAGTGGAATGAGCCAAGAGGCATTGAGTGATTTAAGGGCCAGCAATACGGCCCACCTTTTGGCAATTTCAGGTTTGCACATGGGATTACTGAGCGGTTTTGTGTTTGCATCTCTTCGTTTGTTTTTGATCTTCCTGCCATATCTGGGCCCCAGAATAGTGGCGCGCAAAATTGCTGCTGGTGGTGCTTTGTTCATTGCGGCCGCTTATTTGGCTTTGTCTGGTGGGAACGTGGCAACCGAACGGGCGTTCATTATGGTGGCTGTCGCTTTGATAGCTATCATGCTGAACCGATGGGCCATCAGCCTTCGCGCGGTGGCGATTGCTGCGACTATCGTGTTGGTGTTGCGCCCTGAAGCGCTGCTTGGTCCTGGATTTCAAATGTCCTTTGCTGCCACCACAGGATTGGTCGCTGTTTTCGGATGGATGCTGGATGGTTCTGTTCAAGTTGGCCCAAAATGGGCGCAACCTTTTGTCGTGCTGGTGATTTCATCGGGCGTTGCTGGCCTTGCCACTGCACCAATTGGGGCCGCGCATTTCAATACAATTGCGCACTATGGATTGGTGGCAAATTTGCTGAGCGTTCCATTGATGGGATTGGTCATTATACCTTCCGCTGTTTTTGCCGCCATCCTAGCCCCCTTTGGATTGAAAGAGGTTGAGTTATGGGCAATGGGATTTGGTTTGCGATGGATACTGCTGGTTGCGGGGTATGTTGCGGATTTTGAGGGGGCAAAGGGATATGTTGCGGGCCCTTCACCACTTGTCCTGCCGATGCTTTCAATTGGTGCGCTTTGGTTGATCCTGTGGCAAGGGCGGTTGCGCAATTTTGGTCCAATTATGATGGCCGCTAGTTTCATGATTTGGGCGCGCGATGACCGACCGCTGGTTTTGATTGCTGATAACGGATCATTGTTGGGGGTCATGACCGATCAAGGGCGTGTTCTTAGCAAGGAAAAGGGGGCAGGGTTTGTTGCGCGAAATTGGTTTGAAAATGACGGTGATCCATCTTTACAATTGGTCGCGGCCTCATTGTGGGGAACAGGCACGAAGCGCACGAAGGTTGCCCAAGTAGGGGCGTATGAATTTGTACATTTGATCGGGAAAAAGGCGGTGTCTGAGTTTGACCGATGTCAATCGGATCAGATCGTCATTGCAAGTGTTGAGACCCAACGCGACTTCGGCAACTGTACGGTTCACGATCCAAAGATGTTGCGCAACAGTGGGTCAATTGGCTTGTACACGCAGGGAGATGAAGCTGTGTTCATCACGGCCAGAGACATCAGTGGCGACCGCATTTGGTCAGCGTGGCCTAGCAAGCAACCATCAAAAAAGGCGGATCAAAAGACCCGCCCAATTCTTAAGTAATAGTATCGTTCAGTAGGTGCGGATTAAACCAACCAAGCGACCCTGAACCTTAACCTTGTCGTCGGTGAATACGCGTGGTGGATAGGCCGGATTGGCGGCTTCTAACGAGATCGAATTGCCACGCTTGATATAGCGTTTCAGTGTTGCTTCGTGGTCTTCGACCAAGGCAACAACGATGTCGCCGTTATCAGCCACAGATGTCTCACGAATAACAACAACGTCACCGCTGTTGATACCGGCATCAATCATCGAGTCACCCTTGACCTCAAGGGCGTAATGGTTGCCAGCGCCGGATAACATTTGGCCTGGAACGGCGACTGAGTGTGACAACTGGTTGATCGCCTCAATCGGAACACCAGCAGCGATTTGGCCCATCACTGGCAAATTGATTGCATGAACAGCTTCAACCGGCAGCGCAGAAGCAGGGGGCGGACTATCTGGACGATCGCCATCAATAACACGTGGTTTAAATCCACCTGCTTGAGAGGCCATGCTGTCAGGGAGTTTGACAATCTCAATCGCACGGGCACGGTGCGCAAGACGGCGAATAAACCCGCGTTCCTCCAGGGCTGTAATCAGGCGGTGGATGCCGGATTTAGACCGCAGGTCCAACGCTTCTTTCATTTCATCAAAGCTCGGTGGCACACCATCGCGTTGAACGCGGTTGTGAATAAATGACAGCAAATCCAGTTGTTTTTTAGTCAGCATGTGTAGCCCTCAGCCCAGTTGGTTTGGGTTTGTTCTACTCATGTTCCTGTTTTGTGTCAACTGTTCCTTATATGTCCATCACGTTGACACACTCGCCAATGTTGCGAGCGGGATCATTGGGGGGACGTACAATCAAGACATTGGATTCGGACAAGACGCTTAAAAGCGAGCTGTCTTGTTGATCCGCACTGTGCACACCATTCGCGTCTGCAAACCCGCGCATATAGTGTTCGCGTGGACCATTCGCGCCGATTGGGGCGGATAGGGCTACACTTCGCTGCGGACTTGCGCTTTGGCCAAGGCCAAGCATGGCGCGGATCATGGGCGCGATAAAGACGGTGCCACAGACCATCGCAGACACTGGATTGCCAGGCAATCCAACCATGGCCATATCACCAAGCTTTCCCGCCATCAGCGGTTTGCCCGGGCGCATGGCCACTTTGTAAAAGGACTCTTCCCCCCCCAACTCTGCGGCAACGGGTGCCACTAGATCGTGATCGCCCACAGATGCGCCACCGATTGTGATCACCAAATCGGCACCTTTGGCCAAATCAAACGCAGTGCGCAGGGAGGATTCGTTGTCGCGGGCAATTGGCAAAATACGAGGATGCGCGCCCAAGTTCTCCAGCATCGCAGCAAGGCCAAATGTATTAGAGGCTATGATTTGATCGGGTTCAGGTGTTTGCCCGGGCATGACCAATTCATCCCCAGTTGATATCAACGCAACGATGGGACGGCGAAAGACAGGAACCTGTGCGATATTCATGGATGCGAGTAGCGCAATGTCGGCAGGCTGCAGCGTGCGAGGAGCCGTCATTGGATCCCCTTTTAGGAAATCCACACCTGCTGGGCGGATGTTGTCCTTTGGGCCGATGTCACGACCCAAAGTGATCAGATTGCCGCGCACGGTTACATCTTCTTGGATAACGACAAAATCAGCGCCTCTAGGGACTGGCGCACCTGTAAAAATACGCACAGCTTGGCCAGCACCCACGGTTCCATCCCATCCATGACCCGCAGCAGACTCACCGATAACTTTGAACATGCAGTCATCTTCGACCTCAGCGCACTTGACGGCGTAACCATCCATCGATGACGCGGCAAAGGGGGGCTGTGTGCGTGTTGCATACTGAGTTTGCGCAAGAACGCGATTGTTTGCATCGCGCAATGCAACATGTTCAATGTCGAGCGGCGTGACGAGATTGAATAGTTCATCCAAGGCTTGGGAAACGGGGATCATTCTTGTGGGCCCTCGGTTTCTACTTGTTTTGTTTCCCATTGGCCAAAGGTTAGGCCGGTTTTTTGGTGCTTCCATTCTCTACGCCCATTTGATGAGCGGCCGTTGATAACTGATGCTGCGGCAGACGGGCTTGCAAAAGCATAATCGCTAGTGAAAACACTATGTTCGTTTTCTTCGCGTAGTATTCCGGATTGAATGAGCTCGTCAAACAACTTGAAATAATGGGTCTTGGCGTCGGTGGTTCCGCTCCAAGCAAGTCGTGCCTTCGATCCCGCTTTCACGATCATTTCGCCAACAGAGCGCGCAATTTCGACCAAACGGGATTCCAAATATTTTACGTGTGCTTTGTGTAGCATGTCGCCCGTGGTCGAAACCAAAATTGCCTCATCCCACCAATCTTTGCCGCTTACATGTTGGGCAAGACGGACGCGCATGTTCTCAGCTTCACCGATATACGCGGTCGCTTCACCATCTATTTGGCCTAACAACACATAAACGCCGGTGTGTTTGCATTCAGGACGATCAAGACCTTGTTTGATTTGGGTGCGCGGTATGCGAAGTACATGCCCCGTCCAGTTGAACACCTCTGCGGTCAGCATCCCGTCAGGGCGGCCGTCGATGAAGAACAATTCTAGCGAGCGGCCTAATGACATTATGGTGCCTCGTAGCGTCCAGATTTACCGCCGTCTTTCAGGACAACGTGCAGACCACCGATTTCCATGCCTTTGTCGACGGCTTTGGACATGTCGTAGATTGTTAGGGCGGCGGTTGAGGCGGCTGTGAGCGCCTCCATCTCGATGCCGGTTTGGCCCGTGGTTTTCACCGTTGCCATGATCCGGATGCCCGGAAGTGTCGCATCGGGTTCTAACTCAACCGCGACTTTGGTGATGGGCAATGGGTGGCACAGAGGTATCAGGTCTGCTGTGCGTTTGGCGGCCATGATGCCGGCAAGACGTGCAACACCCAAGACATCACCCTTTTTGGCGCGGCCTTCAGTAATGATATCAAAGGTTTCAGGCTGCATCCTAATCCAGGCAGCAGCCTGTGCAATACGGTCGGTCACGGCTTTGTCCGAGACATCGACCATATGCGCATCGCCTTTGCCATCAAAATGGGTCAGCGCCATTATAGGCCACCGCCAGAGACGGTCGGGTTTGCCAAAAGGGTGCGCGTGGCTGTCTCCACGTCGTTTTGACGCATCAGGCTTTCACCAATCAAGAACGTGCGCGCGCCGTACATTGCCATATCGGACAAGTCAGCGGGCGTGTTAAGGCCGCTTTCGCAAACGATCATGCGGTCCTCTGGAACCTGTTTGGACAGAATACGTGTGGTGTCCAGAGTGGTTTCAAAGGTGTTGAGGTTGCGGTTGTTGATGCCCATCAAAGGGCTTTTCAGTAGGGTAGCACGCTCAAGTTCTTCGGCATTGTGCACTTCGATCAAGGCATCCATGCCCCATTGAAACGCTGCGTGCTCTAGCTCATTGGCTTGTGCATCAGAAACAGAAGCCATGATGATGAGAATACAATCGGCACCAAGGGCGCGGGCCTCAGCAACCTGATAGGTGTCGTACATAAAATCCTTGCGCAACGCGGGCAGGGCGCAGGCAGCACGGGCTTCAACCAAGAAATCCTTGGACCCTTGAAAACTGGGGGTGTCAGTTAGCACTGACAAACAAGCGGCACCGCCTGCTTCATAGGCTTCGGCGTGGGCCGATGGATCGAAATCTCCACGTATCAACCCTTTGGATGGGCTGGCCTTTTTGATTTCAGCGATCAAGCCGTAGCCCGTTTTTGCTGCGTCGCGCAATGCGCCTGCGAATGGGCGCACTGCACTGGCTGCTTTGGCTTCTGCTTCAACCGCTTCTATTGATTTGGCAGCTTTGTCTGCTGCGACTTCCTCAAGTTTGTAGGCTTTGATTTTTTCGAGAATAGTAGCGGTCATGATGCCTCCTGAGTGATACGAGCCACGGTAGTAATTTTATCGCGTGCTGCACCGCTGTCGATGCTGGTTCGGGCCATTTCAACGCCCTGTTTAAGATCGGTCGCCACATCTGCAACAACAAGCGCTGCAGCTGAATTTAGCAATACGGCGTCGCGGTAAGCATTTTGTACACCATCAAGCAATGCATTGAAATCGCTTGCGTTTTCTTCGGGTGTGCCACCAATAATATCCTCAAACGGGTGTATCGGCAGGCCGGCATCTTCTGGGTTGATTTCGAAATCGGTGACCTGTCCGTTTTCCAGAGCCGACACCCAGCTGACACCAGTGATGGTCAATTCGTCAGTGCCGTCAGACCCGTGGACCAACCACGCCTTTTCTGATCCCAATTGGCCAAGTGTTTCGGCCATTGGGCGAATAAGATCGCGTGAAAACGCACCAGTGAGTTGGCGTTTGACGCCAGCAGGGTTGGTCAATGGGCCAAGGATGTTAAAGATTGTCCGCGTACCCAATTCGGCACGCGTTGGCATCACATGTGCGATTGCAGGATGGTGCATAGGGGCCATCATAAAACCAATACCGGCTTCGTTCAGGGCTTTTTCAACAACTTCAGGGCCGACCATAACGTTCAGGCCCATTTGGGTCAGTGCATCTGAGGCCCCTGATTTTGACGACAGATTGCGGTTGCCGTGCTTTGCAACTGTGACCCCAGCACCGGCGACAACAAAAGCTGTCGCGGTTGAGATGTTCAGTGTGTTTTTCCCGTCGCCACCTGTTCCGACGATATCCATTGCACCTGCTGGCGCTGACACCGCGTGACACTTGGCGCGCATGACGGCCGCCGCCGCCGCGTATTCGTCCACTGTTTCGCCGCGTGTGCGCAGTGCCATAAGGAAACCGCCAATTTGGCTTGGCGTTGCTTCTCCCTCAAACAAGATACCAAAGGCTGTTTGGGCTTGTTCGCGAGTTAGGGGGCCATTGGCCGCCGCGTCGATTAAAGGTTTGAGTGCGTCACTCATGCTGGCACCGCCATCTCATTTACAAAGTTCTGCAGTAGCGCATGACCATGTTCAGAACGAATTGATTCTGGGTGAAATTGCACCCCGTGGATTGGCAGGTCGCGGTGTTGTAGTCCCATGATTGTGCCATCCTCTAACTCTGCTGTAACTTCCAGCACCGCAGGTAATGTATCACGCTCAACAATCAAAGAATGATAGCGCGTTGCCTCATAAGGTGTTGGCAAATCTTTGAAAAGGCCTCTGCCAGTGTGATGCATCGTGCCCATCTTGCCGTGAACAATCTCGTGGCAGCGCACAACATTACCGCCAAACGCTTGGCCGATGGATTGATGACCCAAACAAACGCCCAACAGCGGCGTACGCGTCTCTGCGGCGGCTTTTGTCAGGGCAAGGCAAACGCCGGCTTGATCCGGGTCACAAGGACCAGGGGATAATAAAATCCCTGCAGGCTTCATCGCCATTGCTTCTTGCACATTAATGGCATCATTGCGCCGGATTTCAATTTCCGTGCCCAAGGTGCCCAAATAGTGGACGAGGTTGTATGTGAAGCTATCGTAGTTATCGATCAGGAGTAGCATCTTGCAAACTTTATATTATTAAGTGTTTCAGTACTGGCAGGTTGTCCTGTTGGCACTCTATAGTAGAAATATACATATTCAGGCTTGGCCGCCAGCATCAATTGGGACGGATAGCCAAGCCATGAATAATTGAGACAGAAAAGACAGGCGGAGTAAGCGCAATGGCACGAGGTTTCTTAAGCGGAGCGATGATGGGTACATTTGTGTCTGTCAGCGTCGCGGGTGTTGCGTCCGTAATGACCAGTGGGCCAATTGCACCTAACGTGACAGATGCAGCGCCAACTAGCGTTTCAGCCGATTTGAACGAAAGCAAAGTGGGTGTAGGTGCCGGGGTAGGTGATGCCGATTTGGTTCAAGATGGCACGAAAAGTACAAGCCATCCTGCGCCAGATGATGTAAATTCAGTTGCTGAGGCTGGATCTGATCTATCCCAAAGACCGATAACTGGTGGCACTGATGGCCTTGAGGCACCTGATGTAAATACGGCCAATGGTGCCGTTGTCGTTGATGGTGATGCACCTGTGTTGCCAAGTCCGCAAGCGGCTGCACCTACAGAGTCTGAAAATGAAACTGAATTGTCCATATCAACGGATCCTTCGCAACCACTGGCTCCACAGGTTCCTGAAGACGAGACTGTGTTTGAGGTAACGGAACAAGATCCAGCTGCCAAAGAGTCAGTTGTTGAGGCAGAGCCAGAAAAAGCCACGGTGCCAGCACCTTTTGAGGTCGTCCCAGAAGAACCAGACCAACCCGAAGCCCCAACTGCTGAGAAAGAAACTACATTCCCACCAGTTGATACTGCCGAAGAAGAATTGCGCCCACAGATTAGTCGCCCCGCAGGATCATTGGTTGATCGCGACAATGACCCGGTTGAACAGGCGCAACAGCCTGCCGATCAAGCAGAAGTTGCTGATTTAGCACCAATCGATGCGTTCGCGGTCCCATTTGAAAATGCAGACGCAAAGCCGCTTATGTCGATTGTTCTGATTGATGCTGGCGCCGATTTGGAGGGTGCCGCGGTTGGCTTGCCTGCTTTGCGCAGTTTTCCCGCGCCGATCACCTTTGCCGTTGATGCTAGTCTGCCAGATGCCGTTGCCCGCATGAACAAGTATCGTGGTGGGGGCTTTGAAGTTCTTGCGATGATCGATTTTCCAAGTGGCGCAACAGCAGGCGACGCCGAGGTTACATTGGATGCGGTTCTTAGTCAGATGACCGATGTTGTTGGCGTTCTTGAAGGTGTTGGTAACGGCATGCAAGAATCCCGTGAAGCGTCGGACCAAGCCACCCAAATCCTGCTTTCGACGGGTCATGGGTTTGTGACCCATTCTAACGGCCTCAATACAGTTGCAAAACTGGCAGAGCGCGAAGGCGTGCCAACCTCAACAGTTTTTCGCGACTTTGACAGCGCGGATCAATCACCAACAGTCATCCGCAGGCTCTTAGGGCAAGCAGCATTCCGTGCGGGTCAAGAAGGTGGCGTGATCATGTTGGGTCGTTTGCGCTCGGATACAATTTCCGCGCTACTGCTGTGGAGGTTGCAAGATCGCGCAGCACGCGTAAGCATGGCACCTATTTCGGCTGTCCTAAAACAGTAAATCCAAAATATTAGTTTGTTCGATTTGGCAGGTGCTTACGTGTTGCCGCCGTCAAAACGTGCAGCGTCTTTTGCCGCTAGGCGAATTGCGCCAGACTTGTGCACGGTTTCCATAAACTCGGCTTCGGGATCGCTGTCATAGACAACGCCGCCGCCCGCTTGGATGTACAGCTTTTCATCCTGAATGACTGCTGTGCGCAGTGCGATACACATGTCCATGTCGCCACCTGCGCTGAAGTAACCAACACCACCACCGTAGACGCCGCGTTTCTCTGGCTCTAGCTCATCAATAATTTCCATTGCGCGCACCTTTGGCGCACCCGAAACGGTACCCGCAGGCATACCAGCAAAGAATGCGTCGATTGCATCATTGCCCTCATTCAACTCACCGACCACATTCGAGACGATGTGCATTACGTGGGAATAGCGTTCAACGATGAATTCTTCGGTAGGGCGCACGGTGCCAATTTTTGCAACGCGACCAACGTCATTGCGACCAAGGTCCAACAGCATCAAGTGCTCTGCCAGTTCCTTTTTATCAGCCAAAAGATCGGCTTCTAATGCGCGATCCTCTTCTGGTGTCGCCCCACGTTTGCGTGTTCCGGCGATCGGACGAATTGTGATTTCGTTACCAAACACACGGACCAAAATTTCAGGGCTCGCGCCGACAACTTGGAAACCACCAAAGTTGAAATAGAACATGAAAGGCGATGGGTTTGTACGGCGCAAGGAACGGTACAAAGAGAACGGCTTTTGCGCGAAATCCTGGGTCCAACGTTGGGATGGGACAACTTGAAAGATGTCCCCTGCACGAATGTAGTCTTTGGCTTTTTCAACGGCAAACTTGTAACCCTCATGGGTGAAATTACTGACAGGCTCATTCGCCTCAGTGGCTTCACCTAGGTTACGTGTCTCTGTTGGCATTGTGCGTTCAAGATTACGAACGGCGTCCATAACACGTTCAGCGGCTTGGGCGTATGCGGCGCGCGCAGTCTGTCCATCGCTGACCCAAGCAGGCGAGACAACTGTAACTTCGCCTTTAACGCCGTCCAAAACTGCAATGACGGACGGGCGCAACATGATGGCATCAGGCAATCCCAGAGGATCTGGGTTCACATTTGGCAGGTGCTCAACCAAACGGATCATATCGTAACCAAGGTAGCCAAACAGGCCTGCCGCAGATTGCGGTAGATCGTCAGGCAAGTCGATTTTGCATTCGCCAATCAGGGTACGCAACACATCTAACGGATTGCCGTCTTGTGGAACAAAGGCATCGCTATCAAAACGCGCAGTGCGATTGATTGAAGATGTGTCACCCTGACAACGCCATACCAAATCAGGTTTCATTCCAATGATGGAATAACGCCCGCGCACTTCGCCGCCCGTTACAGATTCCAAAACAAATGCGTCTTTTTGTGCACCCGTCAGCTTGAGCATAAGGGATACAGGAGTATCCAAGTCTGCGGCCAATCGCGTGTAAACGATCTGGTTTTCGCCCGCATCATATGCACGTGCAAAGCTCTCGAAATCAGGGGTCAGGGCCATCAGTTTAAACCTTAGGGGAAGTTAACGTGTACGGCTGCCAAAGAACGTGGATCAATGTTTTGACCCGCACGTTGGACCGCGTCACGTGAGTAGATATTGTAAAGATCACGGGCCAATGACTGCTCGATCTGAGCTTGCAGTTGTGCACTCAATGCATCAGCGTTTTCGTTTTCTTCGGTTGGGTTGATCGCATCAAGGCGCACAACCAACACAGTTCCAAAACTATCAACAACAGAAACATCACCAATATTCATCTTGAACACATCTTCCATAAAGCTAGGAGGCGTGCCTGCAACAAAACCGGTTCGTGTTTGGTCGGATTCTTCCGTTGCAGTCAAACCCAAACCAGCAAAGTCGGTTTCAGATTGAAGTTGGGGAACCAATGTTGCGACTTGTTCTTTTAGGCGTGACTCTACCTGATTATTTTCCCAGCTTGCTGTAAGTTGCTCGCGGGCTTGTTCAAACTCTGGTGGGCGAACTGGCAATAGTTCATCCAAGCGAAGCGCGAATACACCGCCATCCTCTAGGTTCTCGATTTGTGGAAAGTCTTCTTCGGTCACAACGCGGGCTGCGTCAGCGAAAGCAACATATGCACCGATGCCGTTTCCGTTGCCGTCAAACCATTCGATTGAGCCAATTTCCAAATCAGTCTCATCAGCAAGTTCCTCGAGTGTTGCGCCACCCGCTAACAGATCATCAAAGTCTTGCGCCATTGTGCTGACCAGGCGACGGGCACGATCAGTTGCTAGAATTTCTTGTAGCTCTGGCTTTGCGTCGTCGAACGTTGTCACTTGCGCTGGCAAAACGCCATTCACACGAAACAGGGCGGGACCCAGACCAGTATCTAGTGGGCCAACCACATCACCTACGTTTGCAGCGAATACAGTTTCGCCCGCTGCGTCCAATGACAAGCGGTCCACATCGCCTAGATCGATGTCTGTTAACGCAAGGCCGCGGTCATTGACAAGGGTTTCGAATGTTGTTCCTGCAACTTCAAGCGCTGCAGCCGCGCGGTTTGCTTCTTCTTCGTCCAAGTAAACAAGGCGCTCGACCAAACGGCGCTCTGGGGTGTTATACTTGTTCACACGTGCTTCAAACTCGGCCCGCAAATCTTCTTCGGGAATATCGATGCTTTCAATAAGTGCGTCAGGGGACAACTGCACATAAGTAAGGCGCTTTGTTTCAGGCAGCATGAAATCTGCGGTGTTTTCAGCGAAGTGTGTTTTTAATTGATCGTCTGTTGCTGTTTCAAGTGGAGCATATAAGTCTGCAGAGGTAAGACGTGCCCATGTAAAGTCGCGGGTTTCACCGATGTAATCCAGTAGCGTTGAAACATACGAAGATGGCATGACAACGCCGCTGATCATTGCTCTCTGCAAAAGGGTGCGTGCAGTTTCTTCACGCAAACGTGTTTCAAACTCGGATTCGGATGTCCCATTACGTTCCAATGCAAAAGTATACGCCTCGCGGTCAAATGATCCGCTGATGCCTTGGAAGGCTGGGATATCGACGATTTGGTCGCGCAAGGTTTCATCGCCAATGCTTAGGCCCAAAACTGCGGCTTCGTGGTCCAAAGCGCGCTCTGAAATCAAGCGGCCGAGCACTGCTTGATCAAGTCCGATTTCTTGGGCACGAGAAAACGGCAACTGTTCACCAGTTTGTGCTTCAACTGCGCGAATTTCTTGGCCTAATTGGCGCGCATATGCGCCAACGTCGATTTGCTTGTCACCGACTGTACCAATAGTGCGGATCGTACCGGATAAGTTAGAGGCTCCAAAGCCACCCAATCCAAGCATGGCGAGGCCAATGATAATCCAAACGAATGTCTTAGAAATGCTTTTACCCGTGGCCATGAACGTCCTGCCTTATCCAATTTGTTGGATATCTTTACGGCGCACTGAAGAGGTGAGCAAGGGGTTGAACACCTTATATGTTTAGTGCGGCGAGCCTTTGATAAAGCAGTGCAATCCCGTTTGCGTCTAAATTGGCAAATGCGATGCGTAAATGCTGTGCGCCGGATGGATCGTCCGTAGGGCAAAACATCGTCCCAGGAAGACATAGTATCCCAGATTCTGATACCAATCGCGGTGCTAAATCAGCCGATGAGATGTCAAATGGGTGCTTTACATAGGCGAAATATGCGCCAGCAGATTTCAGTTCCCAGCCTTTTGCCGCCAATGCGGGAAATCCGGCTTTGATCGCGTCGCAGCGTCTGATGATTTCGTTGCGTTCTTCAGCAAGCCAATCTGATAGATTTTCGAGCCCCCAAAGCGCCGCAGCTTGGCCAATTTGTCCGGGGCATATTGCAACGGTATCGAGGAACTTCTCAATTTCGCCCAACCGGGCTTTGGACGTAATCAATGCGCCAACACGGTGACCCGTCAGGCGGAATGCTTTTGAGAACGAATAAAGGTGGATGAAGGTGTCTAGTGTTTTTGGCTGGCTGAACAGCGCGTGTGGCGCGCCATTTTGGCTGTGATAGTCGCGGTAAGTTTCATCGACAATTAATGCAATACCATGTGCCTTTGCCAGTTCGTAGAAGTCGAGTAATAGCTCAGCGGAGTATTCAACGCCTGCAGGGTTGTTCGGGGAGACTAGCGCGATTGCACGTGTACGCGCAGTTATCAGTTTTGCAGCTTCGCCTGCACTTGGCAGCAAATCTGGGCCAGCTGGCAAAGGTACAGATGTAACCCCAGACATGTCCAACCACATTTTATGATTAAAATACCAGGGTGTTGGAAGGATGACTTCATCCCCCTCAGCGCAAAGCGATGAAATGGCGGCGGCAAAAGCCTGATTACAGCCAGAGGTGATCGCGACGTTATCAGCTGTTACTTCTTTATTATAATGTGAGGTTGTTTTGGTTGCCAATGCTTGGCGCAACGCAACATTGCCAAGGACAGGACCGTAAAGATGTGCGCCATCGTCGTTGAGTGCAGCATCTGCCATAGCTTGGCGAAGTTCTTTCACAGGAGGATCAACGGGAGCCGCCTGTGAAACGTTGATTAGGGGCCTATCCGCAGGATGGGTAACACCTTCTAGCCAGCGCCGGGCCTCCATTACTGGAGGGAAGAATGTGGCGCTGGTGCGTGTCTTGGTCATATGACGGCCCTAATTGGTTCAGTCTGTTCCGCGGTATGGCTCTACGTATTGAAGCGCCATATCCCAAGGGAAGAAAATCCAAGTGTCTTGGGAAACGCCGGTAATGAACGTGTCGACCTGTGGCTCGCCTTTTGGTTTTGCATATACGGTCGCAAAGTGTGCGTTCGGATAAAGGGCACGAACAACTTCTAAAGTTTTACCACTGTCGACCAGATCGTCGATGATCAGGATGCCAGTGCCATCACCCATCATATCTGCGTCAGGGTGCTTAAGAACTTTGGCGTCTGATTGATCTTGGTGATCATAGCTTTTGATGCTGATCGTATCGACTGTGCGCACATCCAGCTCACGCGCGATGATCATAGCAGGGGCCATGCCACCACGTGTGATTGCGACAATTGCACGCCATGCGCCGTCATCAGGCCCTTTGCCATCCAAGCGCCAAGCAAGCGCACGACTGTCGCGGTGAATTTGATCCCAGCTGATATGGAACCCTTTTTCATGAGGCAAGCGATCTGACATAGTCTACATCCTAATAGAAAATTGAAGTCGAACCATTGAATTTTATAAATGGTCCGGAAGAGATTGTGATTAGTCTTTGCTCATATCCGGAGCATCGACAGCTTTCATACCAACAACATGGTAACCCGCATCTACGTGAAGGTTTTCACCTGTTGTTCCTGATCCAAGGTCTGACAGTAGATATAGTGCAGATTTACCAACGTCGTCGATCGTCACATTGCGACGTAATGGAGAGTTGTATTCGTTCCATTTCATGATGTAACGGAAATCACCGATACCGGACGCCGCCAATGTTTTAATCGGGCCTGCGGAAATTGCGTTAACGCGAATACCGTCTTTACCCAAATCTTCAGCCAAATATTTAACTGACGCTTCAAGTGCGGCCTTGGCCACACCCATCACATTATAATGTGGCATCACTTGTTCCGCGCCGTAGTATGTTAGGGTGAGGGCACTGCCGCCATCTTTCATCATCTTTTCCGCACGCTGCATAATTGCGGTAAAAGAATAAACAGAAATGTCCATTGTCATCGCAAAATTGTCACGGCTGGTGTCTACATAACGGCCACGCAATTCATTTTTGTTTGAAAATCCAATGGCATGAACAACAAAATCCAACTGGTCCCAGTGTTCTTTCAAGCCATCGAACAGATTGTCCATTGAGTCTGCGTCGCTCACATCACATGGGAGTACAAGTTTGCTGCCTAATTGTTCAGCAAGAGGATCAACGCGTTTTTTCAAAGCATCGCCCTGGTATGAAAAGGCAAGTTCCGCACCAGCGTCTGCGCAGGCTTTGGCTATGCCCCATGCTATGGACTTATCGTTGGCTAGACCCATGATAAGTCCGCGCTTTCCCGCCATTAGGTTGTTTGACATACTCAGTCCCCACAGTGATTTTAAATGTTATCTTTTCGACGTTTAGGCGATTGCGCATCCTGCATCAAGGGATCGTAGCATTAGAGGTGTTGGCGTCGAGCTGAGCTTGCCTTAGCTTGAGGCGACGCTATCTAAATTATCATTGCTTTGTTAGGAACGCCAATGACTCGTCTAAATCCGGAAACCAGTGGAAAATTTGCAGGGGAAAACCCTTTTCTCATTGCGCAGAATTGGCTGCAAGAAGCGGAGGCGTCGGAGCTCAATGACCCGAATGCAATAGCCCTTTCGACAGTAGATACCGAAGGAATGCCAAATATAAGAATGGTTTTGCTCAAGGGGATCGAAGAGGATGCGTTTGTGTTTTACACAAATTATGAGAGCGCAAAGGCGGCTGAACTCGATAGTGCGGGCAAAGTTGCATTTGTCATGCATTGGAAATCCTTGCGTCGACAAATACGCGTCCGTGGCACAGTTGTTCGAGAGGATGGGCTGAAGGCGGATGAATACTTCGCATCACGTTCGTTGAAAAGCAGGCTTGGAGCATGGGCATCTCGACAAAGCCGGCCTTTAAAGAGCCGTGCGTCTCTTTTGGCAGAAGTCGCAGCAGTTACCGCAAAGCATGGTGCAAATCCGCAAAGACCACCGTTTTGGGGCGGGTATCGCGTGACACCGACAGAGATAGAATTTTGGGCCGATGGTGACTTTAGGTTGCATGACAGGTTCGTGTGGCGCCGTGAGAATGACGTTTCAGCGTGGGCCGTGAAACGACTAAATCCTTGAATTTACCGTAGTTTAAAGAGAAATTAGTTGTTTTTTTTGACTTAAAATAGAATTGGTAAATCGCGCATGACTGCTGAATGCCGTGGGCCTGTAACGGAAGAATAACAGTGACGAGTGAGTTAGAAGACAAAGAACGCGTATCCGGTTTGGTTAAGTGGTTTGACCCGGTAAAGGGTTTTGGCTTCGTCGTCTCCGATGCAGGCGGACCAGATATTTTGCTTCACGTAAATGTCTTGAGGAGTTTTGGACAAAACTCCGTAGCAGAGGCATCGCGCATCGTAGTTGACGTACAGAATACAGAACGCGGTGTGCAGGCTCTTGAGGTCATAACCCTTGAACCACCTGAAGGTATTGAAGACGAACCGCTGGGTGATCTTTCTGATGTAGAACTCAGTAAGATTGAACAACTTCCTTTAGAGCCGGCTCGCGTGAAATGGTTCGGCAAAGGGAAGGGATTTGGTTTCGCAAATATCTTTGGTCAGAACGAAGATATTTTTCTTCACGTCGAAGTGCTTCGTCGTTTTGGTCTTTCCGATTTACAACCTGGTGAGGCCTTGGCCATTCGCGTGATCGACGGCAAGCGCGGCAAGATGGCCGCGGCAGTACAGGCCTGGGAAACGGCACTGCCGAGCGTGACCTAATGGTTCGCGCAGCATTGGCAATTTTCCTTGTTTGGGTAATGTCAAATTCTGCGTTTGCAACTTGCCGCGTCGACTCAGTCTACCTTCGGGGGGATTGGGGGCAGGCGAGGTTTTCAATTGAAATTGCTGACACAGTTTCATCCCAACAACTTGGGCTGATGGATCGCCCAAGCATGCCGTTATCTTCGGGAATGCTATTCGTTTACGAATCTCCGAGACCGCTTTCATTTTGGATGAGAAACACACTCATTCCGTTGGATATGCTTTTTATTGATTCTAAGGGAATCGTTACGCACATCCATCACATGGCAAAACCTTTAGACGAGACGCCAATTGTTGGTGGACTTGGGATTGCGGTGCTTGAAATCAACGGTGGTTTGGCCAAATCCATGGGTATTTCCGTCGGAACGGAGCTGCGCCATCAATCTTTTGAAAAAGGTGACCCTTCTTGGTCGTGTTAGGGGTTTTCAATCCGGATTACCTTGTCTAAAGAGTGGCTATGGTTCGGGGCGTGGCGCAGCCTGGTAGCGCACCTGTTTTGGGTACAGGGGGTCGGAGGTTCGAATCCTCTCGCCCCGACCATCAACACCAGTTCGACTGGGCAGAAAGGCGGCACATTATGTGCCGCCTTTTGTTGTTTTCGGCACAATTATTCGAAATGTAGCAGTGGAGTGATTCACGTCTCTGCTTCCCCTAAAGGTCGAATTAGGGGCATGGCAGCATAATTAGGCAGATGGCAGGCCTTGGGTTGTGACCTTTTTACCGTGAACAGATTGTTGCCAGTTGTCAAAATAGGTGCCGGATTGACCTGTGGATAACTTAAGACATGACTTCATCCACTGAAGCTAAATAAGCCAAGACTCTCAATAAAAATCAATTACCTTCTCGCTTATCTTTTTGATATCCATTGGGGACCGTTTTTGTATGAATCAATTGGCAGCGATGCCGCGTTTCCCGTCTGAATTGGTCAAGCCCCTAAACAAAAAAAAATCATAAAAATTTCGTTGACCAACTAGGCTCAAATACGTCAAGTTGTGCATTAAGACAGAAGCACCACTAGATTTAGTGTTCAAAAGCTAAAGCGTGCATATAATGTAAAATCAGGGATCGGCGTGAAATCGATCAAATCTGTGTTGGAATTGGCTAAGTCAAAACCGCCTGTCTGTTTTTACGACTTCTGCTGTGAATGCTGAAGCTCTCCGCAAGCGGTGAGCTCTTTATTAAAAACGCTGGAATATGGGGCTGCGACATGAAAATTGAACGTAAATTTACCACGGCAGGAAAAGATGCATATGCATCGCTAGATTTTATCACTACGGTTTCTGAAATCCGTAATCCGGATGGAACGATCGTGTTCCACCTCGATAACGTCGAAGTGCCAAACAGCTGGAGTCAAGTTGCCAGCGATGTGATCGCGCAAAAGTACTTTCGGAAAGCTGGCGTACCTTCGCGCATGAGGAGAGTAAAAGAGAAGAATGTCCCTGAATTCCTTTGGCGCTCTGTTCCTGATGGCGACGACGTTGAGTTCGGAGGCGAAACTTCTTCCAAACAAGTTTTTGATCGCCTTGCTGGTGCATGGACATATTGGGGTTGGAAAGGTGGTTACTTCACCACTGAAGCTGACGCACAATCTTACTTCGACGAAATGCGCTATATGTTGGCATCCCAACGTTCGGCGCCAAACTCCCCACAATGGTTTAACACAGGTCTTCACTGGGCATACGGCATCGACGGTCCGGCCCAAGGTCACCATTACGTCGATTACAAAACCGGCGTTCTGACAAAATCCACTTCCTCATACGAACACCCACAGCCGCACGCTTGCTTTATTCAATCTGTTTCTGACGATTTGGTGAATGATGGTGGCATTATGGACCTTTGGGTTCGTGAAGCGCGTTTGTTCAAATACGGCTCTGGGACAGGCACGAACTTCTCGTCCTTGCGTGGAGCAGGCGAGAACCTATCTGGTGGCGGTAAATCATCCGGCTTGATGGGCTTCCTGAAAATTGGTGACCGTGCAGCCGGTGCGATTAAATCGGGTGGCACAACACGTCGCGCGGCCAAAATGGTTATCGTTGATGCAGATCACCCCGATATTCAGGATTTCATCAACTGGAAAGTGATTGAAGAGCAGAAAGTGGCGTCCATCGTTGCCGGCTCTAAAATGCACGAACAGAAATTGAACGCGATCTTTGCGGCAATCAAAGCGTGGGACGGCGCAGTTGCCGATGCTTATGAACCAAAGGTTAACCCACAGCTAAAAGAAGCGGTGCGTGACGCGAAAAAGGTCGCGATCCCAGAAACATACGTCAAACGCGTGTTGGACTACGCAAAACAGGGTCACACGTCTATTGAATTCCCAACATACGACACCGATTGGGATTCCGAGGCGTACTCATCCGTTTCAGGACAAAACTCTAATAACTCTATCCGCGTGACAAACGCGTTCTTGACTGCTGTTGAGAAAGACGCAGATTGGGAATTAATTAACCGTAAAGACGGTCAAATCACAAAAACTATTAAAGCACGCGACTTGTGGGAACAAGTTGGACACGCTGCATGGGCTTGTGCTGACCCGGGCATCCAATATCACGACACTGTAAACGAATGGCACACTTGCCCAGAAGATGGTGCGATCCGAGGATCTAACCCATGTTCTGAATATATGTTCCTGGACGACACGGCCTGCAACTTGGCTTCTATGAACTTGCTTACCTTTCTGAAGGATGGCGAATTCCAGATCGAAGACTACATGCACACCGCGCGCTTGTGGACAGTGACATTGGAAATCTCCGTAATGATGGCGCAATTCCCATCAAAAGAGATCGCACAGCGCTCATACGACTTCCGCACTTTGGGTTTGGGCTATGCGAACATCGGCGGTTTGCTGATGAACATGGGCTATTCATACGACAGTGACGAGGGTCGCGCGCTTTGTGGTGCTTTGACAGCTGTCATGACTGGTGTTGCATACGCAACTTCCGCTGAGATGGCGGGCGAATTGGGCGCGTTCTCTGGCTATAAGAAAAACGAAGAGCACATGTTGCGTGTCATGCGTAACCACCGCAAAGCGGCCCACGGTTCTGTTGATGGATATGAAGCACTTGCAGTGAAGCCAGTGCCTTTGGATCACGCCAACTGCCCAGATGCACGCTTGATCGACATGGCAATGTCCACTTGGGACGAAGCCTTGAAGCTTGGTGAAAAGCACGGTTACCGCAACGCACAGACTTCGGTTATTGCCCCGACGGGCACAATCGGTTTGGTCATGGATTGCGACACAACAGGGATCGAGCCAGACTTTGCTTTGGTGAAATTTAAGAAATTAGCTGGCGGCGGCTACTTTAAAATTATCAACCAATCCGTTCCAGCAGCACTAGAAAAGCAGGGTTACGGTTCTGCGCAAATCGAAGAAATTGTTGCTTATGCGGTTGGTCACGGTTCGATAGGCAATGCGCCGGGGATTAACCACACCACATTGGCAGGTCACGGTTTTGGACCAAATGAATTGGCAAAAGTTGATGCGGCCCTAGAAAGTGCCTTCGACATTCGCTTTGTGTTCAACCAGTGGACTTTGGGCGAAGAATTCTGCACCCAAGTTCTTGGTATTCCAGAAGCTAAACTGAACGATCCAACATTTGATTTGCTGAAATCCCTTGGTTTCTCCAAAGCTGACGTTGACGCGGCCAACAACCACGTATGTGGAACAATGACTGTTGAGGGTGCACCGCACCTGAAAGAAGAGCACTACAGCATCTTTGATTGTGCAAACCCATGCGGCAAAACTGGTAAGCGTTACCTATCCGTCAATAGCCATATTTATATGATGGCTGCGGCGCAATCGTTTATCTCTGGTGCGATCTCTAAAACGATCAACATGCCAAACGATGCGACGATCGAAGACTGTCAAAAGGCCTATGAATTGTCATGGTCTCTGGGCGTGAAAGCAAATGCGTTGTACCGCGATGGTTCCAAACTATCACAACCACTTGCTGCATCTTTGGTCGAAGACGATGACGACGCACAAGAAATCTTCGAGAGTGGCTCCAACCACGAAAAAGCAACCGTCCTTGCTGAGAAGATCGTGGAGAAAATTATCGTCAAAGAGATCATCAAGTCGCACCGCGAAAAGATGCCTCAGCGTCGCAAGGGTTATACGCAAAAAGCCAACGTTGGGGGCCACAAGGTCTACCTACGTACGGGCGAATATGAAGACGGCAATCTTGGTGAAATCTTTATTGATATGCACAAAGAGGGCGCAGGCTTCCGCGCGATGATGAACAACTTCGCGATCGCGGTGTCTGTTGGTCTTCAGTACGGCGTGCCACTCGAAGAGTTTGTTGATGCTTTCACATTCACTAAGTTCGAGCCAGCAGGCATGGTTCAGGGCAACGATAGCATCAAATCCGCTACGTCGATCCTTGATTACATTTTCCGCGAACTGGCCGTGTCCTACCTTGATCGTACTGATCTGGCCCATGTCCAACCTGAAGGTGCGTCTTTCGATAGCCTAGGCGGCGGTGAGCAAACTGATGCAAGCAACGTGTCAGAAGTTTCGGACACAACAGCGAACAAGTCCTTGGAAGTGCTAAAACAAATCAGCTCTACAGGTTACTTGCGCAAGCGTCTGCCACAAGACCTTGTCGTCCTGCAGGGTGGTATGGTTGACGCAAATGCACAGCTTGCTGGCGCAGATCCGGTTGGTGCTATCCAAACTCTGGTTCCAGAAGTGGCGACTGCTGTTTCCACTGGATCAAGCACTGCAATCAGCAGCGGTGGCGTGGCAATGGACGCGCGGGTCAAAGCTAAGATGCAGGGCTATGAGGGCGAAGCTTGTGGCGAATGTGGGAACTATACTTTGGTGCGCAACGGCACGTGTATGAAGTGTAACACATGCGGCGGCACATCAGGCTGTAGCTAAGAAATTAAGGATCCGGGGCGGGTGCGCTCGCCCCTGACGCTGACTGAGCCACAGGCATAAAACAAATAGAGCGGTATTCATAACTGAGCTCAGTAAGCGAACCTAGGGGCACCCACGCGGTGCCCCTTTTTTATTGATCTCAAAGGCTAAAATCGAATTTGAGTTGGCGAGTTGATCCAACCATGTTGATTTTGGCACCCATGACGGTTTCAGCTTTCAGTACCACTTCGGCAGCCGCGCGAGCATCTTCGCCTGCATCATGGTGCTGAAACTCTAGCCCAAGTGCTGTTTTGAGATGTCCCAAGCCGTGACCGCCATTGCCTTTGAACTCAGGCCATGCTCGTCGGGCGATCTTGACGCTATCGAACCACACTGACTTTAAGACCGGTTGCCCACTCAGTTTGCAGGCAGCATCGAACGCTTTTTCATCAAAGCGACTGTGTTGAACAAGGGGGTGCGTTTCCATCGTTTGGCGCAGTTGAGGCAGTATTTCTGCGAAATCTGGCGCACCAAAGACCGTGCTGGCATCGATGCCGTGCAGACGTGTATTCCCATCACCGAAAGGGGATCTAGGATCAATGTAGGTGCTGTATGTGTCGATTGAGCCGTCGAACTGTACAAAAGCGAGCCCAATTTGGCAGATGCTTGCGCTTTCATAACCAGCTGTTTCTACATCAACAGCAATGAACCTTACGGTGCCTGGTTTTGGTGTGGTGAATTTCGGTTGTTGTTGGCTTTGTTTGTCGTTTTTTTGGTCCATGCCTAAGCTTGACATGCTTTTGGACGTGGTACAAAGGGGATCTGCGAATTTGAGGCTGCGGGAAGCAGATCAAATACTGGTACATCTCCCAGAAACGGTGAATACTTCGATGCAATTGATGAGGCGTAATACCCCCTGCGCCGACTCTATCCTAAAACAGAGGTGCGACCTTGAATATCCTGTTCATAATGTATGACCAACTGCGTTTTGACTATCTAAGCTGCGCAGGTCACCCGCACCTGGAAACGCCAAATTTTGATCGAATGGCGGCCCAGGGCGTCAGGTTTACCAACGCTTATGCCCAATCCACCATTTGTGGTGCTAGTCGGATGAGCTTTTACACAGGCCGCTACGTGTCCTCGCACGGAGCTGCATGGAACGGTTTTCCTTTGCGGGTTGGTGAACAGACACTGGGCGATCACCTGCGCAAAGCGGGTATGGAATGCTGGCTCATTGGTAAAACGCATATGAAGGCTGACGCTGAAGGGATGGCGCGGCTTGGTCTGGCGCCTGACAGTGAGATTGGTGCGCGCCAAGCTGAATGTGGTTTTGACGCTTGGATCAGGGATGATGGTCTTTGGGGATCTGGGCCTGATGGCTTTTACGACGAAAAACGTTCGCCCTATAACGAATATCTTAAAGACAAAGGGTATGAGTCTGAAAATCCGTGGGCAGATTTTGCCAATGCAGGCATTGATGACGACGGGAACAAGGCAACAGGTTGGATGTTTGATAATGCTGACAAGCCTGCCAATATTCGCGAAGAAGACAGCGAGACGCCATGGCTAACACGTCAAACCATCGATTTCATGGATCAAGCGCGCGACAACGGCAAAGGCCCATGGTGTGCCCACGTCAGCTTTATCAAGCCGCATTGGCCCTACATCGTACCAGCGCCTTACCACAACATGTTTGGCGAACAGCATGTGCCTGCTCCTGTGCGCGATGACGTGGAACAGATAGATCCGCAGCCAGTCTTTGGCGCGTACATGCAAAATAAGATCGCAACCGCATTTCAAACTGAAGAGGTTCGTCAAAAGGTAATCCCAGCCTACATGGGGCTAATAAAACAATGCGATGATCAGCTCGGTGTGTTGCTTGATCACCTTGAGGAAACGGATCAGTTGAAAGACACGATGATTGTTCTTACATCTGATCATGGTGACTATTTGGGCGACCACTGGTTAGGTGAAAAAGACCTATTTCATGACCCATCTGTGAAAATTCCGATGATCGTTTTTGATCCGCGCAAAGAGGCAGACGCAACACGCGGCACCACAAATGATGCGCTGGTAGAAGCAATTGATCTGGTCCCAACATTTGTCGACGCAGCTGGCGGGACAGTCGCGAAGAACATCCTTGAGGGGCGCTCGCTAGTACCATTGCTCAACGGCGAAACGCTGGAATGGCGCGAAGTTGCGATTTCAGAGTTCGACTATTCGCCAACACCGCAAGGCGTAAAACTTGGATTAGAACCCAATGACTGTCGTTTGTTTATGGTGTTTGATGGTCGCTACAAATTGATGCATGCGATGGGTGGATTGCGTCCAATGCTATTTGACCTGCAGGAAGATCCTGATGAGTTGAATGATCTTGCAAAGGGTGAAGGGCGTGATGACATATTCAAAATGATGTATTCACATTTGGCCCATTGGGGGCGGCGCAATGCGCAGCGTGTCACCAAGACAGATGAGGATATTATCAACATGCGCGGAAAATCGCTGCGCAAAGGTATCCTGCCATTTATGGTGGATGGCAGTGAGGTTCCCGAAGAGTTGTTGGAAAAATACAGCGGACCAGCAACACAGCGATACGTTGAGGACTGAAGGTACCCATAAATTTCAATAATTTTGATCATGGAGATATCTGAACTGTGATATCCCCGATGATCTTCACGCGGGAAATTTAGGTGCAGGGACGATTGTACCTTCGCAGCTGCCAAAGCCGATTTGATACCCTTCACTTTGGGCGGCCCCGTCAAGTGTAAGTGTATCGCCATCTTCGATGAAAGTTCGCGTTTCACCGGTATCGAGCGTGATTGGCACTTTACCGCCCCACGACAGCTCCAAAAGACTGCCGCATTCATGTTTTTCTGGCCCCGAAATGGTGCCCGATCCAATCAAATCACCAGCCTGCATCACACAGCCTGAAGAGGCATGATGCGCCAATTGTTGTGCTGCGGAGTAATACATTTGATTGTAATTTGTACGCGCAATTGTAGTGGCTGATTTCCCTGCGGGGGCCATCGAGACAGACAGAGCAATGTCAAAAAGCATCGGCTTAGGTTCAGCAAGATAAGGTAATAAATCGTTTTCGCGATCGGGTGTTGATGTGCGAAACGGTTCTAGTGCAGTTTGCGTTACGATCCATGGGCTGATCGTTGTTGCAAATGCTTTGGCTTGAAAGGGACCCAAAGGTTGGTATTCCCATGCTTGGATGTCACGGGCGGACCAATCGTTCAGCAAAACAAAGCCAAAGATCATCTCGTCGGCTTGCGCAACCGTAATCGGTTGCCCCAATTGGTTTGAACCGCCAACGATGGCACCAATTTCTAATTCGATATCCAGACGCTGACAGGGGCCAAAGGATGGCATGTCTGCATCGGCGGCTTTCGTCTGACCGTTTGGCCGTGTGATTTTGGTGCCGGATACGACGACAGACGATGCGCGTCCGTTATACCCAATCGGGACGTGTATCCAATTCGGCGGAAGTGCATTTTCGGGACCTCTAAACATTTTGCCAACGTTTTGGGCGTGATGTTTTCCTGAATAAAAATCAGTGAATTCTGAAACCGCGAGGGGCATGTGCATTTCGACAATTGCTTGGGGAACGAGGAATTGGCGAAGCGTGTCTTGGTGTTCGCAACCTTCTGATAGCAGCGTGGTCAATGTTGTGCGCAGCTCGTTCCAAACGGTGGGCCCAAGTTCCATGACGTCGTTCCAAAACGGCAGATCAAAGCTGGGTTCCTCATCAAGTTGCACCAACTCGGCCTGTTCTAGGGCGGCCATATCAAGGATCATGTTACCAATGGCGACGCCGCACCTTGGGTCATCCCCGTCGATCGAAAACACACCGTATGGCAGGTTGTTCAAGGGGAAGGGGGTCTTGGCGCTGTTTGCGCTGTCCACCCAAGATCGCAGCAAGGTCATGCAATGTCCTTTGGTTCTGAAAATGGGATTGAGTGAACTGACAAGCGGTTCTTCTTATCGCAGATAAGTGACGTCATTTTTTTCCAGCTGTACCATTAAATTTCTTTTCCAAGTCGGCCCAACAGTCAATGTAGTCATCCTGTAAAGGTGCCTCATTCACTGCGAACTCTGTCAGGTGCTGCGGGAAACGTGTTTCAAACATGAATGACATCGTTTGATCTAACTTATGTGGGGTTAGCTCAGCGTTCGAAGCTGCGTCGAATGCATTTCGATCAGGCCCGTGAGGTAGCATCATATTGTGTAGGCTCATCCCCCCTGGAACAAACCCTTTTGGCTTCGCATCATACTGGCCATAAATGTTGCCCATAAGCTCTGACATGACGTTCTTATGGTACCACGGTGGGCGGAAAGTATCTTCTGCCACCATCCAACGTTCACGGAACAAAACAAAGTCGATGTTGGCTGTTCCTGCTTGGCCAGAGGGCGCGGTCAGCACCGTGAAGATGGATGGGTCAGGGTGATCAAACAAGATTGCACCGACTGGGCAAAATGTCTTTAGGTCGTATTTGCATGGGGCATAGTTGCCGTGCCAGGCAACGACATCCAATGGTGAGTGCCCAATTTTGGTTTCATGAAATTGCCCACACCACTTCACAGTCACTGTGGATGGAACCTCGCGATCCTCAAAGGCGGCTACAGGTGTTTTGAAGTTACGTGGATTGGCAAGGCAATTGGCCCCAATTGGTCCGCGGTCTGGTAGATTGAATTTCTGCCCATAGTTTTCGCAAACAAACCCTCGCGCAGGGCCTTCTAAAACTTCGACGCGGTAAACTAAACCGCGCGGAATGATCGCGATCTCTTGTGGTTCGATATCTATTACCCCCAATTCAGTCGCAAAACGCAATTTGCCTTCTTGGGGGACAATGAGCATCTCAGAGTCTGCGGAATAGAAGTAGCTGTCCACCATGCTTTCGGAGACAAGATAGACATGGTTGGCCATGCCTGCTTGAATATTCACATCACCCGCAGTGGTCATCGTGCGCATACCACTAAGCCAGGTTAGGCCCTCGTCGTTGGCTTTGATTGCGTCCCAACGGTACTGTCCAAGGGAGATTACGTCTTCAACAATATGGGGAGCCGTTTTCCAATAGCGTAAGTTGATCTTTGCAAAGCGATGGGTGTGCTTAACGGATGGACGAATGCGGTAGCACCATGTGCGTTCTGGCGACGGCTGGGTAAAGGCAGTACCTGAGAGCTGTTCGCCGTACAGACCGTAATTCACTTTCTGTGGTGAATTCATGCCTTGGGGCAGGGCGTCTCGCATGGCTTCAGTTTCGAAATCATTCCCCCAACCAGACATATATCGCAGTTGGGGTTGGTTGACTTGGGTGGCTGGTTTTGTTGTCATGGGTTGCCCTCGAATGCTACTAAAGCCATATTAGTTGAAAATGTAACTAACAAGGCGAGATTTGAAATGCTGACGTCTACTAAAATGGATTTGTCTAACTTTTTGCCGTACCTTCTAAATCAAGCGGCGGACGCCCAAGGCGCGGCCTTTAGCCCATCTTATAAGGACCGATACGGTATGTTGCAGACCGAGTGGCGCATCCTGTTTCACTTGGGGCAGTACGGTGAGCTAACTGCAAAACAGATCTGCGATCGTGCTCATATACACAAGACCAAAGCCAGCCGCGGAGTCTCTGCTCTTGAAAATAAGCGGTTTGTGGTCCGTGAAGAGGTGGCCAAGGATCGACGTCATGCGTTGCTCAGCCTGACCACAGCAGGCGAGGCGGCTTATGATGATCTTAGTATGGCTGCTGCGCAATTTGATCGAAAGTTACAAGAGCGGCTGGGAGAAGATGATGTTCAGACACTCAAACGCTGCCTATGCGCTTTAATGAAAAATCCGTAAATTGCGGGGTTAGCTCGCGAATGCAGCGCGATATTGCGTTGGCGTTTGACCACGCGCGGCACGGAACCTTTTAGAAAAGTATGATGGGTCGCTGTAACCAGAGTGGTAGCCGATCTCTGCGACGGGCATTCGTGTGAATGCCAATAGACGGCAGGCCTCATTCATCGTCGACCGTTCAATGTATGCACCAGCACCGCGACCGGTGGCCTTGCGGCATAACCTGCTAAGGTGTCCAGTGCTAACGCCAAGGAGTGCGGCGTAGTCAGCTGCGCTTAGTCCCAACTTTTGATGCTGCAGAATGAGTGCATCAAAGTCTGCAAGCCGTGGATCGGAGGGCATGAATCGAGTGCTAGGGGCCAAGCTAGCAATCGTCCCGAGAACGGCATGGGCCAATCCAACTGCAATTTGTTGGCGAAACATCTTTGACGTGTTCAGGGTCTCAGACAATGTGTTGGTGAGGCTGGCGAGCTGCGGCATTACTTTACCTGAAAAGAACCGATCCAAGGCAGAGGGTAAGGCGTTTGACGTTGGGCCAATCGATGCGAGAATGGGTTGGGGGAATGACATGATCTTTCCGTCAGTATGCGGAGCAACGTCAAAGCCATGCACGCACTGTGCTGGAACATACAGAAAATCACCATCCGAAAGATTTATCGTTGCATCATCAATTTTTGCCAAAACGGTTCCACTTGTTATCTCGAACAACTGAGCCATTTGGGCGTGACGATGTGTTGGTATTATCCATTTATGTGTGGGGGCACGCGCAAGAAAGGTTTCACAATGCACCACGTCTGGGAAGTGCGTTGTCTCCCCCAGCAGGGTGAAGTTGGGTGTTTCAATCATGCACGAATGTTACCAGTCATTGCACGGCGCGTCCATTCAAAGGAAGCGTTTGTCCTGTTACGTTCTGGGAAATGGCATTGAATAGGTTCTGAAAATGAAAACTCAAGTTGCGATCATTGGCGGCGGGCCATCTGGATTACTTTTGTCACAGCTTTTGAACAAAGCAGGTGTCGCTACAGTGGTATTGGAGCGCTCAAGCCGAGCGCATGTCGAGGGACGCATTAGGGCAGGTGTGCTTGAAACGGGTACCGTACAGATGTTGCATGAGGCCGGTGTCGGCGATCGCTTAGATCGTGAGGGTATCCCACATGTTGGATGCTATCTGACAGATGACGATCTAATGGTTCGGATCAATTTCAAAGAGCTGACTGGAAAACAGGTTGTGGTCTATGGACAAACCGAGGTGACGGCCGACCTATATAATGCGCAAGATGCGATAGGGGCTACGGTACTGCACGATGTTAGCGATGTTGTGATCAATGATGCTGACAGTTATGCACCCTATGTCGAGTTCACCAAAGATGGTGTGAAGCAACGGTTAGATTGCAGCTATGTTGCAGGGTGTGACGGCTTTCATGGTGTCAGCCGGACTACTATCCCGGAAGAAAAGCGGCGCGCATTTGAACGTGTCTATCCGTTTGGATGGCTAGGCGTGCTGTCTCGGACGCCGCCTGCCTACCATGAATTGATCTATGCAAATTCAGGCAACGGGTTTGCACTGGCATCTTTGCGGAATGAAAACTTAAGTCGCTATTATGTACAGGTTTCATTGACGGATAAGGTAGAAGATTGGAGTGACGATCGGTTCTGGGATAAGCTTAAACAGTGTTTACCCTATGATATCAGTAGTTCGATGGTAACAGGCCCGTCGATTGAGAAATCGATTGCGCCGTTGCGTTCATTTGTGAGTGAGCCGCTGCGTTGGGGCCGTTTGTTTCTTGTTGGCGATGCTGCCCATATTGTGCCGCCAACAGGTGCTAAGGGTTTGAACCTTGCTGTATCAGATGTGTTTTACTTGTACCAAGGTTTGATTGATGTCCTGCAAAAAAGGGACGCTTCGGGCATCGATGCTTATTCGGAACGCGCCCTTGCTAGAATTTGGAAAGCGATGCGTTTCAGTTGGCAAATGACAACGATGTTGCACCAGTTTGATGGTGAAGACAGCTTTGCCGCGCAAATGCGCAAAGCAACGCTGGCACAGCTTTCGAAATCGGAAACAGCCCGCCGCGAGTTGGCTGAGAATTACATTGGGTTGCCCTATTAGCCAAGTTTTGTCGGATATCTTGTGGATAGATACTTTGTTGCGGACCTTATGTCAGGCAATTGATAGGCACGCGAGGTTCATTAAGCCCCCCAGAACGAAACAGCTCTGTCAAACTCTGTGTTGTAAAAGTCTTCAACCTCTGTGGAGGTTGATGTTGGGGACACTAAGCCAACCCTTTCTACGCAATTGAAGAAACCTGGTGCGGGTAATCCGCCACGTGCTTTGCTGATCACAAGTGACGCGATCAATGGGTGGCCTGATTCTGCGTCTTCTTCGATCAGTTTCTCAAGCGTGATCGTTAATTGATGAATTGTATGTGGGGGCACTAGTTTTAGTGCCTTTGCAAGGGCTCGATAAGTAATTGGTTCCTTCAATTTAGCAATTTTTTTCAGTTCGTCACGCGCATTTTTTTCGGGGCTCATCACAGCTTCGGTGGCTCGTTTGTTGGATTTTGTATTTTGCATTTTTGAACCTTAAGGGTTGTAAACAAAAAAATTGCTTGGATTAGTGGCCGCGCGTCAATTCAACATAGTAATTGAGGGCAAACTGGTCGCCCTCAATTCTAGAGATACTTGCCTTTGGGTTTAGTTGGCTAACACCCGTGATCGATTGTATTGAATCACAGCAACAGGCATCATCAAAACTAATCCTACCGCCATTGTGGTCAATCCTGGTGCAATGAATAGGAAGGACACTAAAGCAACCCACCAGCGTTCCCATGTCTTCAGTGTTGAAACTAAGTACCCTGAGAAGGCAACACCAAGGGACGCAATGCCCAACATCGCGCCAAGCAGAGTGATTGTGAACAGCCACCATGTGAAGCCATCCGCGACCAGCAACAACGCAGGTGAATATACGAATACGAATGGAACAAGTGCCTTAGCGATGCCTAGGCGAAATGCAGTGTTACCCGTCTTGAACGGATTGGAACCGGCAATGCCTGCAGCGGCGTAGGCTGCCAAGGCGACAGGCGGCGTGATGTCGGCCAGAACGCCATAATAGAAGACAAAAAAGTGAGCGACGATTGGTTGTACTTCAAGCACAGCAAGGGCAGGGGCTGCGACCGCGACGAGGATGATGTACGTCGCTGTTGTTGGAATGCCTGCGCCCATAATGATACAGGCAACGGCGATTAGAACGAGCGATGTGAACAGCGCCCATTGCGCGACGCTGAAATATCCTAAAATAGGCAGCGCGCTAAGAAAGGTGCCGATGTCATTTGCTGTTTGTACAACAACGTATCCAAGACGAAAGCCAACACCTGTCAAGGTGACAACACCGACAACAACGCCAACGGTTGCTGCAGCGGCACCCACAGCAAGTGTGTTTTTTGCACCTGCGGCTAAGCTGTCCCACAGATCCTTAATGTTTAGGCGGTTTGTTGGGTTCAGAAATCCTACGACCACACATGCAATGATGCCGTAAACTGCTGCGTAGTCGGGCGTTTTTCCTGACAGGATCAGGTATACTAAAATGATCAGTGGGATAAGGCTTAACCAGTGGTCTTTTAGGACAACACCAAGTTTTGGAAGTTCTTCGGCACGTAACCCACGAAGGCCCAGTTTTTTGGCCTCGAGGTGTACCATAATGAAGATACCAAAGTAGTGGAGCAATGCTGGGAAAAGGGCCGCAGCAAGTACGTCACGCAGCGGGATTTCCAAATACTCAACCATGATGAACGCCGCAGCGCCCAAAATTGGCGGTGTAATTTGACCACCAGTTGAAGCAGTCGCTTCAACTGCGCCAGCGAAGTGGGCCGGATAGCCGACCCGTTTCATCGCCGGGATTGTCAACGCTCCAGTCGTTACTGTGTTCGCTATAGAGGAGCCAGAAATCGTGCCCATGAACGCGCTTGAGAAAATCGCAACTTTGGCAGGACCGCCGGAATAACGTCCCGCGATGACCATTGCCATGTCGATGAACAATTGTCCTAAGCCGATGCGCGTCGCCAGAACTCCGAATAGGATGAAAAGGAACACATACTGTGCCATCACGCCAATCGCGATGCCATAGATACCTTGGTTAGTCATATAGAGATGGTTGATTATGCCAAGCCATGAAGAACCTCCGTGCTTAAGTGCGCCAGGCATCCAAGGGCCGAAATATGCAAAAGCGATAAAGATCAAGCCAATGATTGGAAGGGTTGGTCCAACGCTACGCCGTGTTGCCTCTAGAGTTAGCAATAACAAAGCAGAGCCCATGAACACATCTGATGAGGATGGATTGCCGACGCGTTGCGCCAAAGACGCTGCGGGCAAAAGCGGGAGGTACATTGCAGCACCAATTGCCAGCAATGCAAAAAAAATATCAATTAGGGGAACGCCATCAAACCGGTGCCAAGCTTTTGGGCCCAGTGTTTCGCTTTTACGAATGCCAAAAAGAAGGAATACGAGTCCTAGGACGAATGAAAGGTGAATGCCACGGTGAACTAGTTCACGCACAAGGCCAAAGCCAGATGCATAAAAGTGATAAACTGACATCGACACCAATATAGCTGCAATTAAAAAACCAATCATCTTGCCAGTGGGGCGGAATGCAGTTTCTGGATCAAATTTGCGCTCAATTTCGGCCAGTTGTTCAGGCGATAGTTCTGGTGTGGTGTCGGTAGACATTTCGAAATTCCTTGATTAAGAAATCAAAAGGCCTTGGGCGTGTGCACGCCCAAGGCCAAATTCAAAGGGTTAATTGATTAATCAAGTAGACCAGCTTCTCGGTAGAAGCGCTCTGCGCCCGCGTGCAAAGGTACACCAACACCGTTAAGTGCGGTGTCTGGTGTGATTGTCTTGCCTTTGGCGTGCCCCACATCCAACAACTTTCGGGACTCATCGTTCCACAGTGCTTTTGTGATGTTGTAGATCAACTCTTCGTCTTGCGACGCAGAAGTGAACCATTGAGCGCCAACCGCAACAGTTGTTGTCGTTGCAACGCCTTCATATGTGCCTTCAGGAATGTCTGAAGATGCGAAGAAGCCATACTTTTCTGTCAAAGCATCAGCACCAGCACCTGCGATTGGAACCAGTTTGATGTCAGCAGCAGATGCCAATTCAACCAATGAACCAGTTGGGTAACCGGCAACTACAAAGAACGCATCGATCTTGCCGTTGCGCAATGCTTCAGCAGCTGCTCCACCTTTAAGAGCTTCTGCGGTCACGTCGTCAGATGACAGGCCGTTTGCTTCAAGGATCAGGTTCGCATCAACGTACGTGCCAGAACCTGGCTCATCCAAAGAAACGCGCTTGCCTGCAAGATCAGCAACGGAATTGATACCGCTGCCTGCCAAAGCAACAAGGTGAATGTGCTCTTCAAACAAGGCTGCGATTGTGCGCAAATCAGTTGCTGGCGCGCTGCCTTCCATGGTGCCAGTGCCAGTAAAGGCCCAGTAGGCTACGTCAGATTGGGCAAAGCCAGAGTTGCGCAAACCTGAGATGATTGCGTTTACGTTGTCTACAGAACCGCGTGAGGAAACTGCAGAAGCAATCAAGCCGTCAACGCCGCATGAGCCACCTTTGCCGCATTCGCGTGACCCTGGTGGTTTGGAAATCGCATTCGCGATGACACCGCCAACCGGATAATAAGTATAGGCTGTGCCGCCTGTACCGATTGTGAAAAAGTTTAGTTCTTGTGCGGACGCGGTGCCGACAAGGCCAAATGCCATAGCTGCGCCAAGCGCCGCTGTTTTAAATGAATTGATCATTCGATCCTCCCTAGTGGTTTGGGTCGGCAAACGAGGGTTCGCGACCATAAGCACGAAACTTCTTACGTTTCGTGCGTAGCTTAGAAGTCATTGATAACGGTTCGGGAACAAATAGCGACAGCTAATTATGATACTTAGACCACGGCTGAATTTGGACCGGACGGCTTCTGTAGGGTCAGGATTGCAATCGATTTACTAAGATTGATTGCATCCAGTTTTTCCAAACTGATGAGGGTATTGGTCAAAAGGTCGGGGTTATTTAACAAATACTTGTGCAACAAAAAAATCCCACCCGATTTTTCGGTGTGGGATTTTTTGAACCAATCGATACCTTACGGAGTGATTGGCTCCCGCGGTAGGGGTCGAACCTACGACAAATTGATTAACAGTCAACTGCTCTACCACTGAGCTACGCGGGATTGGTAGGGGTGATATAGCGAGGGTGTTTTGCCTCGTCCAGAGGCTTTTTCGCTTTTTTCGAAAATAATTTGGCTTCGATGCTATAATCGAATGAATTGGGTATCTTCGGATAGTTTTCCAAGGGCAGAAACTTCAGATTGTCCCACCAAATCAATAAGATGCGCGAGGACGTTGCGAGTAGCGGCACCTAGCAAGGCGGGTGGCGTTTCGGTGTAAATGGCCTTGGTTAACTCTTGCGCGGTGGCGGGTGCGTCTTCTAACAGCTCTAGAATAAATGCCTCTCGGTTGAGGCGATGCTTTATCAACCAATCAAGTCGCTTAGTGGGGTCTTCGACAGGACCACCGTGGCCCGGATAAAACACACGCCAATCGTGATCTTCCAATTTTACGCAAGATTCCATGAAGTCGGTTAGATCTCCGTCTGGTGGCGACACCAGTGAGCTGGCCCAACCCATCACGTGATCGGCCGTAAAACACAGATCTTTCCACGCCAGACAGATGTGGTTTCCGATGTGGCCGGGTGTATGGATCACCTCAAGCTGCCAATCACTACCGTTAATGTAGTCGCCGTCTTTCACAATTTGATCTGGTTTGAAATTGTGGTCGATCCCTTCACCGCCGCCAACCATACCTGTTTCAGCAAGTTTGATCATCGTCTCGCTGCGTCCTGCGGTGGCATCCCCGAATGCGATGACGGGCGCATTTGTAGATTTGGCCAGCGCGCGCGCAAGTGGAGAGTGATCAAGGTGTGTGTGGGTCACTATAATATGTGTAATTTTTTGCTTGGGTCCGACTGCATCCAGAATGGCCTGAAGATGCATGCCGTCATCGGGCCCAGGATCAATTACTGCCAGATCAGTTGTGCCGATCAGATAGGTGTTTGTTCCACGATAGGTCATCGGGGAGGGGTTTGGGGCCACGATACGGCGCACCCCGGCTTCAATGGCCTCAGCAATGCCTACTTGGGGATCGAAATCATCTGGTGGCGTCATGGGATGGGTCTTTCGCTTGGGGCTTGAGATGCGTATGGTTAAGTTATGATCTTTAATTGGCTCAAACACTATATGCCGCGCAGTTTATATGGACGCGCGGCAATGATCCTTTTGCTGCCTGTTGTTGTCTTGCAGCTGGTTGTTACGGTCGTTTTCATGCAGCGCCACTTTGAAGGCGTCACGATGCAGATGTCCACTACTGTTGCGCGCGAGGTTGAGCTGGTGTTGTCGGGAGTGCCAGAAACAACTTTGAATGTTCTTGGTATACGTGTCGCTGACGTTTCACGAGACATACTGGCGGAACTTAACACACGCCTTTGGTATGACTTTTCGGGTGTAATTATTACGCGAAACCTAAACGAGATTTTGCCCCAGATCAAAGTGATCGACCTTTATAATGATGATATTGTGCGTTTGGTTGCGGATGTAGACGGACAAGCCAAAGAAATTATTTTCGATCGTAGCCGTATTTCGGCGGCCAAACCCCATCAGTTGTTCGTCAATATGATGTTCTATGGATTTCTCTTTACCCTGATTGCCCTTATTTATTTACGCAATCAGTTGCGCCCAATCAAACGTTTGGCAACCGCGGCTGAGGCTTTTGGGCGTGGCCGGAACATGCCGTTTTCGCCTGGTGGCGCAACAGAGGTGCGGTCTGCGGGCACCGCTTTTGTTGATATGCGCAACCGAATTGAACGCCAAATTGAAACGCGAACGTTGATGTTGTCGGGGGTCAGTCATGATTTACGCACGCCACTAACGCGTATGCGTTTGGCGCTTGCTATGCTTGATGACGACGAGCGTGAGCCGCTGGAGCAAGACGTCGATGAAATGCAGGGCATGATAGACGCATTCCTTGAGTTTTCAAAAGGTGGGCAGGCGATGGAACCTGAAGCTGTTGTCGTCCAAACATGGATTGAACAGGTTGTTGCAGACTGCGCACGCACGGGACGCGACGTGTCTTTGAACCACAGTGAGGGCGAAGGCACTGTGATGCTGCGTCTTGGTGGGATGCGCCGTGCGCTGGACAATTTAATTGGAAATGCCGTGTGTTATGGCTCAAGGGCTGAAGTCTCGATGGTGTTGACAGACAAGTTCTTTCGCCTGCGTGTGGAAGACGATGGCCCCGGTATTCCCGAAAATCGCCGCGCTGAGGCGCAGCGTCCGTTCACGCGGCTTGATCCGTCGCGCAATCAGGACAAGGGTGGCAGTGCTGGTCTAGGGCTAGCGATTGCAACCGATATCGCACGTGCCCATGGTGGTGTGTTGCGATTGGGTGAAAGCGAGCGTTTGGGTGGCTTGCGTGCGGACATTGTGATTGCGCGTTGATTGTTGAACGACTGGCTTGAACAAAATTACAAAAAATGTTGACCAATGCGACAGCTTGTCGACTGCCTATAATGGGCCCTTTTAGTGCCGAATTTAGGGGCGTTCAGCCTATGAATTTCCAATATTACTATTCATCTAAATATTTGTAATATCAAGAAAGATGGCGAAATATGGTAGGCCCGGTAGGACTTGAACCTACGACAAAAGCGTTATGAGCGCTCTGCTCTAACCAACTGAGCTACAGGCCCGCCATAGGCTTTGGTTAATCGGGGTATGAACGAAGGTCAAGCCTTAGCGTTGCACAAATCGCTACAATGTCGTAACTCGCGCCCATAGTCTTTTTCAACGCTGGAGCCACGCCCATGAGCACTCAAAAAAACGGGATCACCTATGCCGATGCAGGTGTCGATATTGATGCGGGTAATGAACTGGTTGATCGCATCAAACCCGCTGCAATACGCACGAAACGTCCTGGTGTGATGTCGGGGCTGGGTGGCTTTGGCGCGATGTTTGATCTCAAGGGGGCAGGGTACAAAGACCCGATCCTAGTTGCTGCTACCGACGGTGTTGGCACCAAGCTGCGCATCGCGATTGATACGGGAAATGTGGACGGCGTTGGTATCGATCTGGTCGCCATGTGCGTCAACGATCTGGTCTGCCAAGGCGCAGAACCTCTGTTTTTCCTTGATTATTTCGCGACTGGCAAGCTAGAGCTTGACCAAGCGACCCGCATTATCGAAGGTATTGCCAAGGGATGCGAGCTATCTGGTTGTGCATTGATTGGTGGCGAAACTGCTGAAATGCCAGGGATGTATCCTGCGGGCGATTTTGATCTTGCTGGTTTCTCTGTCGGTGCGATGGAACGTGGCGCCGAGCTGCCCAAGGACGTGGCTGAGGGTAATATGCTCTTGGGCCTAACCTCCTCTGGTGTGCACTCTAACGGTTACTCATTGGTTCGTAAATTGGTCGAGCATTCCGGCTTAGCATGGGGCGATGATTGCCCATGGGCTGAGGGAACGTTGGGCGAGGCCTTGTTGGCCCCAACAACCTTGTACGTCAAAGGCGCGGTTGCTGCGATGAATTACGTGAATGCACTGGCCCATATCACCGGTGGTGGGCTGACTGAAAACCTCCCACGTGTCCTGGCAGAGGGCATGGGCGCCGACATCAACTTGGATGCTTGGGAACTGCCTGCAGTGTTCAAATGGTTGGCTGCACAGGGTGGCATGAAAGAAGCTGAATTGCTCAAAACCTTTAACTGCGGCATTGGCATGATTGCTGTTGTTCCTGCAGATAAGGTTGAAATGGCACGTGCTGCATTCACGGATGCAGGACACGGTGTTGTTGAAATGGGCCATGTTAATAAGGGCGAAGGCGTCTCTTATAAGGGCTCGCTTCTGTGACAAAACGGGTTGCTATATTTGTCTCCGGAGGGGGATCAAATATGAAGGCATTGGTGCAGGATATGCAGGGGGATCACCCTGCGCGTCCATGTGTCATTGTCTCAAACAACCACGATGCTGGCGGCATTGCATGGGCCAACGAGCAGGGGATCGCGACCGAGGTTGTGGATCACCGTCCTTTTGGCAAAGACCGTGCCGCTTTTGAAGCGGAGCTATCCAAATCGTTAGACCGATATTCCCCTGACATAATCTGTTTGGCAGGTTTTATGCGGGTTCTGACGGCAGGTTTTGTGACACCGTGGCATGGCAAGATGCTGAACATCCATCCATCGCTTTTGCCAAAATATAAGGGGCTGCACACCCATGCGCGCACTTTGGAAACGGGTGACAAAACCCATGGCTGTACGGTCCATGAAGTGACGCCGCTGCTGGATGATGGGCCCATTTGGGGGCAGGCCAAAATTGACGTTTTGGACGGTGATACCCCTGATACTTTGGCGGCTCGAATATTGATCCAAGAACACAAATTATATCCTGCTGTATTACGTCGGTACTGCGTGGGTATGACGTCAGTGCTGTACCTGTAGATTGCGATGCTGGTATTCGTTTGTGCGATGGTGTACCCACGGCTCACATATTAACTTGGTGGACGACAGATAGCGCATGATCACGATTACAACGACCGAGGCTTTGGCCGAATATTGCACCCAAGCCCGTCAACATGACTATGTCACGATCGACACAGAGTTCCTGCGCGAACGCACCTACTATTCCAAACTTTGTCTAATCCAACTTGCGATGCCCGGCACCGATGCCAACAACGCGGTTTTGGTTGATCCATTGGTTGAAGGCCTATCACTTGAGCCGCTCTATGAACTTTTCCGCGACACCTCTGTTGTCAAAGTATTCCATGCGGCGCGCCAAGATCTCGAAATCTTCTTTGTGGATGCACAGGTGTTTCCTGAGCCGCTGTTCGATACCCAAGTGGCCGCAATGGTGTGTGGTTTTGGCGAACAGGTTGGATATGAGACGCTGGTGAAAAAAATTGCGCGTGAGCAGGTCGATAAATCATCCCGTTTCACCGATTGGTCACGCCGTCCACTGACCGATGCGCAAAAGGCTTATGCGATCGGCGACGTGACGCACCTGCGTCAGGTTTATGAGTTTCTTGCCAAGAAATTGGAAGAAAACAACCGCAGCCACTGGGTTCAAGAAGAGTTGGGCATTTTGACCAACCCTGACACCTACATTATCAAGCCGATTGATGCGTGGAAACGGGTTAAGACCCGCACATCTGCCGCAAAATTTATGGCCGTTGTTCAAATGCTGGCTGCCTTTCGCGAAGAATACGCGCAAAGCCGCAATGTTCCGCGCAACCGTGTGTTCAAGGATGATGCACTGGTCGAATTGGCCAGCAACAAGCCAAAAACCATGGAAGACCTAAGCCGTTCACGTCTTCTGCTACGGGAAGCACGTCGCGGCGACATTGCTGATGGTGTTTTAGCGGCTGTCGTAAAGGGCGTTGGTATGCCTGCAGATCGTGTGCCAAAGCCTGTTGGTGGGCGTGAGAAACTGCAAGTAAACCCAGCCTTGGCTGATTTGTTGCGTGTGCTTTTAAAAGCCAAAACTGAAAGTGCCGGTGTTGCGGCCAAGTTGATAGCTTCGGCTGCCGATTTGGACGCGATGGCGGGCGGCATGCGTAATGTTGCCGCTGTGTCTGGCTGGCGTGCAGAGGTGTTTGGCGAAGATGCCTTACGCCTTTGTGAAGGTAAGATCGCATTGGCCGCTGTGGGAAATGACGTAAAAGTTGTTCCACTCGACTGATTATTTCAGGATCGATTGATCCTACCCGTTTCAACCTTTGAAACTAATTCGTAATCAACGGCGGCGCGATGTTTGTGCGTTGTGCGCACCTTCCACACGAATGCTACGCACCCCTGCCAGCTCTTGATCCGTCAAAGCACGTGCCGCAACGACGGTGCGCGTGTGTGTTGAGCCGACGCTTTCGTTGAACACTGGGCGCACACCTTCCAAGCGATAGGTTAGAACACCGTTGATCGGTGTTCCGTCTTCTGTCGATGGAGTGAGTTGTACGAGGGATACGCCTTGAACTGTGGTCAGGCCCGTCGCGCGGATAACGGCACCACCTGGAACGCGTTCGATGACCAGATTGGTCACTTGATCGATTGGCTTTCCAAGATAGACAACCTCGCGGTCTTTGCGTTGGAACCTCCCCTCCGTTTTGATTCCTGAATCAACGGGTTGGCGTTTGATGATTGTTCTGCAGCCGAATTGGACGAGCGACCTTTGCCAATCCAGTTCACGGGATTTACGACACTGTCGTAGATTGTGCCACATGCACCAAGTGCTAATGCCGAAATCAGAACTGTCGTTGTCAAAATACGCATAAGGCTGTCCACACTGTTGTTTCCATGTTTGATGGCCTATCGCAGTGGTTTTGAAAAGAGTTCGGCGCGAAAAGGGTGTGGACCTTTTGGGAGGTGCGCACTACCTGATAGCTACACAGTAGATGAGGGTACGATGGCCAGTCCTGACTTTGAAGAGATCGTTGAAGATTTTGAATTCCTAGAAGACTGGGAAGATCGCTATCGGTTTGTGATTGATATGGGCAAAGCGATGGATCCTTTACCTGATGCGCTGAAGGCACCTGCCACCAAAGTGGACGGATGCGCCAGCCAAGTGTGGTTGCACTCAACGGTCGCTGACGGCGTATTAAACTTTGACGGCGAAAGCGATGCGATGATCGTGCGTGGCTTGGTTGCGGTGTTGCGCAAGCTATACAACGGTTTGACCTTGGAAGAAGTTTTAGCCGTGGATGCACACGGTGAAATGGCACGTCTCGGGCTTAACGATCATTTGTCAGCGCAGCGTTCTAACGGTGTGCGTGCGATGATTGAGCGTATTCGTTTGGTTGCTTCGGCCAGTTAAAGCGCCTTTAGCGTTACCTCTAGATCACCATATCCTGTGAGGCGGCGTTCAAACGCGAGCCCAAGGGTTTCAGCGGCGGCTTTCGCCTTTTCCGTTAAGGCGGGATCGTCTGTTTGGGCCTGATAGACCAGTTTTTCATAGTTCCCAAAATACAAATCGCGCAGCTCGGGGTGGTGGTGTAAGCCCATTGGCTTAATGATGAAGGCTTCAAATTGGCGGACCAAAAAGTCAGTGAGGTAAAAGGCAGTGAATTCACTTTCACTTATGTCTGCAAACCGTTCATTTCCCTCAAAAAAACTGTAACAGTGCGGACCTGCCACCATCTGTACGCCCATGTCATCACAGGCGGTTTGCAGCAATCCACCGGTCCCGCAATCTGCGTAAACCACAAAAATTTCGTCGTATGATGCGCGGTTTTTGACCACCGCTTCGGTCACAGCCTCAGCGATCTTTTCGGGGTAAAGGTGCAGCTTGGCAGGTAAACAAGTCAGATCCATATGATCCCAACCATTGGCCTTTTTTAGGTTTAAGATTTCGCGCGCCAATGCACCGCAAGCAATCAAAAGGATACGGCCAGCGGCCATTTCCGTGAGTCCATTTTCTGTCAGTTGTGAATCATTGATTTTCGTCATCGTATCACCTTACGAAAAAGGCCTGCCGCGATCTACATCGCAACAGGCCCAAATCTAGAAGCTAGTTTAGTGCCTAAGCGGACAATTGGTTGTGCTTGCGGTCCATAAATTCTTTTGCGGTTTCAACAGCTACGGCTGCGTCACGGCAATAGGCATCTGCGCCAATGGCTTTGCCGAACTCTTCGTTTAGCGGTGCGCCGCCAACGAGGACAACGTAATCATCGCGAATACCTTGTTCGATCATCGTGTCGATCACGACTTTCATATACGGCATTGTGGTTGTGAGCAGCGCAGACATACCAAGAATATCAGGGCCTTCCTCTTCCATCGCATCAAGGTAGGCCTCGACTGCATTGTTGATGCCAAGGTCGACAACTTCAAAGCCGGCGCCTTCCATCATCATACCAACAAGGTTTTTTCCAATATCGTGGATGTCGCCTTTGACGGTGCCGATGACCATCTTACCGACGCGTGGCGCACCTGTTTCAGCTAACAAGGGCTTTAGGATGAACATGCCACCCTTCATTGCATTTGCGGCCAACAGAACCTCTGGTACGAACAAGATACCATCGCGGAAATCAGCGCCGACAATTGTCATGCCGCCGACAAGTGCTTTGGTCAGAACGTCATAAGGTGCCCAATCTCTCGAAAGCAGGATGTTCACACCTTCTTCGATCTCTTCTTTGAGGCCGTCGTAAAGGTCGTCAAACATCTGTTGAACCAGTTCTTCGTCGTCCAGTTCAGCTAGGATGATATCTGCGTCGTCTGACATGTAAGTGTCCTTTGCAAAAGGTAGGGGCAGGCCCTGTCGTTGATTCAGTTTTGTCAGAATGTCGCAGCGTAACTTTTCATTTTGCGACATTGGTGATGCTGTGCGCGACCTTGTGCTTGCATTTATGATTGTCTTTGACAGGAATAACTGGAAATTCAAACAATAAACTGGACCAGTGTTGTGCCGTTTTCTGTCATTATTTTCATGAAGATGGCGCAGTTTTACTCATATTGCCATTTCGATGTCGCAGTCCGCCCACCTGAGCGGGCGAACAACGGTTGTTTTTAAGCGATCTTAGTTAGTTTTTTGACGGCTGCGGCGTGTTCTGCGTGGGCCTGGTTCGTTGTCACCAGTTCCGTCTGTTGCAGACGAAAAAGCCCCCAGTTTTGCGATTATTTCATCAAGGCTGGGTGCTTGAGCCATTGTGCGTGTGTCCAAAGCTTCGCGCATTGCGCGCAGGTGGCTTGGCATCGTGCCACAACACCCTCCGATGATTTTGGCACCACAGGCGCGCGCCATCACAGCATAATCGGCCATCAGTTCTGGTGTGCCGTCGTAGTGAATGTGGCCCTCAACATATTTCGGGATACCGGCATTGCCCTTGGCGACGATTGGAACGTTGCTGCCTTGGGACGCAAAACCCAGAACTGTCCGCAACAGATCTGAAGAACCGGTGCCACAGTTTGCGCCAAAAGCGAGTGGCGTGTTTGCGATCTCATCGACCATTTTGACCATATCCGCACTGGTCATGCCCATCATGGTACGTCCTGCGGTATCAAAACTCATGGTGCCAACGAAATCGATACCGGCCAAGGCAAAGCCTTCGGCGGCCGCGCGATACTCTTCGGGGGCAGAAATGGTTTCAACCCATGCCACATCCGCGCCACCTGTCTTTAAGCCGTCTGCTGTTTCGTGGAACATCTCAACCGCAAGGGCGTGTGTAAGTTCACCAACAGGCTGCATGATTTCACCAGTAGGGCCGACCGAGCCTGCAACAATAACTTTGCGACCAGCCTGATCTGCAATGTCACGTGCAATTTCGGCCGATACGCGGCTCAGTTCATGAGCCCGTTTTTCGGCACCGTGCAAGCGCAAGCGCGAGGCATTGGCACCAAAGGAATTGGTCAGAAAAATATCGCTGCCGGCATCAACCGCGCCGCTGTACAATTTGCGGATTTTCGCAGGTTCGTCCGTATTCCACATCTCTGGTGCGTCGCCAGACATAAGACCCATGTTGAACAGGTTTGTGCCTGTGGCACCGTCGGCTAGTAAAACACTTTTTTCTTCAAGGAGTTGGATTAGAATATTTGTCATGGTTCATGTCCTGCACATTGATTTGCACGTGCAGTGTCATGAGGCCTGACTTAAGGCCAGTTCATAATATTCATCAAAATTATGAATTTTTCGTTATCCTGCAGGCGTGACCTTGTTGAGATTGTGCACTTCACGGGTGATATCTGCTAGTCCAATGGCCATAGACAAAGCGGTTTGTGCGGCGGCGTAGCGTGGTTCCCATTTTGGGGTGAAGGTAGATTTGAATTGGCGCAAGCCTGCACCACCAGCCTTGGAAACCGTGCGCCGCGCAGACCAACAAAAAAAGGCTGCGTGGGTCAGGACAGGCGAGTGTTGCGGCAAGGATCAGCCGTTCGATCTTCAATTCTCTTGCTGCTGTAATTGCGCTGTGGACAAGAGCGTGCATGGTGCTGTCGGACATTTCTGATTGTGGCGCATGACATCTAAGCGCCATTCATTGCCACCATTCTGAAAGGTGACAAAGGCACATGGGCGGCCGTGATGTTCGGCGCGTGCTATGGAGTGAGTGGATAGATATCCGATTTCAAAATGGCCCATTGTACCGCAACGCGCCGCGCCATGTGTATTTTGCCAACCCTGGTTGATCTGGTGAAGTGTCGGCCAATCCGTGATCTTATCTGTAGGGATTAAGATACTGTTTTTCGTGGCAGCCCGTAATTTGCGCAGTACTGGTGTGTTGAGCGCAAAATGTTGCGGGCGATCATGGCATCATCTGACATGTACATGATGGACCAGTGGTAGCGATGCAGCGCAGAGGCATTGGGGCTGTTTCATTTTTAGATGGGCGGGATCTTATCCTAACTGGCTGCTTCGTTTTTAGGGCTGATAACGTGGCGTCCATGCTGCTGGATATTGGGGTAAACACCGCAGTTATGGTTTAACTGGTCGACCAGATGGCGCTGAGGCCGTCCAAAGTGGGCAAAATACGCCCGCCGTTTTGGGCAATGATTTGAACTTCTGCTTGATTGCTTTTGGTTAGATGTAGTGCCGCCAATGAAAGTTCGCACGCGCCAGACTTGAAGGGACGGATTAGGGCAGGGGGACTGCACAGGGCAGGGATTGCATAACAGACAATGCGGAAAGCTACGATACTGACCAACATCTCGCTAGTGGGAAGCTGGTGAAGTAATCCCAGCATCATAAATTCAAACGGCCCAACGCCGCCGATTGTTGTTGAGAGGAGGGCGGCGCCCAGTGCCAACATCATATGGGGAGGAACGCGATGAATGAGATTTCGGCACTGCTGTGAAGTTAGACGTAGATAATACCAGCCATCGGGACCGTATCGACCAAGGTCCAGTTTAGAATAGCAAAGCTGCATGAAAGGTGGGGGAACTGGAAAGTGAAACAGCCAATGGTCAGGTTTGGCCAGCTAAACATGACCGCGATGCAAATTGGCAATGTCAATAAGACCAACATTGCTGAGGCAAAAGTCCAATCGGGAGAAGGCAACAGGACGCAAACAAGTGCGGTGACGACAGCCAAATACGAGAGGAATGAGACAGAAAAAAAGGCGGACAGTTTGAGCGCCATGCTGAAATAAACATCGCGCAACAACCGCCACTGCACCAGCGAACAATCCAAACACTAGTTTTTAGGCGATCACAATTGAAAAGGTCTCAGCGATGCGAGCCTGTCCCTGTGGTACCCGTGTTGCGAAGTGTTGGTGTTCTACACCATTATAACGTCCCACAATCCACAGGCTGATGAGCGTCAGCAGAGAGGCCGCAGACCAAGCAGACCAGCGGATCGGTGCCAATTGCTTTAGAAATTTTGGCATCAAATTGTGTGTCGGATGCAGTGACACCAAAAACAGGCAGACTTAACGAATACTCAGCGGCAAAATCGCCCTGAGCAACACCTGACCAATATTTCGTGCTTTGATTGGATGCGTCATTTCAATCTTACCCACTATAACTCTCCACAAAGGTTATTTTGGGTGAGTGACCATATGATTAACTGAATGCCGTTATTCATGGTTCACAGCTCGAAACTCAAATGTTTATATTGATGTTTTTAGTTAAGCTGTGTCGATCCGCTGTTTAGTAATTCCTATGTGTCTTGCCAATATAAGGTCTCTTTTGCACAGCTAATGGCGCAATTTATTTCACCAATTTACCCTCTGTGACTGTCCTGGGGTTAGCTTTGACGAGTCGGTTGCTTGCGACGCTCACCTGCATGCCTTAAGAGAGCCACAACTTAGAGGGACTCGCGCCCTATCCTATACTGAAAGGACGCCCATGGCCCGGCGCAATAAAATTTACGAAGGCAAAGCAAAGATCTTATACGAAGGTCCAGAGCCTGGTACGATTGTCCAGTACTTTAAGGATGACGCTACTGCCTTTAACGCAGAGAAAAAAGACGTCATCGACGGCAAAGGTGTTCTGAACAACATGCTGTCTGAGTACTTCATGAAGGGTTTGACTCAAATTGGAGTTCCAAACCACTTTATCAAACGCCTGAACATGCGTGAGCAATTGTGCAAGTCATGCGAAATTGTGCCACTCGAGATCATCGTGCGTAACTATGCGGCGGGCACCATGTCTAAACGTCTGGGTATTGATGAGGGCACGCAATTGCCGCGTCCGATTGTTGAGTATTGCTATAAAGATGACAGCCTTGGCGATCCGTTGGTCTCTGAAGAGCACATCGCGGCTTTTGGCTGGGCTAGCCAGCAAGACATGGAAGACATCCTAAGCCTTGCGCTACGGGTAAATGACTTCATGTCTGGTGTGATGTTTGCTGTTGGTATTAAACTGGTCGACTTCAAAATCGAAGTGGGTCGCGTCTATGACGGCGACTTCCAGCGTTTGATCGTTGCAGATGAAATCAGTCCAGACAGCTGTCGTTTGTGGGACATGGAAACAGGCCGCAAGCTGGACAAAGATGTGTTCCGCCGCGATCTCGGTAGCCTTGCAGATGCTTATACCGAAGTGGCCAACCGTTTGGGCGTTATGCCTAAAACATCCACAACACTGACAAAACCAACCCTGGTCAACTGATCTGGGTCGGTTTTCGAATTTAATAAAACTTAGAAGATAGAGGCGATGGCGCTATGAAAGCTCGAGTACATGTAATGTTGAAGAATGGTGTGTTGGATCCGCAAGGTGAAGCGGTGCGTCATGCTTTGGGTGCGATGGGTTTTGACGGCGTGAACGGCGCTCGTCAGGGCAAAGTCGTTGAACTTGATCTTGCCAATGGCACAACAGAAGCCGCTGTGAACGAAATGTGCGAAAAGCTGCTCGCGAACACGGTTATTGAATCCTACACAGTGGAGATGTCCTGATGCACGCAGCGGTCATTGTTTTTCCTGGATCTAACTGTGACCGCGACCTTGCGGTAGCTTTTGAAACGGCGGGTGCCAAAGTGTCTTTGGTTTGGCACAAAGACACCAAACTGCCGGACGGCGTTGATATTGTTGGTCTTCCGGGTGGTTTTTCTTTTGGCGACTATCTGCGTTGTGGCGCAATCGCTGCCAACTCACCGATTTGCAATGAAGTGAAAGCCCACGCAGATCGTGGTGGGTATGCCATTGGTATTTGCAACGGTTTTCAGGTCCTTGCTGAAACGGGTGTTTTACCCGGCGCTTTGTTGCGCAATGCGGGCCTTAAATACATCTGTAAGACAGTTGGATTGAATGTTGTGACGTCGCAAAGTGCCTATACCGAAAGGTATTCTGTTGGCGAGGTCATCGACATTCCAATCGCACACCACGACGGCAATTACTTTGCAGACGACGAAACAATCGCGCGTTTACAAGGTGAAGATCGCGTTGCATTTACGTACACAGACAACCCAAACGGGGCCAAAGGCGACATTGCAGGCATTCTATCTGCCAACAAACGCGTCCTTGGCATGATGCCACACCCTGAGCGCGCAGCTGACGCGGGCCACGGCGGCACAGATGGACAGGCGCTGTTCCGCGCATTGTCTGGCGTTCTAACACCTGCATGACTTGAGCCGCGCCAACCTTCAGTCTAGGTTGGCGTGATGAAAAACCAGCCATATTTCAAGCATAACAAAGCGATGAGCTGGCGTGTCCGGCTTTCATTGGCGTTGTTTTTAGTACTTGCAGTGGTTACGGTCTCTGTCACCAATCGACTTTTGACTGATCGTTTTACTGAAACCACCCGAAATCGCGCTGAACTGCGTCTTGCCCTGTATTCCGGAAATTTGTTGTCCGAGTTGCGCCAAAACGCAATTGTTCCACAATTGTTGGCGCGTGACCCCACATTGATAGGTGCGCTGAATTCTGGCGATTATTCCCAGTCGACACAGCGTTTGATTTCCTTTGTTGAGGAAATTGGGGCTGCATCATTGGTTCTGCATGACAGTGATGGGCGGACAGTTGCTGCTACTGATCGGAACCGTTTGGGACAAAGTAACCGCAGCGCGGCGCACTTTGTGAATTCGTTACGCGGGCAGGGCACCATCTTTACTGCTGAGCCGCGCGAGGCGGGTGGATTCGTTTTTACCTACTCTCGCCGTGTGCAATCCGCGGGTGAGGTTCTTGGCGTCATATCTGTCGAAGTAGACTTGCAGAAGTTTGAGCGGGCTTGGGCCGGAATTTCGGATGCATTGATCGTAACAGACAGCGAGGGTGCCATCATCTTGGCGACGGAGCCGCGCTGGCGCGGACGCACCGAGGATGAGGCTTTGGCGCGTGAAGATCCGCAAAGTGCGATCGAACGAGCCATTCGTGCCACCTCTGATTGGACCGCATTGCCTTCAGACGCATATATGAAGGGCGAAGCTGTGATGCGGCTTGAAAACCGGATCGCGTTTCGGGGGTGGCGAATGGTTCTATTCACCACCTTTAACTCCGTGCGCGAGCGGGTGAATGGCGTTTTGGCTCTCGAGATTATGGGGTTTGCGATTCTGCTGGCCTTTGCCTTCTATTTTCTTAGCCGGCGTACCGCGTTTCGTATGGCATTGTTTCAGCGTGAATCGGCAGAGCTTCGCGCATTGAACTTACGTCTGCACCGGGAAATTGCCGAACGTGAGAGGGTTCAAGAGACACTTGCTGTGGCAGAACAGACGTTGGAACAATCCAGCAAACTGGCCGCTTTGGGCGAGATGTCGGCAGCGGTTAGTCATGAGTTGAACCAACCTTTAGCGGCGATGAAAACCTATCTGGCTGGTGCGCGTCTGTTGCTAAATCGCAACCGTCCTGATGAGGCGCTTTCTGCTTTTGGCCGGATCGATGGTTTGATTGAGCGGATGAGCGCTATTACGCGCCAGCTAAAGTCATACGCCCGTAAGGGTGCAGCAGAGCTAAGCCCTGTAGATATGGGCCTGGCGCTTGCTTCTTCGCTGTCAATGATGGAACCGCAGTTGCGTCAGCGTCAGGTTGAAATCACGCGCATTATCCCAGATGAACCCGTCCTTGTGATGGGTGACCAGATGCGTATCGAACAGGTCTTGGTAAACCTTCTGCGCAATGCGCTTGATGCAACCAAACTTGAACGCAATCCACAGGTCGATATCATCCTTGCTGCGGGTGACACCGCCACCCTCACGGTGCGCGACAATGGGCCGGGGATGGAGGACAAGAATCAGCTGTTTGAGCCGTTTTACACCACCAAGCTGGCGGGTGATGGCGTCGGGCTGGGTCTTGCCATTTCGTCAGGCATCGTCAACGATTTGGGCGGTCGACTGACAGCACGCAACGGCCAAGCTGGTGGTGCGGTGTTTGAAATGCAGTTGCCGATATTGATGGGCCAGCCTTTTGACAAAGGCATGAACGAAGAAAATAATACGCGCGCTGAAATATCAGCGGCAGAGTGAGGAAGCAAAGTAACATGACTCAAGCCATGAAAATCGCCATCGTTGATGACGAACAGGACATGCGCCAGTCGATCAGCCAATGGTTGGCGCTGTCTGGCTATGACACAGAAACATTCGCTAGTGCCGAAGATGCGTTGAAGGTTCTTGGGCCAGAGTATCCAGGTATCGTTATCTCAGACATCAAGATGCCGGGCATGGATGGAATGCAATTCCTTAAGAAACTTCTGGGCAACGATTCAGCGCTTCCTGTGATTATGATCACAGGTCACGGCGATGTGCCGATGGCTGTTGAGGCGATGCGCGTTGGTGCGTTTGATTTCTTGGAAAAGCCATTTAACCCTGATCGTATGAGCGAGCTGGCTAAGAAAGCTACAGAGTCACGCCGTTTGGTCATGGATAACCGTATTTTGCGTCGTGAATTGTCTGACGGTGGCCAGTTGATGAAAAAGCTTATTGGCGGATCACCTGTTATGGAGCGCTTGCGCGAAGACATCCTAGATTTGGGGCAGGCGGACGGCCATGTTTTGATCGACGGCGAAACAGGCACGGGTAAAACGCTGGTGACGCACGCGCTGCATGCTGTTGGCAGCCGTGCAGGTAAGAAGTTTGTATTGGTAAGTTGTTCTGCGCTGGAAGAGGAAGCGTTAACCAAACGCTTGTTTGGTCCAATGCAGCCAGAAGATGGTCATTTGCCAGCGATCGAAGAGGCCCGCGGCGGAACGCTGGTGCTTGAAGATATTGAAACGCTGTCCGAAACCACACAAGCACGCCTGTTAAGCGTGATCAATGAGCAGGGCACGCCCGCTGAAACGCGCATCGTTGGGATTTGCAATCTGCAAGAAGCAGGGCGTACCTGCGAGTCCGCTTTGCGGCCGGACCTTTTCTATCGCCTTGCTGCTTTGCGGATCACTGTGCCGCCATTGCGCCAACGCGGTGAAGATATTTTGACGTTGTTCACCCGTTTGGGCGATCAGTTCGCTGATGAATATGGTTGTGACGCACCTAAGGTGTCTGCCCAAGAAGCTGCGCAGTTGCTTCAAGCACCGTGGCCGGGCAACGTACGCCAGTTGATCAACGTGGCGGAACGCGCGGTTCTTCAATCGCGCCGTGGTTCGGGCAGTATTGCATCCTTGTTGCTGTCTGATCACGAGGAAATGCAGCCGGTCATGACGACTGAGGGCAAGCCGCTGAAAGAATATGTTGAAGCGTTTGAGCGTATGTTGATCGATAACACAATGCGCCGTCATAAGGGGTCTATTGCTTCAGTGATGGACGAGTTGTGCCTGCCAAGACGTACTTTGAACGAAAAAATGGCCAAGTATGGCCTGCAGCGCTCTGACTATCTAAGCTAAAAATTTAATGCGAAAATAAGGGCTATTTTGTCGCTGTTTTCATCATGCAAAAGCGCTTACTTTCCAATATGTTGATGATTATCTTGCCAATTGCGCAAGCCCAGGCCGATTGTCCATTGTATTTGGGTCCCAAAAGTCATTATCTAGTCATAGGAGATACTTACCTTTGATGGGAAAGACTCTTTTTGAGTTTCGCTGTTGTGGACATTGGCTGGCTAAAATGACCGCCACGTTCAAGCAGACCGATTGAGCCCCAAAAGGGCTGAGAGAACGCTGCCATCTTGGAATACCAATTTGCGGCACTTAATGGATGCGCGCGCGACTATCGTTGCCGCGTGTCGGAGAAGAACGCGATGACGCGCGCGATAGCATTTTGCATCACAGCAGACGGGCTTTTGGCCTGGTTTTGCCGCGCGTCCATGATCGCTCTGACAAGACACATTCCCAAAACGGCGGCCCCTCCGGGTGCGGCCGTTCTTGCGTTGTGCAAACGGATAATATGCCTAAGAAAATGCTTATCGATGCCACCCACGCGGAAGAAACCCGCGTTGTTGTGGTTGATGGAAATAAAGTTGAGGAATTTGACTTTGAAACCGAAAATAGACGCCAAATTGCTGGCAACATCTATTTAGCCAAAGTTACGCGCGTTGAGCCGTCACTTCAGGCGGCTTTTGTAGATTATGGTGGAAATCGCCATGGTTTCTTAGCTTTTAGTGAGATTCACCCTGATTATTATCAGATCCCTGTCGCGGACCGTGAGGCCCTGATGGAGGAGGAGCGTGCGTATTCTGAAGCGCAAAAAGCACGTGAAGAAGATGATAAACCAAAGAAACCACGCCGTTCCCGGTCGCGTTCACGAACCCGCGCTGCCGAGATTTTTAGCGATGATGCAGTTGTCTCAACCGAAGTTGAGACAACTGAGATTGACGGCATGGAAACCATCGACTTGACGGAAGATGTTGCGTTTGAAGCGAATGTGGCCGTGGTTGAGGGTGAAGCTCCGACAGAGGATGCGCGGGTGATTGAAGAATCGGTTCCCGAAGAGGCCGCGACCGAAGGAGTTGCTTCCAGTGAAGAGGCACCAACCGAAGTTGAAACCACTGAAGAGCTATCAGAAAATAGTGACACAGACGCAGACAACGGCGAAGAAACCAAAGGGTCCAAAGCATCCTCAAAAGATGACAGCATCGAATCTGTAGCAGATGAAGATGACAGCGAAGACATTCGTCCAGTGCGCAAACCGCGCGTCCGCCGTTACAAAATCCAAGAAGTTATTAAAGTTCGCCAAATTCTGTTGATCCAAGTGGTCAAAGAAGAACGCGGCAACAAGGGTGCGGCACTGACAACATACCTATCCTTGGCGGGTCGCTATTGCGTCTTGATGCCAAACACAGCTCGTGGCGGCGGCATTAGCCGCAAGATCACCAACGCGCCAGACCGTAAGAAGCTAAAAGAGATCGCAAACGAGATCGAGGTGCCACAAGGCGCAGGTCTGATTGTTCGTACTGCTGGCGCCAAACGCACCAAGGCCGAGATCAAGCGCGACTATGAATACCTGCAACGCATGTGGGAACAGATCCGCGAGCTGACTTTGAAATCTATCGCACCTGCGAAGATCTATGAGGAAGGCGACCTGATTAAACGTTCTATCCGTGATTTGTATAACGGTGAGATCGACGAAGTATTTGTTGAAGGTGAGCGCGGTTACCGCATCGCCAAAGACTTTATGAAGATGATCATGCCGTCACACGCGAAAAACGTGAAACGCTATGAAGACACTTTGCCATTGTTTGCCCGCTTCCAAGTGGAAAGCTATCTTTCTGGAATGTTTAACCCGACTGTACAGCTGAAATCTGGCGGTTACATCGTCATCGGTATCACCGAGGCGTTGGTTGCTGTGGATGTGAACTCTGGTCGTTCAACCAAAGAGGGGTCCATTGAGGATACCGCTGTGAAGACCAACCTTGAGGCTGCTGAAGAAGTTGCCCGTCAGTTGCGCTTGCGTGACCTTGCTGGTCTGATCGTCATCGACTTTATCGACATGGACGAGCGTAAGAACAACGCAGCCGTTGAAAAACGGATGAAAGACAAGCTGAAGACAGATCGCGCCCGCATTCAAGTTGGCCGTATCTCTGGTTTTGGTCTGATGGAAATGTCGCGTCAGCGTCTACGTCCTGGCATGCTTGAGGCAACAACACAGCCTTGCCCATCTTGCCACGGCACTGGCTTGATCCGTTCAGACGACAATCTTGGCCTGTCTATCCTTCGCCAGATTGAAGAAGAGGGCACACGCCGTCGTACACGTGAAGTGTTGGTCCGTTGCCCAGTGGGTATCGCCAACTTCTTGATGAACCAAAAACGTGACCACATCGCGCATATCGAAGTGCGTTATGGTATGTCGGTTCGTATCGAAGCGGATCCATCTTTGGTCACGCCTGATTTCACGATCGAAAAGTTCAAAACTGCAACACGCGCGCTGCCTGTTGCGAACGCTGCATTTGTAGCGCCTGACACCTCGGTTATGGACAAGATTGACGAAGCTGACGCGTTGGCTGCGGATGCTGCCGAAGCTGCGGATATCGCGGCGGAAGCTGGTGATGCGGTTGATATCGGTGATCAATCAATAGCGGCACCTGCTGCGACTGATGAAGATGGTGAGGTTAAACCAAAACGCCGTCGTCGTCGTCGTCGTCGTCGCAAGTCAAACGGTGATGAAGTTGCGGCAATTGGCGAAAACGGTGAAGAGGGCGCGTCTAATGATGCTGCTGCTCCGGCTGTTACCGCTGAGGGTGATGCAAACGTTCAAGTATCTGCTGAAGCTTTAAGTGAAGAAAATGTAGCTGCAGATGCACCAGTGGCGGAAGCCGCTGAAGAAAAACTAGCAAAGCCAAAGCGCAAACGTGCGCCGCGCGCTAAGAAGGTAAAAGAAGAAGCACCTGCTGACGAGGCTGTTGCAACTGAAGCTGCGGCTGAAGCACCTTCCGAGGAAGCAGTCGCTGCCGAAGAAGAACCAAAGCCAAAACCAAAGCGCGTCCGCAAATCACGCGCCAAGGTAAAGGTTGCTGAGGTTGAAGAAGCACCAGCAGCTGCGCCTGAAGCGGTTGTTGCTACGTCAGTTGTTGAAGCGGCACCTGCACCAGTTGTTGAAGTACCAGCGCCCGTTGCTGAGCCTGCATCAGCACCTGCGCCTGAACCGGTTGCAGAGGCTGCACCAGAAGAACCTGCCAAGCCTAAGCGCCGTGGTTGGTGGTCACTTGGCAAATAAGCCAAGCACATAGTCACAGATTAGGGCGGTCCTTCGGGATCGCCTTTTTCTTTTGTATTAGTTAGATTTGCGGATCACATAGGTCTGATCGTTGCCATCGGCCTCGCTGGATACCAATTCATGTCCAGCCTCCATGCAGAAATGCGGGACATCGATCACGGCTGCAGGATCGTCTGCTACCATTGTAAGCGTTTCACCCACGGCAACCGCCTGCAGGCGCTTGCGTGCTTTTAAGACTGGAAGAGGGCATAGAAGCCCACGGGCATCGAGATGTGTTGTTTCATTGCTCATACCTGCCAGATAGGGCGATTGTTTCAAGCTGTCCACAATGATGTGACCGATCCTTAGGTGACGTGCCTGCTCAATTGGAATATGGCTCTCCTATGTTTGGAATTGATATCTTTGATGCAGGCCTGATCCCTGCAATGTCTGTGGCCCTGATTGCTGGCATCATCAGCTTTTTATCGCCCTGTGTTTTGCCCATCGTGCCACCGTATTTGGCTTATATGAGCGGCGTAAGCATAAACAAGATGAACAACGAAGCCACGGGGCGCCGCAAGGCCATCACGGCCGCGTTGTTCTTTGTAATGGGGTTAAGCACCGTCTTTATCTTGCTGGGGTTTGCAGCATCAGCATTTGGTGCGTTTTTTTTGCAAAATCAGGTACTTTTTGGGCAAATCGCAGGTGTCACGATCATTGTTTTTGGTCTGCACTTTGTTGGGATTTTTCGCATTCCATTCCTTGATCAAGAGGCGCGGTTAGACGCGGGTGACAAGGGAGGATCGTTTTTTGGGGCCTATGTTCTTGGTCTTGCATTCGCGTTTGGCTGGACGCCCTGCATTGGTCCGCAACTGGGTGCAATTCTAGCGTTGGCCGCATCCGAGGGGTCAGTTGCGCGTGGGACGCTATTGTTGGGTATTTATGCAATTGGTTTAGGCGTTCCGTTTCTTTTGGCAGCATTGTTTATCAGCCGTGCTATGGGCGTGATGAACCGCATCAAACGTCATATGAAGACGATCGAGCGTGTAATGGGCGGCTTGTTGATCATTGTGGGCTTGGCCTTATTGTTCAATCAATTCTCAACCTTCTCATTCTGGCTTTTGGAAACCTTTCCGTTTCTTGCAACACTTGGCTGATTGATCGGTTTTAAACCCCTATCTCTTGTCAAAAACCCGCGTTAGGGTGTCTGCAAGTCAAGGGTGCGGATACGAGCAGTGACATCCAAAATACGGTCAAAATGCGTCGGGTGTTCTACATTCCGGGGTATGATCTGCTTCACCCCCGCCGTTATCGCGAGTTGTACCGCACTGAGGGCGCCGCGCAGGCAGCTATTTCAGACTATCAGCTAACGCTCAGCCCCAAACAGGGGGGCGGCAACTATGGCTGGCAGGTCGACAGCGTCATTGATGGCGGTGGGGTCCATGTCGACGCTGAGGCGCTGGTTTGGTCTGACATCGAGCGTGATAGCATGGTCAATTCGATTGCTGCGACCTACTGGCAACTTAAGCGCACAGCATGGATTTACATCACGACAGGTGCATTGTGGCAGTTGATGAAGCTGCGTAAAGGCCCAGGTATCGCAGCGCTTTATCCTGTTGGAATGCCGTTGGTTCAGCTGCTTCTGGCATGTCTGGCATTTTATTTGGTGGCGCTGCTGATTGGCGAAGGCGTGCGATTGTTGTAAACGGCGATTTACGGGCCAATGACCATCTGGCCTCGTTGGTTGACGCAGACGATCATAGCGAGCCTCATCGGTGGCAGCATTGCGTTTCGGACCGTGTTGCGCGATTTCCGAGTCGAATTGGTGGATGAAGAACCACCTGTTCCAGTGGCACATTTGACCGTTAGATCGCGCGATGGCATCCGTTTACGCATAGTCTGTCGCTACCATTGGAAATGTCTGTCGCTAACATTGGAAATGTCTGTCGCTAACATGTACCAATGAATTTTCGTCTGTCTTAAGGATACTTAACGTAAGTATCACTCACGGAGGCGTAATAGATGTTGGATCAAGTCACACAAATTACAAGCGGCGCAGGGTTTATTGCAGCCTTGGATCAATCAGGCGGTTCTACACCAAAGGCACTTGGCCTGTACGGTGTTGATGCATCAGCCTATGGCTCAGAGGAAGAGATGTTCGCCGAAGTTCAGCGCATGCGTGAACGCATTATCCTTGCCCCAGATTTTGACAACAACAAAGTCATTGGCGCGATCCTGTTTGAACGCACGATGGATGAGACAATCGCTGGTAAGCCTGTTGCGCATTACCTTTGGGAAGACACTGGTGTCGTTCCGTTCTTGAAGATTGACAAGGGCCTTGCGGACGAAGCTGACGGCGTTCAGTTGATGAAGGCAATACCACAGCTTGAGACCACATTGGCCAAGGCCAAAGAGGCGGGCATCTTTGGGACAAAAGAACGTTCTTTCATTAAGGCGGCCAACCTTAAAGGTATCGTAAAAGTTGTTTCCCAGCATTTTGAGATAGCGCAAATGGTAATGGCTGCAGGTTTGGTTCCAATCATTGAGCCAGAGGTAGATATTCACGCTCCAGACAAGGCAGAATCCGAAGACATGTTGCGGGCTGCATTGTTTGCAAAGCTAGCGCAATTGCCAAAAGGGCAACAAGTGATGCTGAAGCTTACGATACCTGAAAGCGCTGGCCAGTATGACGAGCTTGCGGATCATCCGGCAGTAATGCGCGTGGTGGCATTGTCCGGTGGCTATTCTACGGATGAAGCGACCGCGCGGTTGTCACGTAACAGCAAGATGATCGCTAGTTTTTCACGTGCGCTGACCCAAGGGTTACAACGTGATATGTCGGATACAGAATTTGATACAGCTTTGGCTACAAATATCGACAAGATCTATAAAGCCTCGGCTTGATGACTAAAGCTGTTTATCACGCTCGGCCTTGATCGCCGCTAGTACATAAAGACGGATCGCAGAGGCCAAGCCGATATCTGCGGTTCGGTTTACATCAATTTCTGAAGCCAGTGCATTAATAGGAATTGATTTTTCTGCCGATATACGTCGGAATTCCGTCCAAAATTCATCCTCTAATGAAACCGATGTTCGGTGTCCCTTAAGGGTGAGTGAGCGTTTGACAGGTCGTCCGCTCATAACTTTGGTGCATCTAGTTTTTGGCCATCCAACAGGCGCACAATGTTGTTGGTTGTGTGCGACTGTTGACCTTTTTCTGCTTTGGTCCGCCCGAACTTAGCCGCGTTGGCATCGGCTTGGGTCTGTTTTTCGACCCGTGCCTTTGCCTTACGAAATTTGTTCAGGTTGACCGGTTCGCTCATTTTGGGCCGATCATTTTTTCTGGACGTACAACCCGCTCGAATGTTTCAGCGTCCACAAAGCCAAGGGCGATTGCCTCTTCCTTGAGGGTGGTGCCGTTTTTATGGGCCATTTTTGCAACCTTGGTTGCGTTGTCATAGCCAATTTCAGGAGCCAAGGCTGTCACCAACATCAGGCTTTCGCGCATCAGGCGTTCAATACGATCTGGGTCAGCTTGCAAATCAACCATCAGGTTGTCGGTGAATGCAGAGGACGCATCGCCCAACAATTGCATGGATTGCAGAACGTTGTAGGACATCATCGGCTTGTAAACGTTCAACTCGAAATGGCCTTGTGAGCCTGCGAAACCAACGGCTGCATCATTGCCCATGACGTGGATACAAACCTGCGTCAGCGCCTCGCACTGTGTCGGGTTTACTTTGCCCGGCATGATGGATGAACCCGGTTCGTTTTCTGGCAATACCAGCTCGCCTAATCCACAACGTGGGCCAGAGCCCAGCAGTCGGATGTCGTTGGCGATTTTGAACAGGGACGCTGCAACAGTTTTCAGCGCGCCAGATATTTCAACCATGGCGTCATGTGCTGCTAAAGCTTCAAATTTGTTCGGGGCTGTCACGAAGGGCAGACCGGTAATTTCTGCCATGTTGGCAGCGACCATAACATCCCAACCCTTTTGTGTGTTCAGGCCTGTGCCCACGGCTGTACCGCCCTGTGCCAGTTCATAAATGCGGCCCAATGCGTCGTTGACGCGGCGGATGCCCATCGCAACCTGATGCGTGTAGCCTGAAAATTCTTGGCTCAGTGTCAACGGTGTTGCATCTTGGGTGTGGGTGCGTCCAATTTTGATGATGCCATCGAACTGAACCACTTTGGCCTGCAATGCCGCCTGCAGTTTTTCCAGACCTGGAAGCAACACGTCGCGTGCTGTCATTGCCGCAGAGATGTGCATTGCCGTTGGGAATGTATCATTTGAGGACTGACCCATGTTGCAGTGATCATTGGGGTGCACTGGATCTTTGGAACCGATCACGCCGCCAAGCAATTCAATTGCGCGGTTCGCGATGACCTCGTTTGAGTTCATGTTGGACTGTGTGCCGGAACCTGTCTGCCAAACCACCAATGGGAAGTTGTCGTCGAATTTACCTTCGATCACTTCGCCAGCCGCCTCAACAATCGCGTTGCCCAGTTTCGGGTCAAGCGATCCTTGGGTCATGTTGGCTTGTGCGCAGGCTTTCTTGATCACACCAAGGGCGCGGACGATAGCGATGGGTTGTTTTTCCCAACCGATTGGAAAGTTGATTATAGAGCGCTGTGTTTGCGCACCCCAATACTTGTCCGAAGGGACTTCTAATGGGCCAAAGCTATCGGTTTCTGTACGGGTGTTTGTCATCTGGGCGCTCCTAGCGAATACGTTGCGTAGCGTTTAGCGCTACAAACCCTAACAGGCAATTGGACTCAGTGCGCTAACATGCTCTATTTGCGGAAGCTGTCCAAAGATACGACTTCTGCTGGTTTTGCGGGCTCATCATCTGGGGCAGATTCTGCTACGATAAATGGTTTTGGTTCTGGCATTTGAACCGGTTCGTTTTCGCCTAGCTCTTCGTCGGCTTCGCCGTCAAAGTCCTCGTCATCCTCGTCATCTTCAGCAGATTCAAAGCGCAGTCCAAATTCAACGGATGGATCAACGAAAGTTTTGATAGAGGCATATGGAACAAACAACGGTTCTGGCGCATCGCCAAAGTTCAAGCGGATACCAAAACCATCCTCGCCAACTTCAAGGCGGTCATACCAGTGCTGCATCACAACGGTCATTTCCTCAGGGTAACGATCAGACAGCCAATCTGCCAATTCGGCATCTGGATGTGTGGTGCAAAACGTAATGAAAAAGTGGTGAGAGCCGGGGAGACCATTGGCCTGCACGTCCGTTAGAACGCGTTTGATAAGGCTGCGCATCGCGTCGTGCATCAGATTGCCGTAGTCGATGGTGTCGCTCATGGCGGATCCCCTTGTCTCAATTGCGACAACCATACCCTTTTTCGCGGCGGTGAAAAGAGGGCAGCGCAAAATGGCCTCGATCTACAAGACAGATAGTCCCATACCAGCTAGCGCCATCACGCCCATCGTGGTCACAAGTCCGAGTTTGAAGTACAACATCAAGATTGCTGCACCTATAGTTAAGATTGTCGCGATGCCGTTGATAGAGGAAAACGCGGGCAAGGGCATTGCACCCCAATTGTTCACCTGATCAAAAATAACATGCAAGGCAAACCAGATTGAAAGGTTCAGGATAACACCAACAACAGCGGCGGTAATGGCGTTAAGAGCCGCTGACAATCTTGGGCGTGATGTCAGGGTTTCGATGTAGGGGCCGGCTGCGAAAATCCACAAGAAACAGGGGGTGAACGTAACCCAAAGTGCCAGTACACTAGCCGCTATCGCAAGGCCAATGCCGCCATTTTCTGCCCCCGCAAGGATCGCGACAAATTCTGTGACTAAGATCAATGGCCCCGGTGTGGTCTCGGCCAATCCGAGCGCGTCGATCATTTGGCCTGATGTCACCCAGCCGTAACCTTGGACGACGGTTTGGCTCATGTATGCCAACACAGCATAGGCACCGCCAAAGGTGACCACTGCCAGTTTAGAAAAGAACAGTCCTAATTGGATTAGGAAGTCAGCCTGCAACAGCCAAAGCATGAGCATCGGGGCGGCCCATAGTGCAGACCAGATCAAAACGGTGCGCAGCGTCTGACCTGCAGGGATGTGGACGGGGGCGGTTGTTGCGTCGCCGGCTTTACTTGTGACGTACCCATAAATAGCAGCAACAGCGATGATCAGAGGGAAAGGTAACCCGAACGCAAACAAGGCGACAAATGCCAATCCTGCTAAGACCCAAGCAGACTTGGTCTCTAAGGCTTTGTTCCCAAGTCTTAGAAGTGCTTGTAGCACTACGATAATTACCGCAGCCTTGATGCCCACAAACGCGGCTTGCACAAGGGGCACTTGGCCAAAAGAGGTATAAGCGAAGGCCAGTGCAAAGATGACCAATGCGCCGGGCACCACGAACAGTAGGCCTGCGAGTAGCCCACCAACTACACCGCGAATGCGCCAGCCCGCATAGGTCGCCAATTGCATTGCTTCAGGTCCGGGCAACAACATGCACAGTGATAGGGCGCGTAGGAACTGATCCTCGGTCAGCCAACGGCGGCGCTCGATCAATTCTTCATGCATGATTGCGATTTGGGCTGCCGGACCGCCAAAAGACAGCAATCCAATGCGCCCAAAGGCACGCAACATATCTGGTAAGGTTTGCGTGCTCATGATGGTTTTCCTGTTGGCCAAGCGTGGCGTTCTTCGGTCCCATCTCGCGCCCACCGATATAGGGCATCATACAGATGCATGCCTGCCTTAAGTGGTTCCAGATCGTCACGGTATTGGCGTGATAAGCCCACTGACAATGCCAACAGACCTGCAGCCTCTGGCGCAAGGTCATGGTTGTCGGTGTCTGCGGCACGAACGACTGTTGATAGGCGATCAAGGGCAGGGGGGCGCAATCCAAATTCGTCTAACATTGTATCGAAGGTACAGGTGTCGCCGGGGTAGCACCAAAAAGTGTCCTCAATGTTAAACGGGATTGCATTGTAACGTTCTTATACACCGATGACTTCAGCAGGTGAGACGAATAGAAAACGTGCGTATTTGTCGACGAAACGGCGGATCAGCCAAGGACAGGCGATGCGATCAATCTTGGGCTGGTAGCGTGTAACCCAGATCGAATGGCCTTGGTCCATTGGCGGCAAAATGGCTGATAGGATACGGGGCGCTTGGGTCCGATTGCGCCAGCCATAGTTGCCGCCAGACAGGTATTCAGACCGCAATCCTGCGCTGCGCAATTGGGCTGCCATACCTTGGCTTAGCTTGATCCCTTTCTGGCAAGTGATGATCGAAGGTTGCCCGTTCAGGCGGGTAACCAAACCGGGTAAATCACCGTGGAGATGGCGAAAAGCACCAGGAATTTGATGTGGGTCGTCAGCAAAATCGGGGTCAATCGAGATATCAACAATCTGCGGGCAGTTGGGGGTGCCAATGAGGCGCAGCAATTGTTGTATGGTAATTTCATTCGGAGCGGCCAAAGCATGTGTCCTATTCAAGTGGAGACATGCGAACCTTTGGCTAACGCCTCACGGGGTGTTCGCAGATAAACCCAATAGGCACAAATAATCAGCCAAATGCGGAACGGTCAATTGAAAACTGCAGGGGGAGTAAGTGCAGGTTTCTGTTGCCAGGTACCTGCGAACCCCGCCTTAGGTCGCTAAACGTAAGGACTTAAGTTTCAATAGATCCGGTTGCTTACGCAGCCATCGCCATTGGAGCACGATTGTTATTTGCAATTGTACATTTTGGGCCGATACGGTGGCACCCAGCCGAGAAAAAGCTAACCTCTTTAGACGTTTGTCGATCCTATTTCGACCCCATGATCCCCAAATAAAGGATGTTTGGTGGAGTCGCCGGGTACCGCCCCCGGGTCCAATCCGTTTATTACAAGCGCGTTTATTTCCATAGTCCCGAAGGACAAGTTATATGTAGGGGGGCTGCACAGAAATCTCAAGGGGTAAGGTGTTCGGGGGTGATTTTTCGTGTTTTCGAAGAATTTTGGTGAAAGTCAAACATTATCAATTATCAACGGGCTGTAATTGATGTGAATTTAACGTCGATATTGTGTCGGTATTATATATGTTTTGGGTCGGTGCATATATCTGCACCACCAATTGCTTAACCCACCGAACGCAGCTTCACCCCAAATTGAGGATCAAAAACGCAGCCGCAAGGGCCGCTTCGATCCCACCAAAGATCAGTACTTTGATAACAGGTGGTTTGTCTAGGATCAGCGACAAAACCCGACCCATTGCAGCGCCCACAAAAGCAAAGCCGATCATTGCGTAGGCGACGGGGTCATCCAACCAAAGGGCGGCCAATCCTGCCACAACAAACAATCCACCCACAGAGGCGCGCATCTCGCTTAGGCCCATCGTGGATTTGGTTGGCTCCAGATCAAGGGCAGAGGCGGTGTAGCGCGGGGCCACAAATCCGAACAGACCAAAGCCGATGGTGAGTAGGGCGCAAAAGGTGTTGATTATATCTATCATGTGAAAGAGGTAGCATGTGATGGGGAATAGGCAATGGTGGGTTTGTGGGCCTTAGCCGTCGCTCGCGGACACGGTGCCAAAAGTGGTTTCAGCGCATTAAGCAAAGGTAGAAAAAGCGTGCGTTAAAGTCTGTTTGATAATCTCATTAGGGATACCTTCTCTTTGCATCCGCATAGCGCCACCGTTTTGCGCATCGCAAAAAAGCGCTGCCGCTTGGGTCGGAATCTCAGCTTTGAACTCGCCACGCGATTTTGCTCGTTCGATCCACGCTTCGTAGTTCCGAAGTGTTTGGGAACGAAGCATATCAACTTTGTTGCCTGTGACCTTGCCAAGGTCTTCCCGATGGGCACGCATTGCTACTTGCAAGCATCCACTCGGTATCCCCAGTGATTTGCGGTCCTGCACAGTAAACGCAATAAGTGCCTCGATCTGCTGGGCAAACCCTTCGTTACTGGTCAAAATGTTGTGGAATGGGCCAAGTACCAATTCGCTATAAAGATCTAGCACCGCGGCCTTCAAACCATCGTCGCTGCCAAATTCACGATAAAGACTGGGTTTGGAAACATCTGCTTCTTTGCAGATGTGACTTATCGCTACACGCGTCGGCCCTCCTGTCCAATAACTCGTTAGAGCAATCTTCAAAACGACATCGCGATCCAACGTTTGGGGCCGCCCTCGTTTAGGGGTGGTTTTTAATGCTGGCATATTCGTACCTGTGAGTATTTAAAGATTGACCAGTTCATATTGTACCGATAGTTACGAAATTATATCAAATCATCACTCGCTCTACTAGAGCGTTGTTTTGTAAATAATTCAGTCAAAGGATATGTATTATGATCGCTGGACACTACGCAACGGCCCTCATTGCGCATCAGAAGTTTCCAAAAGGGACGTTGTTGTTTTTTCTGGCCGTATCGCAATTCCAAGATATCTGCTGGTTCATTTTTCATTACCTTGGGCTAGAGCCGACGGGACCGATTGACGTCTTTGATGCGACTATTGCCAACATGACCGTATCTATGATGTACAGTCACCACCTGATCCCACAATTTATCTGGGCAGCCGTGGTGTTTTTGATCGGTAAGGTCTTGTTCAAAAGTACAACGATTGGCCTAGTGGCGCTGGCCTTGTTCGTTAGCCATATCGTACTGGATTTCTTTTCGGGCCACGGTCACCACTTGTTTGGGGCAAACACCGTTGCGATAGGTTTGGGGCTTTATGCTAAAAACGCATATCTCGCGATACTCATCGAAGCCGTCTTTATTGTCGCTGCTATAACCTATTATTTCCGGGCCGAGACGGAAGCGGGCGTCGTTCGTACCACTAAAAACCGTGCAGTGATCATCGGGGTTTTCGCTTATGGTGTCTTTTTCCTGCTGTCGGTTGCCACGGTTTCATTTCGGGACTTGTTGGGCATTCCATTGTTTAATCTTGCCTTCAACACGACGGTGCCGACCATCATGCTCACTTATATCGCAATGACCGCAGTGCTGTGCTGGGCTGTTCCCAAGATCGCCAAAGTCTAATTGAGTTGAATTAATCAAAGACAGATTACGCGTGAGTGCCCCTGCATGGGCGCTTTCATCTCTACAGCATTGGTTATCGAGGAGCAGGAGAGATTATTTCATGCTGCCATTCATAAACGCGGGTCGTTTGTGTTTTTGGATGTAGGTCCATGCGATGAAACGACTTACCTTTTGCCCCTGCGCCATCTCAACAACTTTGAAATCGGCAATTCCTGCTCTTTCAAGGTTGTTCAAAAGCAGTGGCAGGTTGTCTTTTTTCGACACCAGTGAGGTGAACCAAAGACATTGTTTGGCGAAGGATTTGCTTTGCTCAATCATGTTAGAGATAAACCTGACCTCACCGCCCGGACACCAAAGTTCTGTGTTTTGTCCCCCAAAATTGAGGGTCGACGACTTTCCTTTGCCAAGGTTGCGCCACTTGCGTTGCGTCCCTCTGTTGGCTTCTTCCATTGAGGAATGAAACGGCGGATTGCACAGGATGACGTGGAACCTGTCACCCGTTTGGATCGCGCCTTTGAGCGTATCCTCGCGATTGGTTTGCAGTCTAAGCGGGATGTTCAGGGTGTTGCGGTCGCAAATCTGTTTGGCGGATGTGATCGCGACGGGGTCAATATCGGTGCCCGTAAATTCCCAACCATATTCGCTTTGGCCAATCAGCGGATAGACCAAGCTGGCACCGGTTCCGATGTCGAGCGCTTTGTATTTTGGCCCACGCGGGATTTGTTTCTTGTTATCACCAGCAAGCAGATCGGCAAGGCAGTGGATATAGTCCACGCGTCCAGGGATCGGTGGGCACAGGGCGTTTTCAGGGATGTCCCAGTCTTCAACGCCGTAATGTGTTTTGAGGAGCGCCCGATTGAGCATCCGAACCGCCATTGGGTCCTGAAAGCTTATGGTCGTTTGCCCCTTTGGGTTCAGCGTTGTGAAGGCCTCAAGCGCGGGAGTGTCAGCCACCAAGCGCGTGAAATCATATCCTTCGCGGTGCTGATTGCGCGGGTGCAGTGTGGTTTTGGTAGCCATGAGGACGCTTTCCTTGAGGTGGGTGCCTAACCCGTCGGTCAGTTCACAGGCTGCGCATAGACGGACTATGCCGAGTGTTTCAAGTCTAAGCTTTGTTCTTGCACTTTTCCATGACGGACTTTGCCAAATTGGTGGTGTAGCTTTCCAGTCCTGCCAATGCGGTGTCGACGCCAATGGCATTGTTGGCCTCAAGCGCGTCGGCAAGTGCGGTGTGCAGTTCGATGATCTTGGCCCGATCCCGTGCAGAGAAGGTGATCATGTTCATCAAAGGCTGCATCGCCTCAACGGCACCCGCCAATTGATAGCTAAGCACCGGATTGCCAGCGCCATCAACAAGTGCACGGTGAAATGCCACGTCTGAGGCGCAGAATGCCTCGTCCGTAAGCCCCGGTTGGGATTGACGGTGGATTTCGGCACGCATGGTCGCAAGATGATCGGCGGTGCGGCGCAGTGCAGATAGGGGCGCGCAAGAGCGTTCAAGGGTGTAGCGCGCCTCACACGCGGTTTCAAAGCTGACGGCGTTCATGGATAGCAGCAGTGTAGAGGTGGTAATTTGCTGGGGGTATGCTTCTTCAAAGCTAAGTTTGTTGACGAAAGCACCGCCTGTCGCACCCCGTTGTGTGCGGATCAGGGATTGCGCAGCCAGCCGTTTGAGCGCTTCGCGCACGGTGGGGCGTGAGACGTCGAATTGATCTGACAGTTCGGCCTCTGAGGGCAGGCGTTGGTCGACAATCAAGTCGCCCGAGATGATTGCATCACGGATCGATTTGGCGATTTGGGCCGACAGGTCAGCATTGCTGTTTGGATCAATTTTCATATGTCTTACATTTAATGTTTGTCAGTTATTTAATTGTCTGGCATTTAAATGGCAAGACTAGCTTTGAGTCGCCACCAATCGATGAGTTTTGCGATGCCTCACATACTGCGTTCCACACTATGGTTGTCCTTCTTTGCCGTGATCCTTGGGTCATGGTGGATGATGTATATGATGAGTATGGATATGGGATTGGACCTATTGGGCCGCCCCAACATGATGGCGCAGAAGATGCGTATGATGGATCCGATGATGAGTGACATGGCGATGACCCGCTTTGGGCCTGTGTTTGCGATGTGGGCTATCATGATGGCGGCGATGATGTTGCCAACCATGGTGCCGACCTTGCGCAGTTATGAAGACTTGATGGCGTCCGCCGATGGCACGCGCGCTGGGTTCATAGGCGTGATCTTGGGGTATTTCGTGGTTTGGGTGGCGTTTGCAGCCTTGATTGCAGGTGTTCAAATTGCGCTGCTTTATGCGGGTATTATCGATCTGCTGGGCATTGCGACATCGCGTTGGATAACCGCCGGATTGTTGATCGCTGTTGGATTGTTCCAGTTCACTCGCGCCAAGGAAATCTGCCACGGTGTTTGCCATTCCCCAATGATGTATTTCTTGGGCCACTGGAAAAACGGATTTGGCGGTGGGGTACGCATGGGCCTTGGTCTTGGGGCGTTTTGCGTTGGCTGTTGCTGGGGCTTTATGGTCTTGGGTTTTGTCGGCGGAGTCATGAGTTTGCTTTGGATGGGGGCCGCGACCCTATTCATGGTTCTAGAAAAGTTGCCCCAAATCGGGCATGTTATAACGAAACCAATGGGTGTGGCCCTTATTGCAGGCGGATTGCTTGTGATCGCATCACCTTATTTCATCGGAGGATAAGATGGCTGTAACGCGTCGTAAGGATTCAGATAAGCTGCCTATTAGTCAGCGTATTGATCAACGGATGCCCAACCCGGGCCGCCGTCAAATGACACCGACCAATTGGGCGATCAAAGGCGAGCTGTTCTTGAACTGCTCATGCACCGTTTTTTGCCCATGCGTTGTTTCTTTGGGCGGTCACCCACCCACTGAGGGCCACTGCCACGCATGGATGGCCATCGCAATTGATGAAGGCCACTATGAAGGCGAAGACCTGTCAGGTTTGAACGTTGGTCTGTTGGTCGACATTCCGGGCCGCATGGGCGAGGGGAACTGGAAAGTTGCAGCCTATGTAGATGAGCGCGCAAGCGGCAAAGCTTACAACGGCATTTTGCAAATCTTCAGCGGTGCAGCAGGTGGTACGACTGGTTTGTTCACGATGTTGGTGTCTGAGATTATTGGCGCGGAACGTGCACCAGTTGAGATAACGCGTGAAGGCAATAAACGTGGCATCACCATTGGTCGTAAAATCCAAGGTGAAATCGAGATGCTGACGGGAAAATCCCCGGATCATCCTGTTATGGTGTCCAACTCTAAATACTGGATGGGTCCTGATATCATTGCTGCGAAGGGCCTACGCTCTAAGGTGCGGGACTATGGCCGCGTTTGGGATTTCGACAATATGTCTGCCGAAATTTGTCCAATCGATTGGAAGGGCCCAAAGCCTTAAATCGTTTTGTTTCAATCGGATGTGGCGGTCGGTTTATGTGAATAAACTGCGCTGTATCTTGTCCTCAGTCCGGAGAAAATCTGATGGCACTTCTTTCCCCTTCACGTCGCCTGCGCCGCACACCGTTTTCTGACGGTGTCGAAGCGGCTGGCGTAAAAGCCTACACCGTTTACAACCACATGTTGTTGCCAACGGTCTTTGAAAGCGTTGAGGCCGATTATCGTCACCTCAAAGACCACGTTCAGGTCTGGGATGTATCGGTTGAACGTCAGGTCGAATTGCGTGGTCCAGATGCTGGGCGCCTTATGCAGATGCTAACGCCGCGCGATTTGCGCCGTATGTTGCCAGGTCAATGCTATTATGTGCCTATCGTCGATGAGACAGGCGGCATGTTGAACGATCCTGTCTGCCTAAAGCTGGCAGAAGACCGCTGGTGGATTTCTATTGCAGACAGTGACCTATTGTATTGGGTCAAAGGCATTGCCAACGGTTATCGTTTGGATGTTTTGGTTGACGAGCCTGATGTCAGCCCATTGGCTGTTCAGGGTCCTAAGGCTGAAGACCTTTTGGTGCGTGTGTTCGGTGAACGAATTCGCGACATTCGTTTCTTCCGCTTTGACTGGTTTGACTTTGAAGGCCGCGAGATGGCGATTGCCCGTTCGGGTTATTCCAAGCAGGGTGGTTTTGAAATCTACGTTGAGGGTGGCGATATTGGCATGCCGCTGTGGAATGCTTTGTTTGCGGTCGGAGAAGACTTAAACGTACGTGCGGGTTGCCCAAACTTGATTGAACGGATTGAGGGTGGGTTGTTGTCCTATGGCAATGACATGACAGACGATAACACACCTCATGAATGTGGTTTGGGTCGTTTCTGTGACACGCAAACTGCGATTGGCTGTATTGGCCGTGATGCGTTGTTGCGTGTTGCCAAAGAGGGTCCTGTGCAGCAGCTACAGCCGATTGAGATTGCAGGACCACCGGTTCCGCCATGTGATCGGTATTGGCAACTTTGGGCCAACGGTAAGAAGGTTGGCAAAGTGACGTCAGCCGCTTGGTCGCCAGATTTTGATGTGAATGTTGCCATTGGTATGGTGCGCATGACCCATTGGGATCCTGGTACTGAGCTTGAGGTGGAAACACCGGACGGTATGCGTCCTGCGCTGGTGCGCGAACAATTTTGGATTTGAGTGTTCTTTGAACAATAATGCAGGTTCTTGCCTGCGACGGGAGAGATAGATGTTTAACGCTTTGGTAATGAACAAAGACGAAGAAAGCGGTTTGGCTTCAGCTGCAATTGAGCAGATTGATCTGGATCAATTGCCTGCGGGTGATGTTGTGGTTGCGGTTGAATACTCAACTGTGAACTACAAGGACGGCTTGTGCCTGAGCGCCAAGGGCGGCGGATTGGTTCGGAACTATCCACACGTTGGCGGTATCGATTTTGCAGGGACTGTCGAAAGCTCTGAAGACCCACGTTACAAAGCAGGCGACAAGGTTGTTCTAACCGGTTGGCGCGTTGGTGAAGTGCACTGGGGTGGCTATGCCCAAAAGGCGCGCGTTAAGGCCGATTGGCTTGTTCCACTGCCTGCAGGTTTGGATACACGTCAGGCGATGGCTGTGGGTACTGCCGGTTTCACAGCGATGTTGTCTGTCATGGCGTTGGAAGATCACGGTATCAAAGACGGTCCCGTTTTGGTCACTGGCGCTGCAGGTGGTGTTGGTTCTGTCGCAACTGCTATCTTGGCTGCGTTGGGTCATGAAGTTGCCGGCGTTACAGGACGTCCAGAAACAGGCGATTACCTGAAATCATTGGGTGCGACACAGATCGTTGCCCGTGAAGAGCTGAACGAGGCGATCAAACGGCCGATGGAAGCTGAAACATGGGGCGGTTGCGTTGATGCTGTGGGCGGCGAGATGCTGGCACGCGTTTTGGGCCAAATGAAATATGGATCGTCTGTTGCAGCCGTTGGTTTGGCTGGTGGCGCTGCTTTGCCAACAACCGTCATCCCGTTCTTGTTGCGTGGTGTGAACCTTTTGGGCATCGATTCAGTTATGCAGCCATACGATAACCGCGTTCGTGCGTGGGGTCGTATTGCCAAAGACCTGCCAATGGACAAACTGGATGCAATGGTTCAGCCGGCTGTGTTGTCTGATCTACCAGCGCTTGGTGCTGATATCCTCAAAGGCCAAGTAAAAGGCCGTGTTGTTGTAGATGTGAACGCCTGATCAGTTTAAGAGGGTCTTCAATAGATATTGGAGACCCTCATGACTGCTTATGATGACCAGAACATCCTCGCCAAAATTTTGCGTGGCGAGATCCCAAGTTTCAAAGTTTATGAAGACGATGAAACTCTTTGCATAATGGACATTATGCCCCGCTCTGACGGGCATTGTCTGGTAATTCCCAAAACCCCTTGTCGTAATATTCTAGATGCTGCTGACTCCCAATTGGCGGCTGTGATGGCTACGGTCAAAAAGGTGGCAAATGCTGCCAAGGTTGCATTTAACGCTGATGGTATCACGCTGCAGCAATTTAACGAGGCAGCGGGTGGTCAAGAGATTTTCCACCTACATTTCCACATTCATCCACGCCATGAGGGCGTATCTTTGCGCGGTCCGGGTGTGATGGGCGATATGGATGCGATAAAAGTGCATGGTGCGGCGATTGCAGCGGCTATATTTTGATCCAAAAAACGCGTCTCCGCATGGATCGAATTGGGCTGTATCTGTGTCACGCAAGTGCAGCTTTTTTAGGTAAAAAGGCTAGGAAAATTTGGTCCTGAGATTCTAAAATGTTCGCGCTGTCTAGCTTGTTTACGGGTGCCGGGCATTGCATTGCCTGCAATGTCTATGACCGTATGGAGCGCTGTCGGCGACGCAGAAAGTGTCATTTCCAAACTTGCTGGTTGGCAGGGTGGTTGGACCATCTTCTACTGGGCGTCGGTGATTGCATTCGCTCCGTTTGTTGGTTTGTTCCTTGCGCGTATCTCCAAAGGATCACACGATCCGTGAGTGTGTTTTGGAAGCGAAGATTGTTCTATCGATCATGTTTTATTTGGTTCGCCTTTGCTGGTTGAACTGCAATTGACTTAACATTGAACGGTGGCGCAGGTGACCAAATTACAGGTGCTGGGCTTTCTCGCAGGTTGTTTGCCATAATTAACTTCATGTTTTCACCTGCTTTGGCCGAGCTAATGTCCCTCGTGATCGTTTTGCTATTGTTGGCCTACTTGGTGACGTCAGCCGACTTTGCGGTGTTGTTCATCAACACGATTGCTGCGGCAGGTAACGAAAGGCTGAAAGATCGCATTCACATTATTACATGGGGTGTCATTCTGACGCTTGTGATTGGTGGATTGCTGTTGGCGGGAGGTCTTGATGCCATCAAAAGTGCGATGATTATTGGCGCGCTATCGTTCCCAGTTGTTATGGCATTGATGGGTGTGTCGCTGCTAAACGCGCTAATCCGCGATGATTAGCGTATAAATAAGAAAATGGCGGTTAATACGCACTGAAACATCACAGCTATATGTGAATACTTTAAGGCTCCAGTGCTTGTGCATCGGAGCTTTTTTCGTATGTTGAATAGGAATAAAGGAGCGCTTGTATGAAACTTGATATCGACTTCGTCCGCAGCCAGTTTCCGGCATTTTCTGAACCATCGCTACAAGGCCAAGCGTTCTTTGAAAACGCGGGTGGATCATACACATGCGGAGCGGTCATTGATCGACTGACACGATTTTACACCCAGCGCAAAGTACAACCCTACGCGGCCTATGAGGCCAGCCGATTGGGTGGTGAAGAAATGGATGAGGCGCGCGTGCGGATGGCCGCGATCCTTGGTGTTGATACTGATGAGCTTAGCTTTGGCCCTTCCACGACCCAAAACACCTATGTTTTAGCCCAAGCGTTTGGTCAGATAATGCAAGTGGGCGAAGCGATCATTGTGACCAATCAGGACCACGAAGCCAACAGTGGCCCATGGCGTCGTTTGGCAGATCGCGGGATTGAGGTACGTGAATGGGAGATCGATCCTGTGACAGGCCTCTTAAACCCAGAGGATTTGGAAGGATTACTAGACGAGAATGTGCGTCTGGTTTGCTTTCCACATTGCTCAAATGTTGTAGGACACATCAATCCAGTAACTAAGATCACGGCATTGGCCCATGCGTCTGGTGCGTTTGTATGTGTGGATGGCGTGAGTTATGCACCGCACGGGTTTGCGGATGTGGGTGAGATGGGGCCAGATATTTACCTGTTTTCAGCCTATAAAACCTATGGGCCGCATCAAGGGTTGATGGTGATCCGCCGTGCGTTGGGCGAATTGCTACCCAACCAAGGGCACTATTTTAATGAGGATACGTTGTACAAGCGGTTCACACCTGCTGGACCAGATCACGCACAGATTGCGGCATGTGCAGGAATGGCTGATTATGTGGATGCGTTGTATGACCACCACTTTGCTAAACCTGCCAAACCAGTGGAACGTGGTGTCGCGGTGCACGACCTGATGCGCAGTCATGAGACCGAGTTGCTGGACCAAGTGCTTTCGGCCGTACGGGGGCGTAATTCCGTTCGTGTTCTTGGCACATTGGACGCACAAACACGTGCACCAACTCTCGCCATGGCATTGAATCGTCCTGCAGAACCTGTCGCAGCCAAGCTTGCAAAATATGGAATTATGACGGGTGGTGGTGATTTTTATGCTGTACGCGCGCTTGAGGCAATGGGCATTGATCCAACAAAAGAGGGGGTCCTACGCGTCAGCTTTACGCATTACACTTCGCAAGGTGAAATTGATCAGCTATTAGAGGGACTTGATCACGTTTTATAGTGATCCGTTTGGCGCGCTTGTGCGTATGTTTTGATTACGGAGGATATATTCGATGAGCAGCCCAACACTAGTCTGGTTCAGACGCGATTTACGTCTTACAGACCACGCGGCCCTAACTGCGGCCTGTGCTAATGGTGGGCCTGTAATCCCTGTTTTCATTTATGACGATAGTATTGCCACCTTGGGTGCTGCGCCAAAGTGGCGTTTGGGGCTGGGTGTTGAAAAGCTGGATGAAAACCTGCGCAAATTGGGTAGTCGATTGATTTTGCGTAGTGGTCCTGCGGAAATGGTTTTACGTGAGTTGATCCAAGAGACGGGGGCCAAGTCAGTCGTTTGGTCGCGTTTGTATAATCCTCAAGCCACCGAGCGTGACAGTGCGATCAAGAGCGCCTTAAAAGCTGACGGTATCGATGCGCGGTCATTTGGTGGCCATTTGATGTTTGAACCGTGGACGACTGAAACCAAGACTGGTGGGTTTTATAAAGTTTTTACACCGTTTTGGAATAACGTGAAAACGCGCCACGTGGATGCCCCTTTGGCGAAACCAAAAGCGATTGCTGCGCCCGCACAGTGGCCTAACAGTGAAAACATCGTTGATTGGGATATGGGCCGCGCGATGAAACGCGGTGCTGCGATCGTTCGCCCACACATCCGTTTGGGTGAAGATGCAGCTCAATACCGTTTAGCGGTATTTGTGGATCAATGGGTCGCGGATTATGTCACCAACCGCGATCTACCTTGGACCGATGGCACATCGAACTTGTCGGAAAACCTTGCGATTGGCGAAATCAGCCCGCACCAATGTTGGCATGCGGGGCAACGCGCGCTGCATGAGGGGAAATCAGGGGCCGAGGTGTTCTTGAAAGAGTTGGTATGGCGCGAATTCGCATATCACCTTATGCACCACACGCCTCGCATTCTAGACAGCAATTGGAAAGAGGGCTGGGATGCGTTCCCTTGGAATACCGAGGACACAGACGAAGTGATGGCGTGGAAACAGGGTCTTACGGGTATTCCGTTTGTGGACGCAGCGATGCGCGAATTATACGTGACGGGGCGGATGCACAATCGTGGCCGTATGATCGTTGCCAGTTATCTGACCAAACATTTGATGACAGATTGGCGTGTTGGCCAAAAGTGGTTTGAGGAATGTCTGATCGATTGGGATCCTGCCAGCAATGCAATGGGCTGGCAGTGGTCTGCGGGATCAGGTCCTGATGCAACGCCGTATTTTCGCGTTTTCAATCCAGTTACCCAGTTGGATAAGTTCGACAAAAATCGAGATTATGTTAACCGTTGGATTGCTGAAGGACGTAGTGCGCCACATCCTGACGCTACGTCTTTTTATGCAGCGGTTCCAAAGTCTTGGAACCTCAATGCAGATACGCCATACCCACAACCAATCGTGACCCCAGAACAGGGGCGCAAGCGTGCATTAAGCGCTTATGAAACACGCGGGTTTTAGAGTTTAATCTAAAAGAACACTTGCATACCTAGGGATCGAAACCCTAGCTTTGCTAAAATGCGAACGAGGAATACGCATGATTTTGACGACAACAGACGGCCAAACAGGTCTACCACGATATTTCACGCGGGTCTTTGCGATGGCGCAGGAAATGAACAACGGTCGGGTTGATTTTGTCATGCCAGATGGTCGGACGTTTCGCGCAGATGGCAAACAACCGGGTCACGTGGCCGAGTTGCGCGTTCACAACCCCGATCTATTTGCACGCTTGATCCGTGAGGGTGACCTTGGCTTTTGTGATGCGTATTTAGACAATTGGTGGAGTACACCTGACCTGCAGGCATTTATGGACCTTGTTCACGCGGACAACGAAGACATTTATGATGGTTTCCCGGGTCAAGGTTTGGTGCGGATGTTTGAGAAACTTCGCTTTTGGATGCAGCGCAATCACAAATCTCAGGCGCGTAAGAACATCAGCTATCACTATGACTTGGGTAATGAATTTTATGGTTTATGGTTGGATGATACCATGACCTATTCATCAGCATTGTTTGAGACAGGCCAAGAAAGCCATGAAGCGGCACAAACAGCCAAATACAAAAGCATGGTCGATCAAATGGGCGTTAAAGAGGGCGATCATGTTCTCGAAATCGGATGCGGTTGGGGCGGCTTTGCCGAATACGCAGCCAAAGAACGCGGTCTAAAAGTAACGGGCCTCACGATCAGTCAAGAACAGTTCAACTATGCGCAGGAACGTATTGAAAAAGCGGGTATTTCTGATTTAGTTGAGTTCAAGCTGCAAGATTATCGTGATGAAAAAGGGACCTATGACGGGATCGCCAGCATCGAAATGTTTGAGGCGGTTGGCGAAAAATACTGGCCGATCTATTTTGAGACCGTGCGCGAGCGTCTGAAACCGGGTGCCAACGCGACATTGCAGATCATCACGGTGGATGATCGCCGTTGGGACATCTATAAAAACAGTGTCGATTTCATTCAAAAGTACATTTTTCCAGGGGGGATGTTGCCCAGCCCAAAGGCTTTGCGCGAACAAGTTGTAAAGGCTGGTTTGGATGTTGAACGTTCGATCGAGTTTGGCCCAAGCTATAACATTTCATTGCGTCGTTGGCATGAAACGTTCAATGATAAATGGGACCAAATTGCAGATATGGGTTTTGATGATCGTTTTCGTCGTATGTGGAACTTTTACCTGACCTCTTGCGCTGCGACCTTCGATAGCGGCAACTGCGATGTCACGCAGATTACGATTAAACGACCCAGTTGATGAGACGTAAATAGAAAAGAGAACATTGTAATGCTCAGCAGCTCAAAAGTATCAGGATCGTTCCGTCTTTGCGCGCTGGCTTATCATCTTTTTGAGTTTACAAAGCTTAAATTTATTAAAGATTTCAACTTTGGCATCGCGTTCACTGATTTATGACTGATTTGTTTGTTTACGGCACATTGCGCCATATTCCGTTGTTGGAAATCGTCTTGGGGCGATCAGTGGCCCAGATTGATATGGTTGCTTGTGATCTGCCAGACCATGCTGCGATGGCTGCTTTGGAGGGGCCGTTCCCGTTGATTAGCCCTAGGGTTGGGCATTCACAGTCAGGTTTGGTTCTAAATAATTTGAGCAGTTTAGACCTAGAGCGCTTGAATTTCTATGAAGGTGGCTTTGATTATTCGCTGCGCCGCGAAACCGTTTCAAATGGGCAGGTGGTCGACGTTTATTTTCCGCCCAAGAATGGCGTCAGCCCCGATGGGCTATGGGGCTTGCAGGCTTGGGAAGACACGTGGGCGGCGATGAGTGTGATTGCTGCGCGTGAAGTTATGTCGTTCTTTGGAGAACGTAGCGCTGCCGATATTGTGCGCATGTTTCCGATGATCCGTTCGCGCGCTGCAGCTAATTTGAATGCGCTTTCCAGTAAACATGGCAACACGACCCTTAAAGGTGATGTTGAGGTCGTGAAAAAGACCCGTGAATACACGGAGTTTTTCGCGTTGGATGCTTTCGAGTTGAAACATGAACGCTTTGACGGAACCAAAACGTCCACGTTGCAGCGCGCCGTGTTCGTTGGGACGGATGCCGCAATCGTTTTACCTTTTGACGCAAAACGTGATCGTGTGCTGTTGGTAGAACAGATGCGGATGGGGCCACTCGGGCGCGGCGATCCGAACCTTTGGCAATTGGAGCCAATAGCAGGTCGTGTGGACGCGGGTGAAACACCCCAAGCATGCGCCATTCGCGAGGCCGAAGAAGAAGCTGGGCTGAAGATCAACCATTTAGAACAAGTTTGCGAAGCTTATCCATCGCCGGGGTGCTCAACAGAGTTTTTCTATCAATACATTGGGTTGGTTGATTTACCTGATGATATTATTGGAATTTCTGGTCTTGAAACTGAAAATGAAGACATCCGAACCCATCTATTGTCCTTTGAGGCGTTGATGGAGCTGGTTCAAGGCCAGCAGGCCGCAACCGTACCTCTGGTCACTATGGCCTATTGGCTGGCCTTCCATCGTGATCGTTTGCGCGGTTTGACTTGAGATTGCCCACTCCCAAGGGTACAGAAAGCCCAAAACGACAACGCAGCGCGGAACGCTGCCCAATCCAAAGCGAGACACCACAATGCGCATCGCAAATAACTTGGCTGAAAGCATCGGCAAAACACCCCTGATCCGTTTGAACAAAGCCAGTGAAGAAACCGGTTGCGAGATCTTGGGCAAAGCTGAATTTATGAATCCGGGCCAGTCGGTCAAGGATCGTGCTGCGCTTTTTATCATCAAGAACGCGATTGCCAGCGGTGCGTTGAAACCGGGCGGTACGATCGTTGAGGGGACTGCGGGTAACACTGGTATTGGCCTTGCGCTTGTTGGTGCGTCGATGGGGTTCAAAACGGTTATCGTTATTCCTGAAACGCAATCAGAAGAGAAAAAAGATATGTTGCGCCTTGCTGGTGCGAACTTGGTTCAAGTTCCTGCGGCTCCTTACCGTAACCCAAATAACTTTGTCCGGTATTCTGAACGCTTGGCCAATGAGCTTGCTAAGACAGAGCCAAATGGTGCGATCTGGGCCAACCAATTCGACAACATAGCGAACCGTCAAGCCCATGTTGAAACTACGGGCCCAGAGATTTGGGCGCAAACTGACGGTAAGGTTGATGGCTTTATTTGTGCAGTTGGCTCGGGTGGCACGTTGGCTGGTGTGAGTGAAGTCCTTCAGCCTAAAGGCGTGACAATTGGTTTGGCTGATCCTGATGGTGCTGCGCTGTACAATTTTTACACCAAAGATGAGTTGACGATGACTGAAGGTGGCTCGATCAACGAAGGAATTGGTCAGGTTCGCATCACAAAGAACCTTGAGGGCCTAAAACCTGACTATAGCTATAATATTCACGACTCTGAGGCGCTGCCGATTGTCTTTGATA
>Ga0257120_1000081_pt1 | contig 73145 bp, 57 predicted proteins | sample SI106_10metaG_FD_190153 | JGI IMG/M metagenome (GOLD analysis project Ga0257120, IMG submission 190153) | Marine microbial communities from Saanich Inlet, British Columbia, Canada - SI106_10 | ecosystem: Environmental > Aquatic > Marine > Inlet | place: Canada: British Columbia | collected...
TCGAAGTAAATCTTCAGTCAAATACAGATCGGAACTTCCAAATGATTGCCGCGGAGAATGTGCTTAATGAAGTAGATGTAGTAGCCAGCGGTAGCGTCAAAATAGAGGACCAAGTACAAATGTCGAAGATGGAGGTTCCTATCAAGCAGCTTAAATCACTACCCGCCATCATGGGAGAAGTCGACATCATGAAAACCTTGCAACTGCTGCCAGGTGTTCAAAGCGGCGGCGAGGGTACTTCAGGACTCTATGTTCGCGGTGGCTCGCCCGATCAAAACCTCATTCTTTTGGACGGTGTTCCGTTATATAATGTCAACCATTTATTTGGATTTTTTTCCGTGTTCAATGCCGACGCTATCTCAAATGTCAGTATCACAAAGGGCGGTTTTCCAGCGCGCTACGGCGGGAGACTTTCTTCAGTTCTTGAAGTGAACATGAAGGAAGGAAATATGAAAGAATTCCATGGCGATGCTACGGTGAGTCTGATCGCTTCAAAAATGACGGTAGAAGGACCTTTGATTAAAGATAAATCCAGCTTTATGCTTTCTGCCAGACGTACCTATATAGATGTCCTCGCGAAGCCATTTATCGCCAATCTAAACAGCACGGATCCTAATTTTAATGTGTCGCCACGTTACTATTTCTATGATATGAACGGTAAGGTGAACTATAAATTAGGACAGTACGATCGCTTCTACCTCAGCCACTTCCAAGGAAAAGATGACTTCGGTTTAAGATCCAGAGATACCTACGAAAACGGCACGGAGCGATACGAAAGCAGTATAGACTTCGGACTGGATTGGCGCAATAGCATTACTGCAGCACGTTGGAACCACCAGTGGTCGCCTAAACTTTTCTCTAATGTTACTGCGACCAGAAGTCAATATGTATTCAATACAAGAGCTATAAGTGAAGAATTGGCTTATCCAAATTATCCCGATACTTTGGGTATGAGCGACGAGCGTTTTGCAGGACTTTATTTTTCCGGTATTGAAGATTATGGCGCGCGAATTGATTTCGACTTCGCCTTGAATCCTCGTCATTACATCAGATATGGAGCAAACTACACCAACCACACCTTCTCTCCCGGCGCTACGAATCTAGAATTTCAGTCGGGTGGTTTCAATTTAGACACAACCATTGGTGGTGATGCTGTTTACTCTGACGAAGTCTATGCTTTCATTGAAGACGAATGGAAGGTTAATGAAAACTTCAAGATGAATGGTGGATTGCATTTCGCAAATCTGTTTGTACAGGGCGAGAGCTACCACAGCCTGCAACCTCGATTTGGGATGAATTACAGCCTGCCCGGAGGGTTGGCATTCAAAGCATCCTATGCTGAGATGATGCAATTCGTCAATCTATTGACAAATGAAGGAATTGGTCTTCCCACTGATTTATGGGTACCTTCAACTGCAAACATAAAGCCACAGACTTCGCAACAAATTGCCGCAGGCCTGGCGAAAAACATTGGACCGTATGAATTCAGTGTGGAAGGGTACTACAAAACCATGGATAATCTAGTGAGTTACAAAGAAGGAGCCTCTTTCCTGTTCTCATTGGATAACGATACGTGGGAGGATAAGATCAGTCAAGGTTCGGGTGAGAGCTATGGCATGGAATTTTTTGCGCAGCGTAAAACAGGACGAACGACCGGCTGGATTGGTTATACATTAAGTTGGAGTTACCGCCAATTCGATGATATCAACGGCGGAGAACCCTATTTCTTTACTTACGACCGTCGACACGATATATCTGTCGTAGCGAGCCATGACTTCACGGATAATATTAGCTTCAGTGGTGCATGGGTTTATGGCACAGGACGTGCCGTTACCCTTCCTGAGTACTCTTATTATACCGGCCTACCGGATGGACTTTCTTGGTGGGACGGCGCGCGCGCACTTGTAGATCGACCGTCAGACAAAAACGCGTACCGCATGAGTCCCTATCACCGACTTGATATAAGTCTAAGTTTTAAGAAAAAGAAATTGAAATACGATCGCTGGTGGGTATTTAGCACCTACAACACGTATAATAATTTGAATCCATTCTTTATTGAAACCGCAACGGACGATGATGGAAATCCTGGCCTTCGAGAGTACGGCTTGTTCCCGCTTATCCCTAGTGTTGCTTACCGTATAAAATTTTAAGCCATGAGACTATTTCTACTTCTTTTTCCGGCAGCCCTATTTCTTTCGAGTTGTGACAACTTAGTTAATGGTGTGGTGCGCGATATCGATCTTCCGCCCCACGAAAGCCAGCTTGCCGCAAGCCTATTCTTAGATTCTCGAGATAGTAACATCAGCGCCATAGTTTCATCATCAAAAGGCATCTATGACACAGGGCAAAGTAAAAGTGTCTACGATGCAGAATGTGTTTTAAATGTTGGCGCAACGACCTATAATTGGTCTACAATGGATCAATACGAACGTTATACGGAACTCTTACCGGACCGTTTCGGCGCACCGACTGATTCGGTAGTTTTCACCGTTAATCATCCGGATTTTACTTCTGTTAGCGCTACTCAAGTATTCCCATCGGCCCCTCAAGTCTCGCTTGAACTAAACTATGGCGCGACCCAACTCTATGGTGAAATTTCGGATGAACTTATCATTACGCTCAAGGATATACCTGGTGTAAATCAACATTATATTGTATCCATTGATGTTCACTTCAGGACTGCACTTTCTGGACAGGATACCTCCGAATATTACAATCTTTATTGGGAAACTGAATACCCAAACAGTACGCCCCTGTGGGGTCAAGGAAGTGCATTGCTTTTGTCTGAAGACGGCCTCGATAGAAACATCAAGTTTTCGGCAGCTACAGGTATTAACCCCATCGATTTTGCCATGCTTCACGAATACCGTGTGAAGGTTAGCGCGCTAAGTGAGGAAATGTATTTATTCTATAAAAGCTATGCGGCCTACGAAAATGCAAATGGTAATCCTTTCGCTGAACCTGTCGTTTTGTACTCCAACATGAGCAACAATATGGGCTGCTTCGGTGTAAGTACGACGAGACGCTTTTATAAATAACTAATACGTCAGTAAGACAGAACCCCAAGTAAATCCGGCACCAAAGGCTGCTAAACATACTACGTCGCCCCTTTTTACAGCGCCTTCGTCTACTGCCTCCGAAAGTGCGATAGCGATCGAAGCTCCTGTCGTATTTCCGTATTTCTGAATGTTGTTAAACACCTGATCGTCGCGAAGCCCCATACGTTTTTGTATGAATTGGGCAATACGAAGATTTGCTTGGTGCGGAATAAGGCAATCTATTTTATCAGGGGTCAAACCATTTTGTTTGAGTGCTTCGCCAATCACCTCACCGAACCGAACTACGGCATTCTTGAACACAAAATTTCCGTTCATCTGTGGGTAATGTATATCTGGATCCACGCCGTTATCGAGCAATTCACCGATCCAATGCTGGGTTCCGAAGCCTTTCATAGTGAGCTCTTCTTTGTTCTTACCCTCACTGTGCATATGGCAACTTTTAATACCAGTTTCGCCATCCTTCGCACGAGAAAGCACAACAGCACCGGCCCCATCACCGAAAATGACACTTACACCCCTTCCCCTTGTGGTTTTGTCTAAAAATGGGCTTTGTAATTCCGAAGCCACTACCAAAACATGCTCATACATCCCCGTTTGGACAAAGGCATTGCCCACACTTAAAGCATAGATAAACCCAGAGCATGCATTTCTCACATCTGTTGCCCCAGCCGTATGTATGCCTAAAGCTTCTTGTACCTGAACGCCACAACCTGGAAAGTAGTAATCCGGTGAAATAGTAGCAAACACGATATGTCCAATCTCAGCAGGCTCTATTCCTGCGGCTTCAATGGCGTTGCGTGCGGCTTTAACACCCATGGTTGCCGCGGTGTTGCCATCGCCTTTTTCTACCCAACGACGTTCACGGATACCCGTTCTTTCAGTAATCCACTCATCGGTCGTATCCATTAGGGTACTGAGGTGCTCATTGGTAACGATACGTTCGGGTACATAATGGCCGGTACCGGAAATTTTAGCTGTGTACATGATAGGTTGTCTTGTAATAAAGTTGATTTCGTGATAAGATAAAGTAAAATTGGCACCAATGTAGACACCTTGTCACACATAATTATGGCAAGGGCAAATGGCACGAGTGTTGAAGTAGTAGCAGAAATCAAATAATTCTAAAAAATGGCAAAAGGATCTATAAACGTAACCGCACAGAACATCTTCCCTATTATCAAGAAGTTCTTGTACAGCGACCACGAGATTTTCTTACGTGAATTGGTATCGAATGCCGTCGATGCGACGCAGAAATTAAAAACATTGACCAATTTGGGCGAAGCCAAAGGCGAGCTCGGCGATTTGACCATCCACATTAAGTTGGATAAAAAAGAAAAAACCTTGAGCATCATCGACCGTGGCATCGGTATGACTGCTGAGGAAATCGACAAATACATTAACCAGGTTGCTTTCTCTGGCGCGGAGGAATTCGTGAAAGAATATGAAGGTAAAATGGAAGGTGCAGATTTGATTGGGCACTTCGGTCTAGGGTTCTACTCTGCCTTTATGGTGGCAAAGAAGGTAGAAATCCTGACAAAATCTCATAAGGATGCAGCTGGAGTACAATGGATCTGTGATGGAAATCCAGAATTTGAGCTGAACACTATAGAAAAAGAAGACCGTGGAACAGAAATCAAGCTCCACATAGCTGAAGATAGCGAAGACTTCTTGGAAGAAAGTAAAATCAATGAGCTGCTGAGCAAGTATGCGAAGTTCATGCCGATCTCCATTGAGTTTGGTGAGAAGGACGAGAGCTATAATGCAGCGGCAGAAGGCGAAGATGCAAAGTGGGAAACGCGTAAAATCCCTAATGTTATCAATAACCCCAACCCTGCTTGGGTGCGCAAACCAGCAGACTTAACCGACGAAGATTACAAGACTTTCTACAAGGAGCTTTACCCCATGAGCTTCGAGGAGCCGTTGTTCAACATTCATTTGAATGTAGATTTCCCGTTCAACTTAACAGGAGTACTGTACTTCCCTAAAATCAAGCCAAACGTTGAACCACAGCGTAACAAAATTCAGTTGTTCCAAAAGCAGGTGTTCGTTACGGATAGTGTAGAAGGTATTGTGCCCGATTTCTTGACACTCCTCCATGGAGTGATTGATTCACCAGATATTCCGCTCAATGTGAGCCGCTCCTACCTTCAAGCTGATGGGAATGTGAAGAAAATCGCTTCACACATTACGAAGAAGGTTGCAGATAAGCTTGATGAGATGTTCCGTAAGGACCGTGCCGATTTTGAATCGAAATGGAACGATATGAAAATCATCATCGAATACGGTATGCTGACGGAAGACAAATTCTTCGACAAAGCGAAAAAATTCGCTATGTATGCGGATACTGATGGCGGGCTTCACACGTTTGAGGCATACTTGGAGTCCATTAAAGAGCAACAGACGGATAAGGATAAAAAGACCGTTGTGCTCTATGCTTCCAATAAAGATGCACAGCACAGCTACATTCAAAACGCGAAAAATAAGGGATACAGCGTACTGCTCCTAGATTCACCGTTGACGAGTCACTTGCTACAAAAATTGGAACAAGAGCACGAAAACACAACGTTTGCGCGTGTGGATTCAGATTTGATCGATAACCTCATTAAGAAGGATGAAACGCGTGTTGCTAAGTTGAGCGACAAGCAGAAGGAGGAATTGAAAACCCGATTAGAAACCATCGTACCTAAGGAGAAATTTACTTTGAAACTAGAGGATATGGATTCTACCGAGGCACCCTTAGTCATTACCGTTCCTGAATTCATGCGCCGCATGAAGGAAATGCAAATGACCGGTGGTGGTGGAATGATGGGTATGGGTGATTTCCCTGATATGTACGATCTGATCGTCAATGCCAACCATCCGCTAGCTTCAAAAATCTTAGATACTGAAGATGCAGATGCTCGTGGTACAGCTGTAAATCAGGCGCTTGACCTTGCTAAACTGCAGCAGAATTTACTACACGGCGAAGAGTTGACTGCGTTCATCGCCCGTTCTTACGAGCTTTTAGGAAACGAATAACCGTTTGTTACTTGTTGATTAAATATTCCTATGTCTTAGGAATGTCAAGGGGGCTCCGGCCCCCTTTTTGTATTTTTACAGTTCATATAAACCATTGACTTCTATGAGCGCGGACGTTCTATCCCTAGCTACTCAAAATGCCACTTTGTGGACTTCTGATTTATTTGATGCTGAAACGCGTGCCGAAGCACAAGCTCTTTTGGAGCAGGGCGGCGATACCTTGATTGAGCCCTTCTACAAAGACTTAGATTTTGGAACTGGGGGTATGCGCGGCATCATGGGCGTGGGAACCAATAGAATTAACCCTTATACGCTCGGTTTAGCCACACAAGGTTTGGCCGTTTATGCCCAGCAATCCATGGGACGCAAAGACCTCAAAGCTGCCATCGCCTACGACAGCCGGAACAACTCTCAGTCTTTTGCACGCAAGGTTGCCGAAGTATTGAGCGCCAATGGTGTACACACCTATTTATTTGAAGAATTGCGCCCAACACCAGAGCTGAGCTTTGCTGTACGCGAATTAGGTTGTGATTTCGGAATCGTTTTGACCGCCTCGCACAATCCGAAGGAATACAACGGATACAAGGTGTATTGGAATGATGGGGGCCAGTTAGTTCCTCCGCATGACAAGGGTGTCATTGAACAAGTGCGTGCCACTAGATTTGAAGATATACGTTGGGATGCGAACGAGGCTTTGATTGAGACCGTAGGTACTGCCATAGACGATAAATACACCGATATGGTTGCAGGGCTCAGCCTAAGCAACGCCGGTAAGACGGAACTGGACATTGTATTTACAGCATTGCACGGCACCTCCATTGTGAGTGTTCCTCCTGCCCTTGCTAAGGCTGGATTTACCAACGTTCAACTGGTCGAAGCGCAAAGCGCACCGGACGGAAATTTTCCAACCGTGGCCAGCCCTAACCCGGAAGAAAGTGCTGCCCTTGCTATGGCCGTTGCACAAGCCGAAGCTACCGGTGCAGATTTAGTCATCGGTTGTGATCCTGATACTGATCGCGTGGGTATTGCTGCCAACGACGGAACGGGCAAAATGCAACTGCTCAACGGAAACGATACCGCGGCACTCCTCGTCCACTATATCCTCAATGCATATAAGGAAAACGGCACCCTACCCTCAAACGGTTTTACTGCTGCCACAGTAGTGACCACTGATCTCATTGCCGACATCTCGGCGGCCTATGGCGTGCCTTGTTACCGCTGTTTGACCGGATTCAAATGGATCGCAGATATCATCAACCATAAGCCAGAGGAACAATTCCTAGTGGGCGGTGAAGAAAGCTATGGCTACCTCATTGGGGATGCCGTTCGCGATAAAGATGCAGTGGCTTCTGCAGTGATGATTGCGGAAATGGCCGCTAATGCCAAGTCACAAGGTCGTACAGTCTTGCAACAGCTAGAAGCCATCCACCGCGAGTTTGGCCAATACCAAGAGCGTTTAATTTCCATCACCAAGAAAGGCCGTTCTGGGGCCCAAGAGATTGCTGATATGATGACTGCCCTGCGAAATGATCCGCCGAAGACCTTGGCGGAATCGCCAGTGGTCATTGCCATCGACCACAATAATTCAACTCAGACCGATCTGCGCACTGGAGCAACATCAAGCACGGCGCTGCCTGCCTCAAATGTGTTGCAGTTCATCACGGAGGCTGGAGATAAAGTAAGTGCACGCCCTTCAGGAACAGAACCAAAAATCAAGTTCTACTTCAGCGTACGCGCTACCACTGGTGATAGCCATGCTGCAACCAAGTCAGAACTTGAAAGAAAGATTGATACCTTTATTGAGGAATTAAACCTCTAATTCAAACATGAAGAATTTCATCATCATAGGGGCCATTTCGATGGCCCTTTTTTCTTGCTCACAACCTGAGCCAAAAACGGAAGCAGCCACAGGTCAAGATTTCATTGGATCCATCATCCAAAACGACTCCACCAGGGTGTCGTTTAACGTTTATCTGGAAGAGCACACACTGATGTTTTACAACGGCGTACAAGAGTCTTTTGAAGTAACTCTAAGCGGAGAAGATACTCTTCGCGGTACTTTCCCAGTGTTCGCCTCGGACCTTTGGCTCGTAGCTACAGAGGATGGGTTTAAAGGAGAATATTACCGCACGGACGCAAATAACTATCGATTACCTCTCGAGCTAGAGCCTGGAGGTATGACCTATGAACAGAGCCCTTCAGAATTCTCTGGCCAATATGCTATCACCCGCTACCTCGGCGAGGGAACAGAGAAGCCTGCATTACTGCAACTGGACAAAAAAGACGGCGTTCTCGTTGGGACTATTGCCACCTCTACTGGCGATAGCAGATTTATGACGGGTTACGAGGTCGAGGGTGGTTTTGAGCTCATGGGCTTCGACGGCAGATTTATCTACAAAGTCCGCGCTACGGTCTCGGATAGCACCATTGAAGGTCACGTTTGGGCCGGGATGACGGGCTACTACTCCTTCTCCGGCATTGCAGATGATAATGCCACCTTGGAAGATCCACAGGAAATGTCATCGTTGCGCGAAGATTATACGCACATAGAGTGGCATTTACCGGGTCTTGATGGCGATACCGTTCACTTTGATAGCCGTACCATCACCAAGCCTACCATCTTAGCCATCCAAGGGTCGTGGTGCCCAAACTGTATGGACGAAGACCGAGTGTTGGACCAGTACTACCGCGAATTTGAAGGAGCCATTGATGTCTATGGCTTGAGCTACGAATACAGCGGGACGTTGGAAAAAGCCACAGCTGCCGTGCAGAAAATGGAACGCGATCTAGGCACCAGCTTCCCTATGGTTATTGCGACCTACAATGCTCAACAAGACCGCAATGCAGTGTTGCCCTTAGAACAGATACGTAGCTATCCTACTTCGATTATGTTGGATCACCGGGGAAATGTGGTGAAGATCCATACCGGTTTTTACGGCCCATCTACCAAGGAATACGAGGCCTACGTCAAAGAGACCAAAGAAGAATTAGAAGCATTAGTGGCAAAAGCGAATGGCTAATTACCTCGAACGCATATGGCCGGATTTTAAGGAGCTCGCCCGCTCTAAGCGAAAGGAGAATAAAAAATTCTTCGCCCGCATAAGCGGGCAAGACCCAAAGCGTTTGAACGAGCAATTTCATGCGATGCATGAAGAAGTCTTTGCCGAAACGGATTGCTTGACATGTGCACGTTGCTGCCGGACTACGGGTCCGCTCCTAACTAAGCAAGACATTGGGCGGATTTCGAAGAGGCAAGGCATGAAGGCGGCGGACTTCGAGAAGCAATATTTGCGTGTGGACGAAGATGGGGATTGGGTGATGAAAAGTTTGCCGTGCCCCTTTTTAGAATTGGACACCAACAAATGCACGATCTACGAATATGCTCCCAAGGCGTGCCGTCAATACCCGCATACGAATCACCCGAATATGAAGTCGATTTTAGGACTGACGGAGACGAATGTCCGCCATTGCCCGGCAGTGTTTGAAATGGTCGAGCGCATGAAGCAAAGGGCTCAATTCTAGCTATATACAACCCCTTTTTTAAACCAGAAGTGGAATAATAACGCCGTAGCTACAACGGTAAGAGATCCTATAACATTGTACCAAAGAAAGCCCAATGAAATTGACTCTACTGTATTGAGGTAATGTATCACGAAGACCGTGAATTGGCCCACAATACCGGCGATAAAAATGGACTTCCCATTTACTTGTTTAATGAAGAGTGCAACGAGGAAAATCCCTAAGATGGTGCCATAGAATAGGCTACCCAGAACATTGACCAATTGAATGAGGTTCTCGTACAGTGGTGCGGCTAGAGCGACGCCAATGGCGGCCAGACCCCAAATAAAAGTGAGTATGCGGATGGTGCGCTTCGGACGCTGGGACTCCCCTTTGAAAACCGTGTAATAGTCTACATAGGTGGTGGTGGCGAGGGCGCTGACTTCACCGGCCGTGCTGGACATGGCAGCTGAAATGATCACTGCCAATAGCAAGCCTACGAGGCCTTTGGGTAGGAAGTTGAGCACGAAGGTGATGAAGACGTAATCCGTGTCTTTGCGCTGGAAGTTGGGTACGTGTTTTTCAAGCGTAGACATGTACGTTTCACGCAATTGAGCAAGACGCTCTTTGTGCGCATCTACAGCGGCCCAATCTCCGATGAGGAGGGCTTCACGCTTGGCGGCGAAAGAATGGGCATGGAATTTTTCCAGTTCGGCCAATTCCGCTTGCACCTCCATCGGTGCTCGTTTCACTTCGCTTTCATTGAAGAAGATGGGCGGTTGCGTGAATTGGTAAAACACAAATAGTAGGACGCCAATCGCTAAAATCGAAAACTGCATAGGCACTTTAAATACGCCATTAAACAGCAGTCCAAAACGGCTCGTAGCTTGGTCTTCAGCACCTAAATAGCGTTGGACTTGGCTTTGATCGGTTCCTAAGTAGCTCAATGAAAGAAACAATCCTCCAGCAAGGCCAGACCAAAGCGTGTAACGGGTACCTGGATCTAAGCTGGTATTAATGATATTTAGTTTGCCCATTCTCCCAGCAATATCATAGGCTTCAGGCATACTGACAGGGATCTTATCAACCAATAAATAGGCCGCAATCCCCATCCCCCCGAGGATGGTGAGCATCTGCCATTTCTGGGTTACAGCCACAGCCGCGGAACCTCCACTGACCGTGTAAAAGACTACAATGAGCCCTATGATGACAATCATAAGATTGAGCGATACACCCAATGCAGCGCTTAGTACGATGGCGGGCGCGAATATGGTAATACCTGCCGCCAACCCACGAGACATCAAAAAGAGTGCAGCAGTGAATAACCGGGTTTTACGGTCGAAACGTTGCTCGAGGAATTGGTACGCGGTGATGGCACTCATCTTTCTGTAGGCAGGCACAAAGAAGGCGCTGACCAGAATGACTGCCAGGGGAAGACCAAAATAGAACTGAATAAATCCCATATCCTCGGCATAGGCCTGACCGGGCGTGGACAAGAAGGTGATGGCCGAGGCTTGGGTTGCCATGATGCCAAGACCTATAGTCAAGCGACTTACATCTTTTGAACCACTCAAAAGCTCACCCGCTTCTCTACGGCTTGTTTTGAGTACACCATACCCAACAATAGCCGCAAGAGTTGCTGCTAATACGATCCAGTCCAGTAGGTGCATTTACACGTATTGACGCGTGATGAAATAGAACGCCACAATCTCCGCTACCAAAAGCGCGATCACGCCGATGTAGTACTTCTTCCAATTAATGATTGAGGGATTCTTAACGGTCATAATGCAAGATATTTTGTAGTAGTCTCAAAGCGCCTGGAACCCCCTTCGGCAATTCCCGGAAGAGCGACAGGCCTGTGTAAATTACGGAACCTTTCCCATACTCTGCAACCACAGTTGAGTTTTCATACACAGTCCCCGTAGATTCCGTGATGCTCAAAGCGGTGGTATAGCCTTCGTATTCGCTCGGGAAATATAAACCACGCTCCTGCACCCATTGTTCAAAATCAGCTTCGCTGAGGGCATTTGGTTTTTGAAGGAGGTCCAATTCTTTCAGCGCCACCGGCGCCTCTTCTTCCGTCACACGATCACGCCCCACGGTCAAAGGCACAGGCAATGGCAATGCCATCCCGCTTCGGCCCGCCGTAGTATAGGTCACCACAAAATTTCCGCCATTGGCCACAAAACTTTTAATGCGCTCCTCACTCTCCTTCAACCATGCTTCGGTGTTAAACGCGCGAATACCTACCAAAACGGCATCCACTTCATCCCAAAGCTCTGGCGTCTCTTCTGTTATTCTAACCACCTCATAGCCGACACTCTCCAACGTCTCGTCCATCAAATCCCCTGCCCCTTCTATGTAGCCCACTTTGATGCGCTTTTTATTGAGGTCGAGGACGGTTAAAGTCGCTTGTGCCGGAGTGTACTTATAATGTGTGCCTATATGAGGGTAGCTGATGGTTTGCTTTTCTTCAATAGACTTTGGAATGGCCATTTTTGATGTTACAATAGTTGATGACAAGAAAACCAAATACTTCCCATTTTCCATTTTTGCCGGGATTTCCTCAGTGAAGTGATTCCATCCGGCATTCAACAATGCGCTTTTTTCAATGGCATTGAATGTAATCTGATGATCATAACCATTGATGTGTTTCAATCCCTTAAGAGCGAAGTTTATTGACCAACTTAACTCACCCCCATCCTTGGAGTAAATACTATATCCAATAGATCCTTTCTTGCCGGTATTCCAATAGACGGTTTGGTCGAACTTCGCATGAATGGCCGGCTCCACCGCGATGGCCTCGCGGTATTCCCCTACGGCGCGGTCACTGAGTTTTGCGACAGGCTTGAGGTAGAGCAAAATGATGGCGGATTCATGTTCTAATCGGACCCTGATGTACTTTGTGATTTTACCCTCATCGTACAAATCTACTTCGAGCTCCTGCCCTTCGCTAGTGAGTACCTGTGCGGGATTCAAACCCATATCCTTAGTGGGTGCCTTAACCGAAGCCAGCTTCACTTCCACATCAAAATTCAAGGCTTGAAGCACCAAGGTCGCTGGATACGAGGGACCTTCTGGAATAGGGTTAATAGAAGTGAAGACCTCAGCATACACGCCCAAGAGATGCAGCATGACCTGTTGCCAGCGTTGGTATTTATCAGATTCTGGGGTGGTTTGCTCCAACAATACATGGCCCAGCTCTGCCCATTTGGCAATGGCTTGCTTTTGGTCGCCTATTTCAAGGGCAAAAGCCGCGTCCTGCGCCAACAAACTTTGCGCATCCGCGCCACGATCTGGCATGAGGTAAGAGGATAAATCGCCCCCGCCCCAAAGCTTCTTGAAGTACTCTTCACGCGGACCGCGATTGACGGGAACACCAAATCCCTGACACTTGTGCATGGAACGCGCGGCATCGCCGATGGCCCCATAGGTATCGCCCAGCAACGGGTCGAATCCACTCATATCTAGGTATACCGCCTCCGGATCGTCTTTCAAGGTAGGATCCCACCAAACGGAGGTGTTCCACCAAACGCCCTGTAGCGACCATGCTGCTGTGGCTGTATCGTATTTCTCGTCTGCGGCGAGCTCCGCACATTCGATGGCCAGTTCGGCTGAGGCCGTGTGGTGGCCGTGACCGGCGCGCTCGTCTGGCGGGAAGCGTGTGATGATAAAATCTGGCTTCAGCTCTCGTATGGTGCGCACGGCTTGCAACTGGAGGTCGTCGTGGTCCCATTTGGTCCACACCTCGTCAACACTTTTGGAATATCCGAAGTCAAGGGCATCGGTGAAACGCTGGTTCCCGCCGTCGACACTACGTGCGGCGCGCAGTTCATGTTCACGGATCACACCGAGCTCAGCTCCAAGCTCATCGCCGATCAAATTCTGTCCGCCCGAACCTCGAGTGAGCGATAAATAAGTGGTTTCCGCATCAAGTGCATTCGACAACCACGCAATCAATCGGGTATTTTCATCGTCAGGGTGGGCCGCCATGTACAACACGCGCTTGCCAGAGCCAAAGCGCTCCATTTCAGCCATGGCTTGGCTTTGGGTCAGTGGTGAAAATTGCCCAAAAGACTGATTTCCAAACACTAACAAAAGCAGCACCAAAAAAGCCTGAACTTTTGGACTGCTAGGTGTTATCTTGACAGACTTATTTATTGATTTCATGGTTAGAATTTTACTTTTTCTTTTTACGTTCACGTCATTTGCAGCTCAAGCTCAGCTTAAAGTTCAATTAAAATCGGGAACCTACCTTATCGAGGAAGGCACCTTTAAGCAGTTAAGCAATACACAACCCACCTATGGAGTGGGTCTTTGGGATCGTGTCGTACTCGCCGAAGATAAAAAAGCATTGAGCGATTTAGGTGTAGAACTCGGGCATTATTTGCCTAAAAACGCGTTTGAAGTAAAAATTCCTGCAGGAGTGACCATTGCTGATTTGCGTGATGCAGGACTCAGTGCGTTTGTAAAATGGACGCCTATGATGAAACTAGATGGTCCGCTCTCCATAGGTGACTGGCCGGAATGGGCTGTACTGAATGACGGTCATGTTGCGATCCAATTCAAAACTACAGAAAACTGGAAGGCGCCTGCGTACGTCTCACAACTCATGGATCTTGACGACGAATGGCACACTGCTGTTCTCAAGCCGGAATTACTGACTCAATTGTCAGAAAACAATGATGTATTATTCATTCAAGCCATTGAAGAACCTGGTACGCCTGAGAACTTCAACAGTCGCGCGGCCGCGAGAACTGCATATATCCAAGGCCAAACTCCTTTTGACGGATCTAATGTGGTCGTAGGACTTGGGGACGATGGAGATATAGGGCCGCATGCAGATTATAAAGGACGTCTAACCTCGTTAGCAGGCAATAGTATTGGCGACCATGGTGACCACGTTGCCGGAACGATTTTTGGCGCTGGAAATATTGACCCAACGGGTGAAGGAAATGCTCCAGGTGCTACCATGATTTACTATGATTATCCAAGTAACCTGAGTAATATCGATGCACACTACGCCTCCTACGGAATACGTGTGACCAACAGCTCTTACTCTAACGGTTGTAATGCTGGCTATACCTTCTATGCACAACAGATGGATAAGGACGTAAGAGATAATGCGGCGCTGATTCATGTCTTCAGCGCTGGTAATTCGAACGGATCAAACTGTGGGTATGGCGCAGGCACGCAATGGGGTAATGTTACTGGTGGACACAAACAAGGAAAAAACGTTATTGCCACTGCAAACATTACCAGTACTGACGCCATTGCTCCATCTTCTTCACGTGGCCCTGCGGCAGATGGTAGAATTAAGCCCGATTTAGCTGCAGTGGGGACCAATGTTTATTCTACAATTGACTCACACACCTACGGCAATAAAACTGGAACCTCCATGTCTGCGCCAGGTGTAGCCGGATACTTCGCCGTATTGCACAATGCCTTCGATGAATTGCAACAGGATACTGCAGAAGCTGGACTACTTAAGGCGATTGCTATGAATACCGCTGACGATTTGGGAAATCCAGGTCCGGATTTTATCTACGGCTATGGTCGAGTGAATGCACGTAAAGCCCTTAAGGTTATCCAGGACACTCAATTCCTTAGTAGCAGCATCACAACAAACGATACACTGACCTACACCATATCAATACCCGCAGGAGTAAATAAATTTAGTGCCATGCTCTACTGGACAGATAAAGAAGCATCTACGAGCGCATCCAAAGCATTGGTCAATAATCTAGATTTCGAAGTCACCGATTTAACAGGAGCTACCACCTACCAACCATGGGTTTTAGATCCAACACCCAATACAACTACCCTGCTTTACGGAGCAACCCGAGGAGTTGATACACTGAACAATGTGGAACAAGTAACGCTAGATGCCCCCAATTCGGGAGACTACAGGTTTACCGTGTATGGCACAAACATCCCGCAAGGACCGCAGACGTTCTATATAGTCTATGCCATGGACATAGAAAAAAATCCAATTTCATTTCCGCACAAGGATGCCAAACTGGTACCCGGAGCCAATTATGTACGATGGAATGGCGCTACCTCATTGACCTGGGAATATTCTACCGATAGCATGAGTACTTGGACGAGTGTGGGTTTGAGTGCCACGGGCGGTAACCGAGTAGCTAATTGGAATGTGCCAAATGTCGCTACCAAAAATGCTTTCTTGCGCAACATTCAAGGAACTGACACCGCTATTGCCGGGCCTTTTATCATCCTTAATGCGCCAAATAACCTTAACCTGGACTGGGCTTGTCCTGATAGCATAAAAATCTCCTTTAGTCCGGTTACAGGAGCCACGGACTACACTGCCTACATCTTAGGTACGACTTACATGGATAGCGTTTACAGCGGTACTGTTACAAGTATGATCATCCCTTACCAACCTGTAAACGGAACTTGGTTGAGTGTTAGTGGTGGTATTAATAACGTTCAAGGTAGACGTGCCTATGCCGTTCAACTACCCTCTGGGACGAACGCTTGTCCTCTTCCGCGCGATGGTGGCATAAGCGCACTGCTCAGCCCGCAGTTTATCACTTCCTGTCAGAACCCCGTTCAACAGGTTTCCATCACCGTTACAAACCCTTCTACGCAGGTATTAGATACTTTACCTGTAGCAATGACTTTCGGCACAACCACGGTGCGCGATACATTTTATGGAAGTCTAGCTTCCTACGCAGATACTTCCTTCACCTTCGCGACACCCATTGTGTGGAGCGGCACGAATACGCAGACCCTCAAGATTTGGTCTGAACTCAGCGGAGACCAAAACAGCTTGAATGATACGGTGGTTCAAAGTATAAATTACTACAACTCATCACTCTACGGATTGCCCTTTACCCAAAACTTTGATAGCTTTTCAAACTGTGGAACCACTACCAATTGTGGAGGTACAGTATGTAGTTTAGGTGGTGATTTCATCAATCTAACCAATGGATCAGATGACGATATCGATTGGCGTACCAATAGCGGATCAACTGCCTCCAGTGGTACTGGACCTTCATCAGGTACCGGTGGAAGTGGAAAGTACCTTTATCTGGAAGCCTCAGGAAATTGTGAATTCCAAGAGGCCCTACTTTATACACCATGTATCGATTTAGCGGGGAGCATTGCCCCTGAACTACGTTTCGCGTACCACATGAATGGTCCGAACCAGGGGAGTCTTGAAGTCGCTATTTTTAACGGCTCAAGCTGGAGCATACTGTACACTCAGACCGGCAATCAAGGGAATAACTGGAATAATGTTGCTATCGACATTAGCAGTTACACCGGGGATACCGTACTCTTTAGATTTAAAGGAATTACCGGTGATAATTACCAAAGTGATTTGGCCATTGATGCCATAGAAGTAGAAGATAATATCGGTATACCTGTGGTAGATTTCGCTGCTGTGACCAACACGCCGTGTTTGAATACAGGGGTAGTTTTGGAGGATTTAAGTTCTAAGAGTCCGACATCTTGGAATTGGTCTATTACTCCTTCTTCGCATAGTTTCATTAATGGAACATCGAGCAGTTCACAGAACCCTGAGGTAAGTTTCAGTGCCTATGGCGCTTATACCATTACGCTAATAGCCAGCAACGCGTACGGCGCGGATACACTGGTATTGGCAAATGCGGTAACCGTAAGCCCACTTCCGAGCCTTCCTTTTGTCGAAACGTGGACGGGCAACGGTTCAGTCGCCTTCACAACCGAAAATCCAGACGGTAGCACGAGTTGGACCAAAGGAGAAGTTACGGGACCCACTGGTGCGAAGAGTGAAGTCATGTATATGAATTACTTTAATTACTCCACCGTAGGTGCAGAAGACGGCCTATTGAGTGAAAAGTTTGATATCAATGGCTACAATCCCGTCTTGTATTTCGACGTAAGTTATGCGCCGTATTCTTCAGCTTATTCGGATTCTCTCGTCGTCGAAGTTAGCACGGATTGTGGAGCTAGTTTTACAAGAGTTTATGCAAAAGACGGCACCTCTTTAGCCACTACATCAAATTCTCAAAGCCAATTCATTCCGGGTGGATCAACTGATTGGCGCACTGATAGCGTAGTACTGTCTAATTCAAATGGAGACTTTGTCCAATTCCGAATCAAAGGAATTGGCGGGTACGGTAACAACCTCTACATAGATAACATACGGGTCATTTCTTCTGGGACTCCGGCCACAGCTACTTTGAATGTTTCACCCATTTGTGAAGACACGCCGTTCAGCTTTGACCTTAGTTCCTCAGACACCACATTAAATGGAGTATTTACGCTGAACCGTCAAGGTTCAAGCCTGCTTTCGACCTATCAAGGTATGGGAGCGCACGCTGCAACGCTTAACATCGCGACAGATTACGATCTAGAATATGCCTACTACAATGCCTACACCTTCGTAGCGGATAGTGCTGTATTGGTTCCAGGTCCAAAACTGGATGCTGACTTCGCATTGCAAAACACCAGCGGCTTTACTTACCAGTTCACCGATCAGAGCACACCTGCCCCAACAGCATGGTTCTGGGACTTCGGAGATGGTAATACGTCGACTGCACAGAATCCCGTGCACACCTTTGCTGCAAATGGTCCCACTACAGTAAAATTAGTAGTCACTACAGATTGTGGTTTAGATAGTATCATCGTTCCGTATACGAATATCGGACTAGATGAGGACGGTGCCGCTGCGCTGGTGGTTTATCCAAATCCTACATCAGGATTGGTTCATATTCAACCGCGTGCTGCTCAAGGAAAGGTAATGGTGCAAATCATAGGGATGAACGGAGCGCTGATTGAAGAGAGTGTTTTTACGGCTTCTACAGAAAGAATCACTCTAGACCTTGGTGCCTATGCAGGAGGCTTCTACCAAATCAAAGTGACCACCGATAACTACGTACAGAACGTAAAAATCACGAAATATTAATTGCGACGGCTCAACGCCCAAGCGCCGATGTATGTGATTAAACCGTTGTAGAGTAAAAGCTCAAAACCTATGGTATACCCAACACTGGGTGCCCATAGGCTAAGAGCGTACGCTAAAAAAGGGCTGCCTATAGCAACGCCCGTAATGTTCCAGCCTTGAATCTTTCTGTTTTGGGTCAATGCAAAGGCGAAAAGCCCGAGCAATGGACCGTAGGTATACCCTGCCGCTGTAAATAATGCGGAAATGATGCTATCTGCATTTAAAGAATAAATCAAGAGCATGACGACGAGCAAGACGGCCATAAATCCTATATAAACTTTGTTTCTGCGGGTCGAACTTTCCGCTGTTTTCATGGCAAGGAAGTCAACACAAAAAGCAGTCGTTAGTGAGGCAAGGGCGCTGTCTGCGCTGGAGAAAGCTGCCGCTAAAAGGCCTAAGAAAAAAACGGCACCCAAAAGCGATGGCATGCCGCTGCTGGTAGCGACGGTGGCGAAGAGCTTATCGCCTGTTGCTGATATGCCTTGTAGCGCCGCGTAATCGGTAAGGAGTATGCCTAAAGCTAGAAATAGCGCGTTTACAAAAAGTAAATTCACCCCGAGCAATACCATGTTTTTTTGCGAGTCTTTCAAACGCGCTACTGTCAGGTTTTTCTGCATCATGTCTTGATCTAAACCGGTCATGGCCACCGCTATAGACATGCCGCCCAGAAGCTGTTTCCACCAGGCCTGCGCAGAGCCCGATTTAACGACATAAGCCATATCGCTGGAAGCGATATATTGCCAAAGACTGAGCTCCTCAGGTACCACGGCTCGGCCGACAAAATAGAGTGCCAAGACGGCTGCAATAAGCATGAAGGCGGTTTGAAGGGTATCCGTAATAACGATCGTTGCAATACCGCCCGCTGCACTATACAGCGCGATGAGCGCGAGTACGGCGACGGCGGTGATAGGAAAGGGAATGTGAAGGCTGTCGCAAATCATTAATTGGACCACCATGGTCACGATGTACAGACGTGCACTTGCGCCAACAATTCGTGAAATAAGAAAGAAAGCAGAGCCTGTTTTATAGCTCGAGGCGCCCAATTTTTCACCCAGAAAACTATAAATACTGATCACATTGTAGCGGTAGTACACGGGCAAGAGGACGTAAGCAATGATTAAATAACCGAAGAAGAAGCCCACCACCATCATGAGGTAAGTCATGCCTGAGGCGGCCGTCCATCCAGGCACGCTAATGAACGTGACACCGCTAAGCGAGGCGCCTATCATGCCGAAACTTACCAGCAGCCACGAGGCGTTTTTATTCGCGTTGAAGAAGGTCGCATTGGTTGCGCCTCGCGAAGTGATTTTACCAATCAAAACGAGCACACCAACGTAGGCGAGTAAGAGAATTAAAAAGAGCGTGTAGTTCATGTACACAAATATGCGCAATCCCTTACTTTTGAAACAGATGAATTTTTCTAGCAGAAAAATAGAACAAGCCGTAGAGGAAATCTCTCGGTTGCCAGGTATAGGTAAGAAAACTGCCTTGCGGTTAGCTTTGCATTTGTTACGTCGACCGGAAGGTCAAACGGATGCTTTAGCAGCCGCTTTAGTCGATTTACGCCAAAACACGACGTTTTGTGGAACGTGTCATACGCTCTCAGATACAGAAACCTGCAGCATTTGTGCCTCGCCAAAGCGCGATTCTAGTATTGTGTGCGTTGTAGAAGATGTGCGCGATGTTATGGCCATAGAGAATACAGGCGGTTACCAAGGGACTTATCATGTTTTGGGCGGATTAATCTCCCCTATGGACGGTGTTGGACCGGGCGACTTAACCATTGATCATCTAATTCATAAGTTGCAAAGCGGGGTCATTGAAGAATTGGTTTTCGCTTTGAATACAACCATGGAAGGCGATACGACCAATTTTTACCTTTACCGCAAAGTAAAAGACTTCAATATTAAGTTCACGACCATTGCGCGCGGCATTGCGGTCGGTGATGAATTGGAATTTGCCGATGAAGTTACGCTAGGCCGCAGTATTCAACAGCGCATTCCATACGAACAAAGCCTCCCGAAATAGTGGATCTTAGCATCGTCATAGTCAACTTCAACGTCAAAGAATTTCTGACGCAATGTTTGGAGAGCATCTACAGAAGCCAGACCAACTACCGGTATGAGGTGGTGGTTGTAGATAATGCCAGTGCAGATAGTGGTCAAGCGCTCATTATGAAGGCTTTTCCAGCGGTGCGGTGGATCCAAAACACAGAGAATGTCGGCTTTGGACGGGCTAATAATCAAGGATTTGAGGCGGCCAAAGGAGAATACACCCTGATTCTCAACCCCGATACTGTATTGCAAGAAGATACGCTGGAGGTTTGTATCAGTTACCTAAAATCGCACCCAGAAGTGGGCGGCTTAGGCGTTAAGGGCATTGATGGCGCGGGCCAATTCCTTCCCGAAAGTAAACGCGGTTTACCTACGCCGTTGACCGCCTTGTGGAAGATCACCGGATTGTCGAGGATGTTCCCAAAATCGGCTTTTTTTGCGCGCTACCACATGGGGCACTTAGATCCGGATGCCAACCACAAAGTGGACATTTTAGTAGGATGCTTTATGATGGTGCCCACGGCACTATTGCGCAAAGTTGGCGGGTTTGACCCGCGTTATTTTATGTACGGTGAAGACATTGACCTGAGCTATGAATTGCTGAAATCGGGCCATGAAAACCACTACATCAGTGATTCTCAAATCATACATTATAAAGGAGAAAGCACGAAACGCGGCAGTTTGAACTACGTTCGAATGTTTTACCAAGCCATGGTCATCTTCGCAAAGAAACAATTCAGCGGTTCCTCTGCCCTGGCCTACACCCTACTCATTTATTTGGGCATCTACCTTCGTGCGGGATTGGCCTTGTTGGCCCGGTTAGCAAAAAGCGCCGCGACACCCGTTATTGACGCCTTCCTTTTGGCGCTGACATTGGACCAATTAAAAACCTATTGGGAGCACAACCACCGCTTTATCAACGGAGGCTCTTATCCAGATACTTACACCTACTACATTCAAGGATCCTACATCCTCTTTTGGCTTCTGGCACTGGGTTTGAGCGGGGTCTACACTAAAAATGCTCGACCAGCAGTCATTGCACGCACTATGGCGGTTGCCACGCTAGTTATTGGTTTCTGTTACGGATTACTGCCCGAGGCGCTTCGCTTCTCGCGTGCACTCCTAATTTTGGGGGGATTGAGCGGCATCACCGTTCTGATATCCTGGCGCTCCGTGATCGGATTCCTCACTGGAAAACACCTTTTCACACGTCCTATTCAACGTCCAAGAATGCTCTATTTAGGGTCCGATTCTGGAAAGCAAAAACTTCAAAAATTACTGGCTGAAAATGGCATTGTTCCAGCGTTTTTCTTGCAAGATCAGGTGGCAACAAATGCTACCGTTGATTTGGAAGAAGTGGCGGCAAAAATTCGGCTCTACAGCATCAATGAATGTATTATTGAATCGACCGCTTGGCCTACCTCCACACTGATGAAAATCACGGCTGAATTGGGCACTCAAACGAATATTAAATCCCTAATCACACAAGGGCCGTACATCGTTGGTTCGAACAGTAGTTTGAACCAAGGCGAGGCCTACGGTTTGGGCCGATTCAATGTTGCAAATGCAAATTACCGCCGCCAAAAACGCCTTCTCGACCTTGTTCTTACCTTTCTTCTTTTCGCTACCTTACCTATCACTGGGGCCTTAGCAGTGCTCTTCGGGCGTACCAAGGGCGTGGCGCTTTGGATTGCGAAATCAGGCAAATTACTTACCGGGCAGGCAACGTTGATTGGCTATTCAACCGATGCTGCAGAAAGAAATCAACTCCCAAAACTGGCTTCTCCAATTTTTGATATTGCAAATGGAATCCCAAAAGTTTTAAACGTTTCGCAAAGCGAATCTGCACTTGTTACCAACTACGCAAAAGAAGCTGAATTAAAGTCCGATTTGCACCAACTCTGGCAACTGAGCAAATTCTAATACAATAACGATAGTGGGATATTTTGCCGTAAATTCGAGGACCGAAAAACCCGAATTCAATGGCTCAGTTTGAATTAATCCTGCCCAAAATGGGCGAATCAGTTGCGGAAGCTACCGTGACGAATTGGTTGAAAAACGTTGGTGATGTGATCGATGCTGAAGAAAGCGTTGTCGAAGTAGCCACCGATAAAGTGGACAGTGAGGTCCCCTCGCCTGTAAGCGGAACCCTAGTAAAAATCCTGGTAGATATCAATGGTGTTGCCGAAGTCGGTAGTCCCATCGCTATTATAGAAGTGGAAGGCGAAGGCAGCGGCACAACCGCGTCTGCTGCGCCAGAAGTTGCCCCTGAACCAGCCGTGGCAGTAGCAGAAATTGAAGCCCAAGTAGCTGCAGCCGCCGCTACGGTAAGTGCGCCTGTACCCTCTGGACCTATTGCTAAAAATTCAAATGGAAGATTCTATTCGCCGTTGGTTCGCTCCATGGCGAAAGAAGAAGGTATTGGACAAGCAGAATTGGACCAAATTTCTGGAAGCGGCAAAGAAGGTCGCGTAACGAAAAAAGACATCGTTGCCTACCTCGAAGCTGGACGCAAAGCAATGGCTCCTGTAGCTGCTAGTCAAACACCTGCAACGAGCCCAGCACCAGCGGCACCCGTTAGCGCTGCACCTGCTGTTGCACCTAAACCTTCAGCTCCGGCGATGAAGATTGGTGAAGGAGATGAAATTATAGAAATGGACCGCATGAGAAAACTCATTGCGGACCATATGGTAAACTCTGTACATACTTCCCCGCACGTTACCAGCTTTGTAGAAGCGGATATGACGAAAGTCGTTCTTTGGCGTAACCGCATGAAAAATGAATTCCAGAAAAAGCACGGTGAAAAAATCACATTTACACCGATCATCATGGAGGCCATTGTGAAAGCCATTCAAGATTTCCCAATGATCAACATAAGTATTGAAGGAAATAACATTATCAAGCACGGAAGAATCAATGTAGGAATGGCCGCGGCGCTTCCCTCGGGTAATTTGATTGTTCCTGTGGTTAAAAACGCAGATCAACTAAGTCTTCTCGGGTTAACGAAAGCTGTAAATGATCTTGCTAACCGCGCACGCAATAACCAACTTAAACCCGATGAAATTAGCGGAGGCACCTACACTTTGACGAATGTTGGAACGTTCGGTAATGTAATGGGCACGCCCATCATCAACCAACCCCAAGTAGCCATTATGGCTGCCGGTGCTATTGTTAAAAAGCCCGCTGTTGTTGAAACGCCAGAAGGCGATGTCATTGCTGTTCGTCACAAAATGTTCCTAAGTCATAGTTACGACCACCGCGCAGTGGATGGTGCCTTAGGAGGTATGTTCGTGAAACGCGTTGCCGAATATTTAGAATCATGGGATTTAAATCGGGAGATTTAATTCCAAAATTTATAACTTTATAAAGCCGCCCTTAGGGGTGGCTTTTTTTTGAATCTAATCATAGTCTAATGAAATTGAATCTTTCCCGTCCCATTTGCTTTTTCGACCTAGAAACTACAGGGGTTAATGTCACCAGCGACCGCATCGTAGAAATTTGTGTCCATAAAATCCATACTGACGGTACGGAAGAAACACATACTTGGCGAGTGAATCCCACGGTACCTATACCCAACGGCTCCTCTCTAGTTCATGGAATTTATGATCAAGACGTGGCTAACGAACCAACCTTCAAAGAATTGGCCAGTACCGTTTACCAACTCATCAGTGATAGTGATCTCGCGGGGTACAACAGCAATAAATTTGACATCCCTTTATTGGCGGAAGAATTTTTGCGTGCGGATATTGATTTTGAAATGGGTAAGCGCAAAGCGGTAGACGTACAAAATATATTCCACCGTATGGAACAGCGTACTCTGAGTGCTGCGTATAAATTCTATTGCGGTAAAAATCTAGACGGAGCACATACGGCTGAAGCGGATGTTTTGGCTACTTATGAGGTGTTAAAAGCTCAGATTGAACGCTATGAAGAGCTGGAAAATGACATGAACTTTCTATCCGATTTTTCGAACCGTCAACGCGTCGCAGATTTCGCAGGGTTTATAGCGTTTAACGACGATGATGAGGAAATTTTCACTTTTGGCAAATACCGTGGCATGACAGTGAAATCGGTACTTCAAGAAAATCCAGGGTATTTTAGTTGGATTCAGAATGCAGATTTCCCATTGTACACAAAAAAGGTACTGACTGCAATTCGTCTTAAAAATTTCAACAAATAGAAAAATCGGCGGCGATGAAAATTATTTGTATCGGCAGGAATTACGCTCAACATGCAAAAGAACTCAATAATCCTATCCCGGAGGAACCTGTAGTTTTTCTCAAACCGGATACCGCCATATTGCTAAAAAAGCATCCGTTCTTCATCCCGGAACACAGTAATGATGTACACCATGAGATTGAAGTCGTCGTTAAAATCAACAGATTAGGCAAACACATTGAGCCCCGTTTCGCTCATAAGTACTATGATGAAATAGCCTTGGGCATCGATTTCACAGCACGTGACGTACAAACCCGGTGCAAAGAAAAAGGGTTGCCTTGGGAAAAAGCCAAAGCCTTTGATGGATCGGCCGCAGTTTCACGTTTTTTTTCATTAGATAAAGTAGGGAAAGACATTCAGGATATTAATTTCCACCTTGATATCAATGGCAAAACCGTTCAGGAAGGGAACACATCGAACATGTTATTCCCTGTTGATGAGCTCATTAGTCATGTTTCAAAATATTTTACGCTAAAAACCGGTGACTTAATTTTCACAGGTACACCTTCGGGAGTTGGACGTGTAGAAAGGGAAGATTTATTGGAACTTTTTTTAGAAAAAGAACGCATTTTCTACTTCAACGTCAAATAGCTTCTAAGCATTCATTCGTTCATTGGCACATTAAAGTGCCACTTTTGTTGACTTTCAGGTCGGGCGCATTGCCATTTTTATATATTTGTAGCTACCCTGAAAATACGTTAACACAAACGCGTTAAAATGAAGAAAAGCTTACTAGCTGTACTCCTTATTGCCCTCGCTTCCCCAGCGGCCTTTGGACAATTTGCACCGCCAATTGATACCGTTTACACGGAAAATTTCGATGGAACCCTAGGCGCCGACTCTGTTGCTGCCAACTACAACACGGATTCTACCAACGCCACGCGCTCTTGGAACGACACGTCGTACATCAAGACTACGGGTAATGCATCCTTCCACACGCAGATTTATGCGAATGATTCCATCATTTTTGAAACAGATGCGTTTACCACAGTGACGTACACCAATGTGAGATTGACGTTCGACCACATTTGTAAAATTCGCTACATTCAAAAAGCATTTATTCAGATGTCGCGCGACAACGGCGCCACATGGGTGAACCTGACCAGTTCACACTATCAAGGCGGAAGTCCACAGTTCAGTTCACAGGGTTGGTTTAACGAATTGTCATACCCTTCACAGCTTTTAACGCCTTACTGGTATGGCCCGACCATCGGTAATTCAAATACCGGTACGGATGTAACTCCAAATACTGCTTCAGATTGGTGGGCTCGTGAAATATTTGACTTGAGTAGCTATTTAGGGGACTACGACAACACAAACTCACAATTCGGTTATGCGAATTGTAAGCTGCGTTTTATCATGTCGAATAAAACAGGTACGCCTTCGCCTGCCTCACTACAGGGCTGGTTTGTAGACAACATTATGGTAGAAGGTGCCCCTTGTGAATTAGAGCCACCAACTATGGACTGGGTCAATGTAAGCGTTCCCGCCAAACCTATTGGAGCACGGTACATGCCTACGCAAGCCGTTCGTGTTAAAGGAAAAGATAATGTTGGAGTCGATAGTATGCGAATCTACATGCGTCGCTATGACTATTCTGCGGGATCTTGGGGTACTTGGTCAGATTCTTTGATGAGTTCTTCATTCTCAGCCAGCTGTCCAGATTCTTCGCAATACACCTACACCTTTGGCAATATTGATATACACGATACTATCGAATGGTATGTGCGTATTTTTGACTGTGCCTGTCCTAATGTGGTTAGAGATCCCTTAGAATCTGCTTCCATTTTCGCTTACAGATTCTGGAGAGATGCGGGTCTGCCACCCATTTGTGGTACTACGACACAAAACTCATTCCCTTACTCAACTACCCTTCCCCTTGATCAAGACTTTGAGAACAACGTCTACTGGGTAGCCGGTTCGGGAACCGGTGCTACAGGTGTGAGCCACCGTGGTAACTTCCCCGATCAAAATCCGCCTTATGGTCAAAACTATAAGGTAATACCCAACGAAAACACAATAGGTTTCGCTTGGTCCATCCGCACGGGGAGCACGGCAACAAACCTTACGGGTCCAGATGGGGATGCTTCACCGAACGGTGGAGGTAAATACATTTACACAGAAGCAGAACAAGGATCTTCAAACGATAAAGCGCATTTCATTACGCCTTGTTTGGATTTAAGAAGCTACAACTGTGCTATTCTTGAATTTGACTACCATATGTATGGTGCACATGTCGACTTTTTAGCGATTACCGCAGATACTGGATTCAATACTTCTGCTTACACCGGATTGGCGCGTATAGATGGTGAACAACAATCTAAATCCAGCGACCCGTTCAAAACGTTTACTGTTGCCTTGAATGATATTACAGGTGACTATGCGCGCATTCGTTTCTCAGTCAATAGAGGAAACTCATTGAAAGGTGACGTAGCGATCGATAATATTCGCATTTACGAACCGCCAGCCTACGAGGTAGCGCTACGTGATGTTTTCAATCCTGAAAACGGTTACTGTTCGTATTCGAATAACGAAACCATTGATTTATGGATTCAAAACAACGGCTGTACGAGTCTAGATAGTGTTCCTGTGACTTGGGAATTTGACTACACCAACACCGCAGGTACAACAACAAATCAAACAAATACGGAATACATCACCCATAAAACTCTAGAAACTGGTGACTCTACCTTCTACACCTTCGCTACAGGACCGAACTTAAGCGGTTACGGTATCTATGATATTTGGGTATACACACAACAGCCTGGTGATACCGTTGGTACAAACGATACCATTGGCCCTATCAGAATAGTACACGAAGAACCGTATTCTACCTTCCCTTACGTTCTTAACTTCGATGGCGCAGCAACTACTTCAGGAAATAATACAGCTGCAAACCCAGGGAGTTTCCCAAATAACGTTTGGACTCCTGTACCTGCAAGTAATAGTGGTGAATATGCCTTTATGGTTGGTGACGAATGGACACCAACCGTTGGATCCGGCCCAATCTCAGATAAAAGCGGACAAGGAAATTATCTCGTAGTTGAAGGTAATTATGGTGTATCGCCAGCTTCAGCCACCCTGGTTTCAAAGTGTTTGGACCTTACCAACATGACAAAACCTGTGCTTCAGTTCCGTCACCACATGTACGGCGCCGATATCGGTGCGATACGTGTGCAATGGATCAAAGACGGCGATAACTTCTGGACGAATCCAATGACACCCTATACCACTACACTCACTGATGAGAAAGATAACTGGTCTTTCTATGAGGTTGATTTAAGTGGACAAGCCGGAAACTTGATTAAGCTGCGTTTCATAGCACAGAAATCAGGGTTTGGCGTTGCCGCTGATATTGCCTTTGATGATATTGTCATTGTAGACAAAGCAAATGTTGATGTGGGTGTGGACGCGATTACTAACCCAGCAGCACGTATTAATCTTGTTGGTGGCCCTGCCCAATTAAAAGCAGAGTTCAAAATCAGAAACTTTGGTAAGAATGCACAAACGAATGTGCCCATTACTTATACCGTCACTCCAACTTGTGGTTCTAATGCCGGTGTAAGCACAACGTATACATTTACGCACAGTGCATCTATTCCAGCAGGCGGAAATATCACGGTAACTGACAATACGAATACCGTTGCTTGGCCCACCGGAACTTTTGAAGTGTATGCCTACACTGGAAAAGCAAACGATAACAATTCATGGAACGATTCTGCTTATGTCAAAACTGCAGGATGGCCTGAAGTATACATTCAATCAGGCTTCGTAGAGGATTTTGAAAGCTGTAACGATGGTGATTCATCGGGCTTCTTTGTATCTGGAGCATTGGACCTATGGAAAGTTGATCAAATCAGCGCCTTAGGAGGTAATAACGGAATGAGTACCCGCCCTAACCAAAACGTGCCAGGCGGCCTCGAAGAGTTCTTGTATTTCCCAAGATTTATTGGTTTCGATACCATCGCAGGTGCCGAATTACGTTTGGTACATGACGTGGATTTAGGTGCAGGTGATGTTGCACTCATCGAATTCCAAGGAGGCGGTACATGGAATACCCTAGGCTTCTGGGATCCACAAAATGTAGTAAGTACCAACTGGTACAATACAGGTACGTCAAGTGTTGGAGATGCTTGGGCAGGTGCACAAGGACAAATGAGTTCTTCGTGGCCATTATCTACTTGGAATTTCTCTGCAGCGCCGTTAATTCTTCGCGCTCGTATGAAATCTGGAACGGGTAATAGTGACGGTTGGAATTTGGATAAGGTAGAAGTATACATTCCACCACAAAACAGCGCCGCTCCTATCGACGTTACGACGGTGGAATACCTACCCGTACCTGATCAAAACAATCACCTGAAAACCCTCATTAAAAATACGGGTGCGAAGGTATTAGATAGCTGTCTTGTTGAATACAGTACGGATGGAGGAACGACATGGTCTAACCCGGAGCAGGTTGTTTTCAATCCGCCATTGGTTCCAAGAAAAACAGCTTGGTACGAATTCTCTCAAGATTGGGTGAACCCAACTAGCGGGCTATATAATGTCTGTATTCGTACATCACGCCCAGACAGCAAGCCTGATAATGACCCAAGTGACGATCAAATTTGTGCAGATATCACTGTATTGGATAAAATAGTCATGTCGGTGGATAGCTCGTACTGTAATGACTTCGATGATCCTTCATTGACGCCGTGGCTGACATTGAATGCATTCGTGAAAGACGGACTTACTGCATGGGAAAAAGGAACGCCTGCAGTTGCACCTCTAGTCAGTGCGAACAGTGGATCTAATGCATGGATGACCGATTTGGACTCTAATTACAAAAAACGTGATTCCTCTGCCCTTTACACGCCTGTATTCCGTCTAGATTCGGGTCAGACGTATACTTATGAATTCATGCACGCCTTCTCTACAGAGATTTACCATGACGGCGGTACAGTAGATGTAACTTTTGACGGAGGTATTACATGGCATACCGTGGGGACTAATCTGTACGGTGCCACATGGTTCAATACCAGTTTTGTGACCTCACTAGATGTTTTCAAACCTGGCTGGACTGGATTGAGCAACGGGTGGCAGCAAGCTAAACTTAACCTTGCCGTGGATACAGCCCGGAACGCCATCTTTAGATTCCGCTTTGGATCAGATGAAACCGTTAACAAAGCCGGTTGGGCCATTGATGATTTCTGTTTCTACAAGACCAGCGATGACACAAAAATATTCGTCATTGGTCAAGAAGAATTGGAACACAATATAGGCGTAGGAAATATACATCCAAACCCTACCTCAGGTGTTGCCCAGTTGCCTATCAGCTTCCAGAGTGATGCGGACGTATTTATTACTGTACGTAACACTCAAGGTCAAGTGCTTCACCAACGTACTGCGCACGGAACCTCGGGCATCCAGACGTTCACCATTGAAACTTCATCGTGGGCTGCAGGTATGTATTTAGTTGAGACCGTAACACCTTTAGGAACGGATGTTCAACGATTGATTGTAGAATAATACTAGAATAAACTCTTTTTTTTCACCCTCGCACTTCTTTCGAGAATGCGGGGGTGTTTTTTTTACCGCCCGTTTGTCACATAAAGCACTGATTATGAGACAATATTTCATGTTATTAGTGTAATCCTAGACGAATTGTCACTACAAAACGGTAAACCACTCATTGGAACGCCTTTTGAAAAGTAGTATACGAAATACCCAAGCCTTATGAATATCGAAAAATTTACAACGAAGAGTCAAAGCGTAATTGCCAAGGCCCAATTCTTGGCCACGGATAAAAAACATTCACAAGTTGAAGGAGTACACCTTTTATTGAGTCTGCTTGAAGAAGACAATAGTGTCCTCCCCTATGTGGCTCAGCAAGGTGAAATAGCTTTAGATCGATTAAAAACTTCATTGAAGGCAGCATACCACGGTTTACCAACGCAGCCCACCTCAGGTGAAACCTATATGGGTCGTGACGCTGCGTTTATTTTACAAAAAGCGGTGCAAGTTGCAGAAGGCATGAAAGACGAATACGTTGCCACAGAACATTTGCTTTTGGGACTTCTTGAAGACAAAGGAAATGCAGGAAAGATGCTCGAAGATGCCGGCTTTAATAAGAAATTGGTGCAAACTGCTGTCGAAAGTTTGCGAAGAGGACGTTCTGCAAGCAGTTCTGGCGCTGAAAATACTTACAATAGCCTGGATAAATACGCGAAGAACCTCAATAAAATGGCTGAAGAAGGAAAATTGGACCCTGTCATTGGCCGAGGTGATGAAATACGTCGAGTCTTGCAAATTCTGTCGCGTAGGACAAAGAACAACCCTATCCTCGTTGGAGAACCGGGTGTGGGTAAAACGGCTATTGCTGAAGGTTTAGCGCAGCGCATTTTAAATGGCGATGCACCGGAAAACCTGAAGGATAAAACGGTCTACAGCCTAGATATGGGCGCACTCATTGCGGGTGCGAAGTACAAGGGCGAATTTGAGGAACGTTTAAAAGCTGTGATCAAAGAGGTCACCCAAAGTGCCGGTAACATCTTACTGTTCATCGATGAAATTCATACACTCGTTGGTGCAGGTAAGGGCGAAGGTGCTATGGATGCGGCAAATATTTTAAAGCCAGCGCTAGCGCGCGGGGAGCTTCGTGCTATCGGCGCCACCACCCTAGATGAATTCCAAAAGTATTTTGAAAAGGATAAAGCGCTGGAACGGCGTTTTCAAAAGGTACTCGTCGAAGAGCCGGATCAAGAAAGTAGCATTAGCATATTGCGTGGGATCAAAGAAAAATACGAGACACACCACAAGGTTCGCATTAAGGACGAGGCTGTGATCAGTGCCGTTGAATTGAGCACGCGGTACATCAGCGACCGATTCTTACCGGACAAAGCCATTGATTTAATGGACGAAGCAGCGGCGAAGATTCGAATGGAGATTAATTCGAAGCCGGAAGACTTGGATATTCTAGACCGAAAAATTCTTCAGCTTGAGATTGAACAAGAAGGGATTAAACGGGAGGATGACAAGAAAAAATTGGCCGCTATTAAATCGGAATTAGGTGATTTATACGAACAACGTGATGCGCTTAGTGCCGTATGGGAAGGTGAAAAAAATAGAGCCGAAAAGATTCAAGAAATCAAGGAACGCTTGGAACAATTGCGCTTGGAAGCTGAAAAAGAAGAGCGCTCCGGAAACTACGGACGGGTGGCAGAGATTCGCTACGGTTTGATGCAAGATGCCGAAAAGGAATTGGAATCGGCTGAAGAAGCCATGGAACGTAGCGAACGAACCATGATCAAAGAAGAGGTCACTGCGGAGGATATTGCTGAAGTTGTGAGTCGTTGGACGGGTATACCGGTGCAGAAAATGCTAGAAAGTGAACGCATGAAACTATTGCGCATGGAAGAGCAGCTGCACAAACGTGTGATTGGTCAAAATGCTGCCATAAAAAGCGTTAGTGATGCCATACGACGCTCTCGCGCAGGCTTGGGAGACCCCAATAAACCCATTGGCAGCTTCTTATTCTTAGGGACTACCGGCGTTGGCAAAACGGAATTGGCGAAGGCATTGGCCCAGTATTTATTCAATGATGAGGGTGCATTGACGCGAATCGACATGAGTGAATACCAGGAGAAGCACAGCGTTAGCAGGCTCATTGGTGCGCCTCCAGGATATGTAGGCTACGACGAAGGCGGTCAACTTACTGAAGCGGTGCGTCGCATGCCCTATAGCGTCGTACTCCTGGATGAGATTGAGAAGGCACATCCTGATATGTTTAACATACTGCTTCAGATGCTTGACGACGGTCGTTTAACAGACAATAAAGGCCGTACAGTGAATTTCAAAAATACCCTGGTCATCATGACCAGTAACATAGGTTCTGCCGTCATTAATGAGGCCATGGACCAGTGGGAAGGGGCACACTATGGAGATTTAATGGACCGATTAAAACCTGAACTCCTAGGGATGCTGCAGCAAGTAGTAAGACCCGAATTCCTAAATAGAATAGATGAAGTATCGGTCTTTAGTCCTCTTGATAGGTCCGAAATGAATCGTATTGTGCATTTACAATTGGACCTCGTGAAAGAGCGACTTGCAGAACAAAACATTACCCTTGAAGCCTCCCGCGAGGCGGTGGAATACCTTGGCAAAATTGGTTTTGATCCGCAATACGGGGCAAGGCCAGTGAAAAGGGCGATACAAAATGAAGTCCTCAATGCACTTTCACGATCGCTTATTGCTGGTGATGTAAAACCCGATGATGTTATTTTACTGGATGTTTTTGAAGGTACCGTCGTTTTTAGAAACGTAGAATTACCTAGCGCGACCTAAAGCCGATGGAGAAGCATGGAACTAACAAAAAGGACCGCCAAGAGGCGGTCCTTTTTACTAGCGGTAAATTTTGCGGCTGTTGAGCCAATTCGTCCACTTACGCTGATTGACCAGGTGTCCTGAGTAATTGCGCGCATAAGCATGGTAACCCGGCTGATCGGGGTCCGCACACATAAAGATATAATCGTGCTCTGGCGCTTCTAACACGGCTAAAAGTGCGGCCTTTTCAGGAACACAAATGGGTCCGGGCGGTAAGCCTACATTTTTGTAGGTGTTGTATGGAGAGTCGATGGTTAAATCTTTGCGTAGAACACGTTGGACGACTGCGTCAGGCTTCTCTTGTTGTATGGCATAGATTACGGTGGGATCCGCTTGCAACTTCATTCCTGTAGCTAATCGGTTCAAATACAAGCGTGCTACTTTTGGACGATCGTCGGCTTTACTGCTTTCTTTCATCACGATGGAAGCTAATGTACTCACCTCCCCTGGTGTTAAGCCCAATTCTTTCGCCTGCCTAATGCGTGAAGGTGTCCAGAAAGAAATGGTATTCTGATAGAGCTTATTAGCGACAGTCTCTGCACTAGCATTCCAATAAAACTCATAGGTGTCGGGTAAAAAGGCACCTTGTTTTAAAGGGCCCTCCCATCCTTCCATCGGTGCTTGTAATGCCGCATATAGAGAGGCCGCATCGGTGAGCAGCTGAGGACTTAGTTGGTCCGCGAGATCATGAAGATCCTTCGCACTGTTGAAACTTACTTTCACCGGCGTTTGCAGTCCCGCTTTCAACATATTCACAATTCCATTGCTGCTCATGCCCTCTTCAATGAAGTAATGCCCTGTTTTCAAGGTATCTAACCCTTTCTTCTTGCCGATCAGATAAAATCCTTCCGGTTGCAGCAATAAGCCCGATTCAAACCACTCCTCATAGACCGTTTCCAGCGTTGTGCCCGGGGCAACGTATAATTCGTAGGGAGCCAATTCAGGATTTACATTTGCTTCGAAAACAGCATTGTAGCCTTTCCAAACCAATAAAAGCAATAGACCCGGAATGACCACGCCAACGGTAATAACCATGAGTTTTCTCATGAAACTAATTTTTGAAAGAGTTGTGCATTATGATGGGCGCCGTTCAACCAGACCCAATCTTCTAGAATCCCAACCGTACGGTATCCGCTTTGTTCGAACAATTGTATAGAAGCTTCATTATTTGCCGGGGCGTGAGCGTACACGCTGTGTAACCCTAGCGTTTTGAAGCAATAGGATTCAAAGGCCTGAAGTACCAATTTACCCAGTCCTTTGCCACGAAAAGCTTGGGAAAGTACAATGCCAATACCGGCCTTACGTGCGACGGGATCGTAATCAAAAAGATCAACGGCACCGGCAGTTTCGCCGTTGTAGACAAAGAGCAAGCGCAATTGACCGTCGCGCTGTAAATTTCCGGGCTGTGCCGCAAGATAGTCGGCTAAAACAGCCTTACTCCAAGGCTCTTTACTTATGCCAAGGTACCATAACGTAGCATCGTTTTCTACACCATACAACCACTGAAGATCTTCTGGTTCTGGCGCGCGTAAATACCCCAAATCGTTAACGGTAATCATAACGGTAAGTTTCCTTTAAATACTTGAACGGCCGGTCCGGTGAGTACCACATCCGTGAAAGGTCCACGCCCTTTAAAATCTACCGTCAATATTCCGCCTTGCGCATAAAGCGTCACTGGAGCTGAAGGAACCCAGCCCTGTGCGACCGCAACCATAGCTGCGGCGGTTGCTCCAGTGCCACAGGCTAATGTCTCGTTCTCTACCCCACGTTCATACGTGCGGATTGAGAGTTCACCTTCGCATGCCTGAATGAAATTTACATTCACACCCTCAGGGCCATATGCATGGCGAATAGGACGCGCTGTAGCTACAAAATCTGCACCCGGTGTTCTATTCTCGACGTGATGAGGTGAACCTGTATCTATATAAAACCCCTGGTTCCGTTCAACCACGGCAGGCGCATCTATCATGCTTAATGCTACGATCGTCTTTGACACGACCGCAGAATGTGGACCATCGATGGCGTGGAAATACAAGGTGCCCTCAGCGGCAATACCTAAATCCACAGCGAACCTAGCAATACATCTTCCACCATTTCCGCACATTGTACTTTCATTGCCGTCGGAATTGAAGTACTGCATGTAGAAATGGTCGCTGCTTGCTCTTGGCGTTTCAAGCAACATCAAGCCGTCTGCACCCACGCCATAGTGGCGGTGACACCACTGTGCAATGGTAGACGCATCCAACGAAAGAGCACCGGAGCGATTATCAATGAGAATGAAATCGTTTCCAGCACCGTGGTATTTGTAAAATTCTTGGTCAGCCATCCCTAAGGGTGTTAAAAGGCGTTAAAGTTATGCGTTTCGATGAGGTATGTGCGTTGATTTGGTGTACAATTTGAAGGTACGAAGGAATCTAGAATCTAACGAATCAACCTTATGAAAGCAATATGGAATACCGTCAGTCGTCCCATACTCTTCGCTGCTCTAGGCGGTTTAGTGGCCTTAGGAGGTGCACAAAGTCTCGGCTGGACGGGGAAAACCGTGATTATTGAGGAGAATAATCAACGTACGGCCCAAGTGAATTGGACCTCAAACCGTCCAATGCCAGCGGCACCTACAGATTTTGTAGCGGCAGCGGAACGAACCGTTGAAGCAGTAGTGCACGTTAAGACAACGGCCGAACGCGTTCAGAATTTTTATAATCCATTCAATGACCTGTTCTTTGGCCGCCCCTCTACCCCACAAAAATTTGAAGTGGAAGGATCGGGCTCAGGGGTTATTTTAACGGAAGATGGATACATCGTAACGAACAACCATGTAATTAAGGACGCGAAGAAGATCATTGTAACTACCTCTAATAATGATGAATACGAAGCGCGATTGATTGGAACAGACCCTACCACAGATATTGCACTATTAAAGATCGAGGGAAGTGCATTGACAAAAGTATTTGTGGCAAATTCTGACGAGGTTCGTTTGGGACAGTGGGTCCTCGCTGTGGGCAACCCCTTTAATCTTACTTCCACCGTAACTGCCGGCATCATTTCCGCCAAAGGCCGTGACATTAATATAATCGACGAGCAAAGTGCCATAGAAAGCTTCTTGCAAACCGATGCTGCGGTTAATCCAGGTAATTCTGGAGGGGCATTAGTCAATACTGCAGGTGAACTGGTAGGAATCAATACAGCCATTTCCTCGCGCAGCGGCACTTTTGAGGGCTACAGCTTCGCGGTACCCGCCAATCTCATGATGAAGGTGGTCAACGATTTAAAAGAGTACGGCCGCGTCCAACGCGCATTTATTGGTATCAACTACAATGAAGTCACTGCAACCTTGAGCGAAGAATTGAACCTCGAGCTCAATAAGGGCGTTTATGTGGCCAATGTCATTGCTGGCGGCTCAGCAGATGATGCCGGTATAGAAAAAGGAGATGTCATCTTCAATGTAAACGGCAAAGCCATTACAACAGGCGCAGATCTTACCGAAGTTTTAGGACAACATCGTCCTGGAGAAAAGTTAACGGTGCTGGTGAACCGGTCCGGGAAGAACCAAACGTTCGAAGTGGTATTAAAAAATAAACTTGGTACGACAGAAATGCTCTCCAAAGACGAAGAGCTGCTCCGAAGCTTTGGCGCTGAAGTCGAAGATTTAAGCAGAGCAGATAAAAGTCGTTTAGGGCTGCGCTACGGTATAAGAGTCTCAAAAATATTGGGTGGCCGATTTGAAAATGCAGGCATATCCGAAAATTTCATTATCGTAAAACTCAACAACGTCTATGTAGAAAATGTCGAAAGCTTTGAACGACTTGCACGCCAATTCAACCCTGGCGACGGTGTTCTTATTCAAGGATTTGAACCAAACGGCAAAGCCAATTATTATGCTTTTGAGTGGTAACCTGTTTTTAAACTCCTTCTACTTCCCCCACTGCGTGCTCTCGCAGCTGGGGGATTTTTTTTTACGCCAAGGCCACCCAGCAAAGTGTACATTTTACACTGTTTATAACCGAATTAAAACACTGTTTTACAGAGAATTAACAAGTACAAATAAACCTTTCCTACTCTAACGCCCTACCCTAACTTTGTGCTTAGAACCACCAAAAACTATCACATGATTGCTCAACAAGAGTATACTCAAAAAGTGGGGCTTCGTATCCAAAACGAACGCCTCGCCGTGGACGTAAGTGCCTGCGTACACGAACTCTTTTACAACAGAGGCATTGAAATCACCATGTTCCGTAACCAGCTCCGTGATAAGAGCGCAAGCCAAGTATTGGAATTGCATCAATACGCTTCGGATTTTGTTGGAAAACCCATTAGCGTTGAGGATAGCCTCGAAATGCTGCTTGCTTTAAAGCGAACGGCCATTGAGCATGCAAAGCTCGATATCGGAAGAATCACGCACGAATGGTCACAAACAGAGGATACGGCTGACCATTGGATCATGGATCACTTAGGAAGCTTCTTTAAGCCTACTACCCTAGAACCCCGCGATGTTATTCTCTTTGGCTTCGGTCGCATTGGCCGGTTATTGGCTCGGGAATTGATCGTACAAGAAGGTAGCGGACATCAGCTCCGTCTGCGCGCCATAGCGGTCCGTAGCATTGATGCAGCTAGTTTGCACAAAAGAGCGTCGCTTTTAAAAATAGACTCTGTACACGGAGATTTTCCCGGCACCATAAAGGTTGACGAAGAAAACCTCGCCCTAATCATTAACGGACGTCCCGTTTATTTCATTCCTGCTCCGGACCCCACCAAAGCGGATTACACAGCCTACGGCATTAGCAAAGCCTTACTCATTGACAACTCAGGTGCCTTCCGGGACGATACTGCCCTGAGTAAACACCTAGAAGGAAAGGGCGTTGATAAGGTTTTGCTTACTGCCCCGGGTAAAGGTGTACCCAACATTGTTCATGGTGTAAACCAAAACAATATTGGTAAAAAAGATCGCATTATCTCTGCGGCAAGTTGTACCACGAATGCAATTTCTCCAGTGCTAAAGGTCGTAAATGACCACTTTGGCATTGAACGCGGTCACCTTGAAACCATTCATGCCTATACGAACGATCAAAACCTCGTAGATAACATGCACAGCAAATACCGTCGTGGTAGAGCTGCGGCAATGAATATGGTGATCACAGAGACAGGAGCTGGCAAAGCCGTTGACAAATGCATCCCTGGCCTAGGTGAAAAGCTCACCTCTTCTGCTATTCGGGTACCTGTACCTAATGGTTCATTGGCTATTCTTAACTTACAATTAGAGCGCCCTACGGATCTAGATACATTACACAACACCATTAAGAAAGCTGCTTTATCAGGCGCCTTGGTGGAGCAAATTCATTACAATACGTCAAATGAATTGGTCTCCTCTGATATTGTTGGAAATCCTTGTCCATCCATCTATGATGTGAATGCCACTCAAGTCACCGACGATGGAAAATCTGCCGTACTCTATGTATGGTACGACAATGAATACGGCTACAGCAGACAAGTACTGCGTCTTGCAAAGCATTTTACAGGTGTGCGTCGTCCTGTATATTACTAATCACAATCAAACCTAAGTGAAATAAAGAAGGGCCCGGTGCAAATGCACCGGGCCCTTCTTTTATAGGTTGGCGATAGAGTTTGGTTTATTGCCCTTCTTTAATAATGAGCTTAAGGAGTCCTGTATTTGAATTTATACTTTCCTCAAGGCTGATCATACTTTCGGTATTCTCTACACCCTCTACATCGTTGATTCTAAAAATCACATCTTTCGCATGAGACGCATCGCGGCAACGAATTTTACAGAAAATACCGTACTTACCAGTGGCTAAATGTGCCACAGTCACTTCAGGAATGCTTCCTAATTCTTCGATGATCCTGGGTGAGGTAGACGATCTAGAAGTGTACAGACCTACGTAAGCGATGAAACCAAAGCCTAGTTTTTCATAATCAACACTGATTGAAGTGCTTTTAATGATGCCCATTTGTTCCATCTTCTTCACTCGAACATGAATGGTCCCTGGGCTAACTAATAGATCCTTAGCTATTTCAGTAAAGGGTTTTCGTGCATCCTTTACTAAATACTCTAGAATCTGTTTATCGAGTTTATCAATCTTCATAATGAGTAACTAGGGTTTGTTAGCTCAGCTAAATTACTTGATAATCGGACACGTTAACCCTTTTTTATGCAGTTAACGTCATCAATAGTTTACGGAATTGTTTCAAAATTAGTTTTATTGTTGTATTTTTGTGTTCTGTCTAATAAATACTATTATTTATTAGTTTAAATTTAACAAAAGACAACTATGACTGAATTAAGCACCACAACACCTACGCAATATGTCCTTTACACCATCAATAATCCTGAAAGCGTTATCGAAGTCTTTCTAGATGCTGAAGATGGAACGGTCCGCGAGGTAAAGTGCTTAAATCATAACCGTTGTAAAGAATACAGCTACAGTGTTGCTGAATATTTAGATCGTTACAGCCACCATCCTGCTGGCAAAGCGATTAAAGCAGCATTAAGCGTAAAATAATCTTTCCGTTCACTCTGTTTGTATTTGGGTTAAAGTGGCGTTGATGGAAAGCAGCGCCACTTTTTTTTTACAAAAGAGGGGCGCATCTCTGCGAGATGCGCCCCTCTTTTAATTTACCCTAAAGGTTTTATTTCTTGTAGAACGGCAGCTTGACTACCTGTGCTTTGATTGGTTTATTACGAATCATCACGTAAAAGGTAGCACCTTCTTTAGACAAGGATGTAGGCACATAACCCATTCCAATATTTTTACCTGTTGACGGACTGTTGGTTCCGGAGGTAACGCGTCCGATCACCGTACCGGATTCGTCTGCGATAGGATAATCGTGTCGTGGTATCCCACGTTCCATCATCTCGAAACCTACGAGCTTATTTTCAGCGCCTGCCTCTTTTTGTGCTTGAAAGAGCTCACAAGAGACAAAGTCCTTCGTGAATTTAGTAATCCAAGAGAGTCCTGCTTCAATTGGGCTCGTTGTATCGTCAATATCGTTGCCATAGAGCGCCATGCCCATTTCTAAACGAAGGGTATCTCTAGCGCCTAGTCCGGCAGGTAATAAGCCAAAGGCGCTACCTGCTTTCATGATGGCATTCCAAAGGGTCTCGGCTACTGCATTTGGCACGTACAGTTCGAAACCTCCTGCACCGGTGTACCCTGTGGCGGAAATAATCACATCATTGATTCCAGCCATGCTTCCTACGGTAAAACTGTAGTATTTAATATCGGCCAAATCAATCTCCGTTAATGTCTGCAATAGCGGGATGGCATTAGGGCCTTGTACGGCTAACAAACTATAGTCGTCGCTTTCATTGCGCAATTCTACGTCGAACTGCGGTGCGTAATGCATAAGATGGTTCCAGTCTTTCTCCATGTTCGATGCATTTACAACCAACATGAAATGCTGCGCGGAGAAGCAGTACACCAATAAATCGTCGACAATACCACCCTGTGCATTGGGCATGCAGCTGTATTGAATCTTTCCGGGTAATAATCGGCTAACGTCATTCGTCGTTACCATTTGTAAGAAGTCCAATGCCTGCGGCCCTTCGACAAAAAATTCGCCCATATGACTTACATCGAACATACCCACTGCCTCACGGACAGCAGCATGCTCTAATTTCAGTCCATTGTATTGCACAGGCATGTTGTACCCCGCAAACGGTACCATTTTAGCTCCCAAGGCTTCATGAACATGGGTCAGTGCGGTAGATTTTAATTCGTTATTCATCGTGATAGGTTCTTTAATCTTTAGCTACGAAATGGGCCAGTTCTTTTGCCGTACATGTTCCTTGCGGGTCAGTTAGTCAATTAAACCCTAACATACGGCGGTGGCACACTTACTAGTTTTCCTCAGCCGTGGTAGATTGTATCGCCATTCGCTGAGCCCATTCGCGTGCAAAACTAACCATCAATTTGAACTCTGCCACACTTGCGACCCGTTCTTTATGGAATATCAGTATTGATTTACCGTTACTCTCCATATGGAAATCGGGATGCTCCAATAAAAAGTCGACGCATTCCCGCGTAAAGAATGCCCTGATTGCCCCAGGTTTAGGGCCTTTAATTTTGAACTTTGCATCAAAGCTCGGATGACCAATTTCAACATCCTTAACGCCAGCGTATTGTGCCAACCTTGAGAAAATACGCTCTCTATCCAGCACAAATAATGGCAAATTCGCGATCTGAGGCTCCATGATAATACAAGCCAAATGCTGGCTGTCTTTCATGATAAACTCGCCACTGTGCGAGCTGACCTCCAAAGCGTAGAAATTTTGCTCTAAATCTCTCAGTAGATTGGTAGTGTAGTCGATGCGGCGGTATTTGAAGTAGTTGAATTGCTCTACCAATTGTTCCCATTTCGACGGCGGCCAAGCTGTATATTTCAATCGGTTTAAAACAGCAAATTCGCTCAGTTTTTCTTGTTTTGCACTCAATTGATGTGCTTGTGAAGTGCCTCTGGCTATTTGCACACCGGGTTTGGTCCTATTCGAGCGCGATTGCACGCCTAAAGGATGCGAAGAAGAGAGCGCAAATGCCTCCAATCCAACAAGTTCAAGACTGCCGCCCTTTTGCTCAAAGAGTTCAATGTAACCCGAGAGGTGTTCCATGACCGTGTGATCTACGAACTGAGTATTAGAAAAGTCCGCAATGAGTGTCGCCGAAGTTGGCACACTATCGAGCTTGCTTTTTAACCTCGGGTAATTCAGGAAGTTCGCAAAGTAATTGATGTTCAAAATGAACTTCTGCTCGTCTTCCTCATAGAGCAAGGTATTGGGACGGTAGAAATAGCGCAACATATCTAGACCTGAACCCGTAATGAACACTTGGACCACGAAAGTTGCAAGCATCCCTAAGACGATGCCTATAATTAAGCCGTAAACCAGGGTAGCAAAGAGCGTAAAGAAAAAGAGGAATAGCTGTTCTAAACCTATGCGTGCGATGCGACTGAATTGGGAAGGATTCAAAAGTTTATAGCCTGTAAACACTAAGATGGCTGCGAGCGCAGGCAACGGTATTTGCGTTAAAAGCGTACGGAAGAATAAAACAAAGACCAAAATCAGGATACCGTGGAAGAAATTGGCCGAACGGGTCTTGGCTCCATTACTGACATTTACGGAACTCCGAGCAATCACCGTAACGACGCTTAAACCCCCGACCAATCCAGATAAGGCTGTTGCGATACCGAGCGCACGTAAATCCTTGTTTACGTTGGACCTGCGCTTATATGGGTCTAATCGGTCCATACCTTTGATGGACAGTAAGCTTTCAATACTTGCGATAAAGGTCAATGAAACTGCCGCTCCCCAAAAAGGGCCTTTTGTGATGCCTGAAAAATCAGGCATACGCCATGCGGACATCCAGTCGGCAGGAATGTTTACGAGGTATTTTTCAGGGAAGAAACTCGCGCCGGTTAGGCGTGTACCAATCATTTGTACGGCCACAGAAATGATAACCACCCATAGTGGCGCCGGGACAGAATGCACCCATTGAGCGCGAATCTTAGGAAAAACAGAAAGCAACAGTAAACTGAATAATCCAATACCCGCCGTTTTCCAAGTGCCTGCATCTGCACCAAACAGCGATTCAATAGAGTTGACAAATTCCAGCAATAAGGAAATAGGCGCGGTACTTTCAGGGTCTAAAATACCTATCATCACATGGCTTTGTTTGGCCAAAATGATAATACCAATGGCCGCTAACATTCCTTGTACGGCGGAGGTAGGAAAAAGATCTGCTAAAACACCTAATCGGACGGACCCTAGTAAGAAAAGCAACACTCCGCTGACTACGATAGCGCCTAGGGCCATGTAATAACCGGCGAGCATATCTCCGTTGCCTAAGGTTGTGATTGCGGCGAGGGTAACTACGGCAAGTCCATTGCCCGCTCCTGTAATGGTTACGTACGAACCGCCTAAATGTGCTACAACAACGCCGCCCACGACTGCAGCCATAAGACCTGCAATGGCAGGAGCACCAGATGCTAAGGCCAGCGCGATCGAAATGGGCAAGGCGACCAATGATACGACAAACCCAGCCTTAAGATCGGCCTGCCAATTCTCTTTAAATCCTTTAAATCCACTACTCGGCTTATGCATATGAAGTGTCTTTAGCGGTGTGAACAATGAGCACGTCTGAAGGCAAATCCGCAAGGATGTATTCTAAATCATGCTTAAAAATGCGGTCCAGAAATCGCAGTTTAGTATCTGGCGAATTCACGACCAAAAGATCTGCACGTTTCGCTTTTGCATAATGTGCAATGGTGTAGCCGCGCTTGCCAAAAACGTGTTGTTCTTTGATCTCCAGATTCACTGGAACTTGGCAGTTTTGGAGCAGTCCTTCGATACGACTGTGCTGTTCGCGTTCGATTTGCTTCCGTTTGCGCGTGCTGTTTAATTGGCTCTTATCGTCGTCGGGGTTTATTAACGATTTTTCACTTAATTCATCAACAACAAACAGCTCTTTACTGCCCAATTTTGACCCCAGCCAAAGTGAGGTGCGTATAGTATCCAGCGTCTTCGGGTGGTCTAAACCGTTGACCACAATGCGTTCACAGGGCATACCCTCGAGTCTACTATGGGTCAACAGCAGTAAACTGACCTTCGCTTTTCGACATACATCGCGGGCAATACTTACGGTAAATACTTTGAACATGTTCTCACGTACCAGCGCACCGAGCGCTAATAAATCTATACTATTTTCTTGGCAAAGGCTGCGCAATTCCTCTTTAGGATCTCCTTGCTTGCAAACTAAAACAACGTCAGAATTTGGAATACCTAATTCTGATAGGAATCCGGTATAGGTCGTTTCGCAACGGTCGTTCCATTCCCCAATATGAAATACATACATCTGGGCTTCACATCGCTTCGCGATGCGGTGAACTTCCGCTAGATTAGCCTTGGCCATAGGAGAAAAACCCATGGCTGTCGCAATTCTTTTAAAGGTCACGGGGGGTATACCAGCTTTTGTCATCGTGCGTTGATTGCTCTTTTCAATTCTTCTAATTCTGCCTTCGTCCCCAGAAAAATACGACCGATCCGACCTTCAGGTCCGGAAGCAAAGACATATTTTCCGCTATATGCGAGACTGTGCATGGCATTTGTGTCCAATTCATGTAACAATGAATCGGCATAATACATACCGGCAGTTCCGGTAAAATAAACATTCTGTCCTACACCCACCACATCTGAACAATACGGCAAGGCGCGTAGCTTTTCATCGAAGGTGGGATACGCACTTTCAGGATCGTAATGAATAGCATTCCCCAATGCTGCTGTATCAAACAGGTAGTCGCCGCCGACAATGATGTACCCATCGTTGTACCAATCGTGCGCAAAGGCCCCTTGGCTCGGTAATCCCTGTGGCAGTTCGAGCCACTTCACTGTCCAATCTTCTCCAAAATTGGTAGACAAATGAATGCGGGAAACTGTACCGCCGGTAACTATACTTAGGGTTGAATCACTGTATAAAATAGATGAACCACTTGCCGCAAATGCCGCCTCGCCATCTATGGAAGGTGGTCCGGAAATTTCCGCCCAATGCCGGCCGCCATCGATCGTCTGCAAAAGCTTAAAACGTCCGTCGACCGGATCCCCAAAGACCCAGCCTAAAGTGTCGTTCGCAAAGGCGATGCCGTCCAGGAAGGTTGATTGTGCGGTATCTGAATACACACGCAGCCAGTGTTCGCCGCGGTCCTCTGTATAGTAAATGTAGGATGGTGCCCCGGCGCTAACAGCGAGGAAGCGGGATTGATCGTGTGCCCATACGCTGCGGAACTGGCTCTCTGGCGCGTCTGGAATTTGCATAAAACTCCAATGTGCTCCCGCGTCCAGACTAATGCAGATGCTGCCTTGGGTACCCCCAACCACTACAACGCTGTCGTGTACTGCGTGTAAACCACGAAAGCTGAATTCCTCGCCCGCTTCGAAGAGCGTCGTAAATACCGGGGCGACGGTTGGAGCGGGTTGTGAACAGCTCAAGACCAATAGTGCAATAAGAGCCGCAATGAACCGTAAACCTATACCCTTTGCTCTTTTCAACATGCGCTTGTAGCTTTCCCTCAAGATAAGCCGAAGCCGTTAAAAAGCAAAGTAAATAAACGGCTGAACCTCAGCACTCAAGATTTGATAAATGACCATGGTGGAGGCGAGCGCGAGCGCGAACAGCGCCCAGGTGGGCGCTGTGCTGACGGCCCGCCGCAGGCGGGCCTTGTGAGCGCTTGGAATCCAATGAATGAGATAGCCCAAGACGAGAACGGTGAAGTACTTCCAGTTTCCTGCGAGCACACCTCCTACCGTAGACCAACCAAAGTCGTTGGGGATTTTGGAGAGGATTTGGATGGCGCCATCCCAGGTGGGCGAGCGGAACCATGCCCGGGTGAAGGTGATAAAAATCAGAGTGATTGCTAAGCCTATGGCCCTGTTGTACCAGCGCGATTTATCCGCCCAAGGTGAAATTTTCTTCCAGTTCTTGTAAACGACTAAACCTATACCGTTTAGGGTTCCCCAAGTAACAAAATTCCACGACGAGCCGTGCCAAAGCCCACCCAAGACCATAGTCAGCATTAGGTTGATGTTGGTATTGACCCAGCGCTCTGCTGTGCTGCTGTAGCGCATAAGCAAATAACCGCCAGCAAAAAGCACACCGAGCAAAACAGAAAGTACCGGTTGATCAACGACCAAAGCGATCATGAGAAAAAAGACAAAGACAATGAGGTAGGACGCTATGGAACCTGTACGGTTTCCTCCCAATGGGATGTAAAGGTAATCGCGCAACCATGTGGAGAGTGAAAGGTGCCAGCGACGCCAAAATTCAGCCACAGAAGAAGCCTTGTAGGGACTGTTAAAGTTTACAGGCAAGGTGAAGCCGAGAAGCATTGCGATGCCTATGGCGACGTCCGTGTAGCCGGAGAAATCGGCATACACCTGCATGGAGTACCCAAAGAGTGCACTGAGGGTCTCAAAGCCACTGTAGAGCTGGGGGTTGTCGAAGACGCGATCAATAAATTGTACCGCGAGGTAGTCGGCAAGCACTAATTTTTTGAGCAGTCCATTCAGTATCCAGAACACCGCCAAACCGGCACGTTCTTTAGACAATGAGTAAGGTTGGTAGAGCTGGGGGATAAATTCAGACGCACGAACGATGGGCCCCGCGACCAATTGCGGAAAAAAACTGACGTAGAAGCCAAAGTCCAAGATGTTCTTTACCGGTTTGACATGGCCCCGATAAATATCAACACTGTAGGAGATAGTCTGGAAGGTGAAGAATGAGATTCCAACTGGCAAGAGGATTCGATCAAATACGAAATTCGTTCCTACCGCCTCGTTGGTCCAAAGCGCAAATTGGTTGATCACCTCTACCTCGATACCCGTTAGATCGTGCAGGAAATCGGCCACGAAATACGCATATTTAAAATACCCTAACACGAAAAGGTTGACCACGACGCTCAAAGCAACGAGCGCTTGACGTTGCCACCGCACCTTGTTTTTAAAGATGGCCCAGCCAATGCCAAAATCTACCGCCGTAGAGAAGAGTAAAATGATAAAGTAAAAGCCGCTCGTTTTGTAATAGAAAAACAGGGAAACCAAGAAAAGAAAGAGGTTACGACGGGCCGTGTGTTTGTAAACTACACTATAGCCGCCCATCACCAGAGCGAAGAACACCCAAAAGTAGCGCTGCGTGAAAAGCAACGGACTGTCTTGCCGGTAGGTCAGCCACTCTATGATGTTCCACTGGTCCATCATGGGTCAATCCGCTTTAAGTGCGCTTCATAGGCCTCCCAAATTGCCCAAAAAAGCAGGTCCGAATTGAGTCTATATCCCGCTCGTGTAAAGTGAATTTTGTCAGATTTTGCTAAGCCCTGCTCCTCCCAAAGCACAATACTATTCAAACCACCCATCACACCGAAGAGGTCCCAAACAGCCGCGTCGTGCTCTTCGCCCAACTGCTGCATTACTTGAACCACATCTAAGGCGTGTTTATTTGGAGTGCGTCGTTTGTAATAGCTGTCGTTATTGGTCATAAAAATGAAAGCACAATCTGGATTGATCGTGCGGAACCAATCCACAAGAGTATCATAGCGTGCTTTATACTCCTCCGGATGCCATTCACTATCCGGTTTGTATGCATCGTTGATGCCTAATCCAAAAATGACCAGGTCAGGCGCCACATAGGCACCCTGCTCTATGAAATTCTCACTACGTAAAAAACTCTTGGTCGCTGCACCATTGACCCCAAGGGCATGATAGATCAAGCCAGATTCAGGGCGTACCATCTGAATGCCTTGCAGGGTGTATTGGACATCAGCTTCCTGAGGTGCATCAAATGAAACGGCAATAGAGTCTATCAATTCATCAAAAAACCAAGAGCGTACGCCAGCAATGGTATCCACGAAAGTACTGTCGGGCGCCGGTGTGCATACTGGCACCATGGTATTGCTTGAATAATGCTCAAAAACACGCAGCTCCTGAAACGAATAGGCTTGACCTGGTCCACTAAAGCTCTGTAAAACAAAACCCGCTTTACTATCGCGGGTGATGGCATCGATCCCACTAAAGCCCCAGGGACAGTTATTGCGTGGAATGGAATTTCTACACCCCTCCCATGTACCTATTTTCTTCACATAAATATTACCAGGCATATTTGTGTTCGCTAATCGGTGTGGGAAAAAGAATCCTCGCTCCACGTTTAATGCTGGGGCCAATTGGGCCAAATTCATACGCATCGTGTGACTCAGGGTACCGCCTTGAACATGCGAACCGCCCATATGCACGACGTTAACCTTCCCTTCCCCTTCGAAAATAGTACGGTCCAATTTTTTAAAGAATCCCTCCAACGCATCATCCGATCCATAATACTGTATAGACTGCTTGGTGGTATCTAAAAAGGGGTATTTCAGCGCAAGTGTACTTAGCGATTCCTGCCCTTTCAGACTTAGCGCAATGAGAAGGAAAAAGAAGGCGAGTGTTTGTTTCATTGTGCAGGCATTGTTGCGGCACCAGTGCCTTGGTTCATTTGCTTATGGAATTCAAGAGAATCGGCCACGCGCTGTGCTTCCAGCCGCTCAGCAGCCAACACCGCTTTATAATCTGCTTCGAGTACCGCTAAGGCTTTGACAAGAGAGCTCCCTACTTTGCTCGCACCTTTAGGCGTGAAATGAATGTAGTCGCGAACAGCCAATGCGGGTTCTGCATCCACCCAGTCCACCATGGATCCTGGACCGCCCATCACGTCGTAAAGATCCCAAAACGCAATACCGCGCCCAAGTAATTCATTGCGCAACTGGTCGGTCAAGTCTTCTAATAATGGGTAACTCTCAAAGACCAATCCATTCTTGCGCGCCATATCCGAGGGTCCTATGAATAAGTAGGCCGCGTTAGGATACAAGCGCTGTAAATAGTCCGCTTGACGCGCCAAAGCACGGGCAAACCTACCCGCATGCGCCTCATCCTTTAAATACGGTACCGCGTTACCACCAAACTGTAGTATGATTAGATCATACGCCTCACGTTCCAGTGACGCTTTGAATTGCGGACCGTTCATTTTTGTAAAAATCATCCCCGACGCACCGCGCATCGCTACGTTATCCGCATGGAATCCAAAGGGGCTCTCAAAGCTTATTCCAAAAACGCGGACGAGTGCATCTGAGCTAATGCGCATCGAAAATTTGTCCTCCGTCGGAACTTCTAAGGCCAGCGTCCACTCACCCGAAGGAAAAATACGGGTAGAAAAAATAGAATCGGCCACCAGAATCTGAACTATAGAAGGCGAAGCTCCTTCCATATGCATTTTGGCCGTAGTGAAATTTCTTGCTCTGTTGTACCCCCAATTGCGCTTTTCAAAAGCAATACGACCTACAAACTGACCACTGTCGTTGGGTTCCACCAGTGTAAAAGAGCCTAAATGTCCGTATTTCATATCTGCAAAAGCAGTGTCGCGACGCCCAAAAACCGTCTTCCTCACCAGGCCTTCTTCATTTTTAAAAGCAAGTGAAGAGGGAGCAACAAGCGGCTGAAGCGCCACATAACCAAAGCCGGTCCCCCCGTAGCTTCGCTGGTAGGCATCTCGAAGCTGCATGGTGATACGGTCACCTTCGAGTTGAGAATCTCCAAAATGAAGTATGCGAACGCGTGAATTTGGATCGCTAGAAAGGCGGTCTAATGCCTTGAAAAATGGAGCAAATAGCTTTATGTCGACCAACTGTATCGCAGTATCAAGAACGACCTGCTTCTCCACTGGCAAAAGCTTCGACGCCCCCGAAAGCAATGGTTCGATCGCCGTATCCGCTTCTTGTATGAGTAGATCTAAAGCCTCATTTTCAGGAGCGACATTCACTATTCCAGAGGAATCACTGGCTGTCCAAAGCGTTCCTAATAATTCAGCAGGGCTGTAATACCCCATCTCAAACGGACCTATTTGCCACTTCTCTTTAGGTGATAAAAAGCTTAAGCTCAACATAATGCCACCCAGAGCGAGAAGAAATAGAAAGAGATGTGCCGGTTTATTCATGCCCTAAAGGGTGCTAGGGTATTTATCAGGAGAATAGTCGGTAATGGTTTGGGTATTGATCTTAAGGCGCTCACCCGCTTTAATTAGGGCATCTACTTTGTTCCAAGTCTTGATATTTTCAGCGCTCACACCAGGAAATTTATTTGCAATATCCCACAAGGTATCACCAGGCTTCACTTCGTAAGTAATGTACTCCCCGGCCAAGGCTAAGACTTCCTTTTTAGGTGCATCCGCTGCAGGTTCAGGTACCTCTGTTGGTTTGTTCGGTACAGTGGCCGCGACCAGCGTGGACTCCCGCTTTTCCGAGGGCACCCAAACGGTCAATTTCTGACCTGGATAGATCGTATTCTCTTTAATACGGTTCCATTTCTGTAAGTCACTCACTTTTACACCTAGGGTGGCGCTAATGCGACCTAAGTAGTCACCAGAGCGCACGGTATAGGTGATTGCCTCATGAGTTGACGGATCAGGCATAAAAGACAAAACCTGTTTTTTTCGCTTTTCATATTGTGCTAAAAGACCTTCTTCATAGGATTTCTGTTCTTCGATCAAAGCAGTCCAATTTTCAGCAGTTGGAGTCCAGTGTATCCCATAGAGGGCTGCTCCTTTGGGCAGTACGTCGCGAATCAAATGCGGATTCATAGCTTCAAGCTCGCGCAATTTAATTTGAGCCTCGTCTGCTACCGCACTGAGTAGTACCGTTCCTGGGGCCGACTTTACGGTTGCCTCAAGGGGTGTATCCGCTTCTAGCCCATAATATTGGCTGGCCGCTTGTTTCCCTTTCAAGGGATCAAAACGTTCGTCTACAAAATCATTGATGATCAGTCCCATCTTAATGGCTTGAACCCTGGTAAGCGCCAGCACATTTTTAGATTGCCATCCTGCCGGTTCAAAAGTTGCTGGCGAACGCACTAACTCCCACTCAGCTTTTACAAGAACTACTTCCGTGATAGTATCTGCTGGTATTGACGACGCACACACTGCGCCAGGACTGCCGAGCAGTACTACAAAAAATAGAAAGTTGGAGGATATACGCATATAAACAAATATAACGTTTGCCCGAACCAATTCCATCTAAGTGTTGATGCAGAAAGTTGAAGTTTTCCTCATCAATTTGTGAAAAACTCTATGGCGCTATGATCGCCTTAAAGATGCTGATGCCGCTGCGCGAAAAGGACCCCTTAAAGTACCTCGCCAATAAGGTCGTAGTCGTGTGCTTTAACGACTCTTACCGAGCAGAAATCACCGATTTTTAGGTAGATGTCCTCCGCTGGAATCAGTACTTCATTATCTACATCTGGACTATCATATTCAGTACGACCCACGAAATGTGCGCCTTCCTTGCGGTCGATCAAGACACGATACTCCTTACCCACTTTCTGCTCGTTCAATTCACGGCTAATATCCATCTGAAGGGCCATAATTTCATCAACACGCTGTTGCTTTACCTCTGCAGGAACATCGTCCTCAAGATTAAAAGCATGCGTATTTTCCTCATGGCTGTAAGCAAAGACACCTAATCGGTCGAAACGCTGCTCACGAACCCAATCCAATACTACCTGGTGGTCTTCCTCTGTCTCGCCAGGATAGCCCGCAATCAACGTAGTGCGAATAGTAATGCCCGGAACCTTCTCACGCATCATTGCCAGTAAGGCATCTGTCTTTGCCTTAGTCGTGCCACGACGCATACTTTTTAATACAGGATCAGCAATGTGCTGTAGAGGAATATCAATGTAGTTACACACTTTAGGCTCTTCGCGTATAATGTCTAATACATCCTGTGGGAAGCCTGATGGAAAAAGGTAATGCAAGCGAATCCATTCGATGCCTTCGACCTTTACTAATGCTTTCAAAAGCGCACCTAATCTACGTTCTTTGTACAAATCCAATCCGTAGTAGGTCAAATCCTGCGCAATAAGGATCAATTCTTTGACTCCTTTCGCAGCCAACTTTTCCGCCTCAATAACCAAATTCTCAATAGGTGTCGATTTATGTCCACCACGCATGAGCGGGATCGCACAAAAACTACAGGGACGGTCACAACCCTCTGCAATCTTCAGATACGCAAAGTGCTTTGGTGTCGTGGTCATGCGTTCGCCCACCAATTCGTGCTTATAATCTGCCCCTAATGTCTTCAATAACAAAGGCATATCTCGTGTACCAAAGTACGCATCCACATCTGTAATTTCCGCTTCAAGATCCGGCTTATAGCGTTCTGATAAACAACCTGTTACATACACGTGATCCACCTCTCCTCGTTGCTTCTTATCCGCATAGTGCAAGATGGTATCTATACTCTCTTGCTTTGCGTTATCGATAAATCCACACGTGTTGATTACCACAATATTACCCTCCTCTTCTTCCGGTGCTTCATGCGTCACCTCTTTGCCGTTAGCTCTGAGTTGACCCATTAATACTTCTGAATCGTAGATGTTCTTTGAACACCCGAGCGTCACAACATTAATGCTGTTCTTTTTGCTGCTTCGTGTACGCATAGTGGATTATTTGTTGAATAAGCTTGAAGCGAATGCTTCGGGGTTGAACAGTTGTAGATCTTCCATGCCTTCACCGACGCCGATGAATTTGACAGGTACATTTAATTGGTCTGAAATACCTATTACGACACCACCTTTTGCGGTTCCGTCCAATTTTGTCACAGCCAATGACGTGATCTGCGTGGCTTCTGAGAATGCCTTAGCCTGCAGCAAAGCATTTTGACCGGTAGAGCCGTCTAAAACCAGCAGCACCTCATGCGGCGCATCTGGGACTACTTTTTGCATGACGCGACGCACTTTACTGAGCTCCGTCATTAAATTCTTCTTATTGTGCAACCTGCCCGCAGTATCAATAATACAAAGATCTGCTCCCTTCGAAACGGCATGTTGCAAGGTATCGTAAGCTACTGAAGCCGGGTCTGATCCCATCTCCTGTTTGACTACGGGTACGCCAGTGCGCTCGCCCCATACGCCTAATTGCTCGATAGCTGCAGCACGAAACGTATCTGCAGCGCCAAGAACTACGTTATATCCTTTGTTCTTGAACTGGTGGGCAAGTTTACCAATGGTCGTGGTTTTTCCTACACCATTCACTCCTACCACCATTAGAACGTACGGCCCTTCGGTTTTAGGGAGCTCAAAATCTTCCCAAACACCGCGCTCGTGCTGCATGAGCCCAGAGATAATCTCATAGAGCATCTGCATGAGCTCGTCTTGATTCATGACTTTGTTGCGTGCGACACGCTCTTCTAAAGCCTCAATAATTTTAACGGTCGTATCCAGTCCTACATCTGAAGTGATCAAAGCCTCTTCAATATCATCCAAGACTTCTTCATCCACTGTGCTCCTACCGGCAACTGCTCTTGTAATCTTTTCGAAGACACTGCTGCGCGTTTTTTCTAGGCCTTGATCTAAGGTCTCTTTCTTGTCCTTGGTGAAGAATTTTGAAAAGAAGCTCATACGACTGTAATAATTAGATAAAAAAAAACCACTCCGGGGAGTGGTTCAAATATCGTGATTAAAGACGGATCTTATTTCAAGAAGTCTTTAGCTAAATCTTTCGGCACTACACGCTCTTCAAAAGAGTACGACCCTTTAGCGTTTTTAACCATATTGATCACTTTCGTGAACTGCTTAGCGTCAGCTGACTTAAGCGTTGCTACTACTTTCTTTGCCATCTTACTTTATCTCTTTGTGAACAGTCATGCGCTTCAATACAGGGTTGAATTTTTTCAACTCCATACGGTCAGGCGTATTCTTTTTGTTCTTTGTTGTAATGTAACGAGAAGTACCTGGCATACCTGATTCTTTATGCTCGGTACACTCTAGGATTACTTGAACGCGGTTACCTTTCTTGGCCATGTCCTATATTATTTTACTACGTATCCGTTAGCTGCTGCATCTTTCAATACCGCAGAGATACCTTTTTTATTGATAGTCTTCAATGTAGAAGCTGCAACCTTTAGAGTAACCCAACGGTCCTCTTCTGGGATGTAAAACTTCTTAGTGAACAAGTTCACGTTGAACTTTCTCTTGTTCTTCTTATTCGAAAAGGAAACATTGTTTCCCGTCATTGCCTTCTTACCGGTCAAATCACAAACACGTGACATAGTTATTTTCTTTTCTGGGTTGTACCAAAATGGTTTGCAAAATTAAGTCAATAAATATTATTGGCCAACATTACTTACCCATAATCTTCAACTTCTTTGAGTAATAAATTTAACGCTGCGAAAATAGTCTTTTGAATGTTACGTTCGCGCACCTTACCAAAGACAAATTTCTCAGTAATGGTGCGGTTTGGGCCAGCAATAGCAATCCAGCTCGTACCCACTGGTTTATCTGGTGTCCCGCCTTCCGGACCTGCGATACCACTGACCGCAACGGCAAAATCCACCTTTAATTTTATACGAGCGCCCTCTGACATCTGCCGGACGACCTCCTCACTGACCGCTCCTTTTTCCACAATGGTCGTATGATCCACGCCCAAAAGTGTCTCTTTTATGTCGTAGGAATAGGCAACAATACTGCCTTCAAAATACGCAGAGGATCCCGCAACACTAACCAGCGTCGCACCAATACCGCCCCCAGTGCAACTCTCCGCCGTTCCGACAGTGAGCCCTTTTTGCGTTAACACTTTGCCTAAATACTTTTCTATGGCACTGTTCGAACCGTCCATTAATGCATTGCCAACGGCCTCTTTAAGCACTTTGGCCGCCAATTCAAGATCTGAATTCAAATCGTCCGCACGTTTCCCGCGTGCCGTAAGACGTAATCTAACGAGACCCGGTTTAGGTAGGTAGGCCAATTTAATGTTCTCAGGAAAATTTCCTTCATACGGCTCAATCTGATCTGCCAAGACGCTTTCTGGAACGCCCACCACAAACAACGTTTTGTGCTTGATCTGGTAATCAATCTCATCTTGCAAAAGCGGTAAAAGCTCGTCCTTAATAATCCCCTTCATCTCATAGGGAACACCCGGAAGACTTGCTATCCTGCGGCCGTTGTGGCGAAAAAGCATGCCTGGTGCTGTTCCTTTGTGATTGAAGAGAACCTCACAATTGTCCGGAACCTCAGCTTGAAATTTATTTCGCTCGACCGGTTTGCGCCCGAAGCTTTCAAATAATTTCACAATGTGCGCCCAAACGTCATCGCGAAAAACCATACTAGCACCAAAGTAGCGAGCAAGGGTTTGTTTGGTTAGATCGTCCTTCGTGGGACCCAAACCGCCGGTCATAATAACCAGTTCTGTTGAAGGCAACAATGCCTCCAAAGCACCTATGATCGCTTCAGCAGTATCCGTAATACTGTTAATACGGGAAATCTCTATTCCTTCTAAATTGAAGGTCTGACCAATCCACGCGCTATTAGTATCGACGATTTGTCCAATCAAAATTTCATCGCCTATTGTAATGATCTCTGCTTTCACTTCCTTTACTTTTGAGGAGACCAAAGATACTATTCATGTTACCGCACGCTCCATCCGAACTCATACTTAACCCAAACGGCAGTGTTTACCATTTAGGACTCAAAGGTGAGGATATTCCTAATCTGATTTTCACAGTAGGTGATCCGGACCGCGTGAGCGGAGTAACAAAGCACTTTGACTCTATTGCATGGACTAAACAACGACGTGAGTTCACTATTGTTCGAGGTACGCTTAAAGAGAAAGACGTATTGGTTTTGTCTACCGGAATGGGGACAGATAATATAGATATTGTGGTGAATGAATTAGACGCAGCGGTAAATATTGACCCCGTGACCCGAATGAATCGGACCCAATTGCGTAAGCTCACCATTATTCGTATTGGTACAAGTGGAGCCATTGATCCAAACATTCCGCTTGGCACGCACCTTTTAAGTGCGGGCGCACTTGCTTTTGACGGACTGCTACCCTTCTACCAACATCCCTTCAAAACAGTTACCGTACCCGGCGCGCCCTTCAATCCGTTTTACATTCCTGCGCCACACAACGCAAGCAATGCGGAGGGCATACCGGAATTAATGCTAGGCATTACCGCAACCTTACCCGGCTTTTATGCACCGCAAGGGCGTTCGATTAGAACTACCTCTGTTTTTAAGGAGGCCATGGACGCATTGCACCACCAATCTTATGACGGCCATACATTGACAAATTTTGAGATGGAAACCGCCGGTATCTATGCACTGGCGACACTTTTAGGACATGAAGCCTACAGCTTTTCTGCGTTGCTCGCCAACCGAGCTGCGGGAACGTTTCATGATGAGCCAGCTCGAGCGGTGGAATCACTTATTCGTAAGGTTCTGGACTGGGCAGTGGTATTGGACGCATATAGGCATTAAAAATCCCCGACCCTGCGCAAAGGCAAAGCCGGGGAACCAATAAACCCTGAGGTTGTGTGTGTGCGCAAAAAAAAACGCCCGCAATCGCAGGCGTTTTATGCTGTCTTAAAGTGATGTGCTTATTTGGCTACGTTCACTGAACGCAGTTCACGAATCACTGTCACCTTTACTTGACCAGGGTAGGTCATTTCCGTTTGAATCTTCTGAGAGATGTCGTAGGAGATTTGGGCAGCCATAGCATCAGTTACTTTTTCACTTTCCACCATTACACGTAACTCACGTCCCGCTTGAATGGCATAGGCCTTAGTAACACCGTCAAAGTCGTACGCAACATTCTCTAGGTCCTTGAGACGCTGAATGTAACTGTCTGCCACCATCCGACGTGCTCCGGGACGTGCACCAGAAATAGCATCACACACCTGTACAATAGGTGAAATCAACGAGGTCATCTCTATCTCATCGTGGTGCGCACCAATGGCATTACATACTTCAGGTTTCTCACCGTACTTCTCAGCCCACTGCATACCTAAGATGGCGTGCGGGAGATCCGTCTCTTCGTGCGGCACCTTACCGATATCGTGTAACAATCCAGCACGCTTTGCGATCTTAGGATTCAATCCCAATTCTGACGCCATAATGGCACATAGATTCGCTACCTCGCGGCTGTGCTGCAGTAAGTTTTGGCCATAAGAAGAACGGTACTTCATACGTCCCACTGTTTTGATGAGTTCCGGATGTAAGCCGTGGATTCCTAAGTCGATGGCTGTACGCTTACCAATCTGAACAATCTCTTCTTCAATTTGCTTGGTCGTTTTCGCGACCACTTCCTCAACACGAGCAGGGTGAATACGTCCGTCGCTGACCAATTTATGCATAGACAAGCGGGCAATCTCACGACGCACAGGATCAAAACAGCTCAATAGAATGGCTTCTGGTGTATCGTCTACAATGATTTCCACACCTGTCGCCGCCTCAATAGCGCGAATGTTACGTCCTTCACGACCAATGATTTTTCCTTTAATATCATCGTTCTCAATATTGAAAACGGATACCGCATTTTCTATGGCGTTTTCCGTGGCTACGCGCTGGATGCTTTGAATCACCACCTTCTTCGCTTCCTGATTCGCAGTAAGCTTTGCCTCTTCTATGGTATTCTGTACATAGGCCTGCGCATCTAGCTTCGCCTTATCCTTCAAGGCTTCAATCATTTGCTGCTTTGCTTCCTCCTCGGTCATTCCAGAGAGGTTTTCTAATTCAGCAATCTGCTTATCACGAAGTTTCTCCACCTCGCGCACTCTTGCCTCGAGGGATTCGCGCTTTTTGGCCAAAGTATCCTTCTCGCGCTCTAAATTGCGCTGGTCCTTCGTATAATCCTCAATACTCTTTTTAAGGCGTTCGTCTTTTTCACGGAACGAATTCTGACGTTCAGCCAATTTTTGATCGCGCTTCTGTACTGCGCGTTCGTGCTCTTCCTTAAGGTTTAAGAATCGCTCTTTAGCCTCTAATGCCTTATCTTTTTTAATCTGCTCAGCTTCTTTTTTTGCCTCAGTAATCATGAGGGCACTGCGTTTTTTCAGTGCGTTTTGCCAGAGAACATAGCCTCCAACTAAACCTATCAAAAGACCTACTACAGCAGCAACTATTGTCATTACCATACCACTTTCGGGTTTATTGTTTTTAAAAAATCCCGCACCTGCTATGCATGTTGTCTAAACTCCTAAATATCAGGATCTGCACTTGCCGTGACGTCTTGACCTTCCACTGGAGCGAACTCCCTCTATGAGGTGTGGCCTGCTCGTAACGTCTCGAGCGAAGTCCATAACAACGTGCTCGTTGAGTTTAGCACAAAAAATAGCAAGTACGGGAAAGTGTTTATCCGTTTTGTAGGACCGCATCTAGTGCAGCTTCCACATCAGCCAGCGCTTTGCTGGCCTGGGACTGAACGTCCTGAGATTGTTTAAGCGCGATTTCCGATTTGGAAGCAAGCTGCAGCGCGCACATACTGAGTACGTCCTGCTTGTCTTGCACAGCATAACGGCTTTCAAACCGTGCTACTGCATCATTTATGGTTTTCACCGCAGCTCTAATCTGCTCCTCCTCTTCCCTTTTAATGGTCAGCGGATAAGTTCTATTCGCAATGGTGACTTTTATTTTTAACGTGTTCTCACTCACGGAGGTTACGCACTTAACAATTTCAAACAACGGTCAATCTCCCGTACCAACTCCGCAATCTTTTCTTCGCTGTACGTGTCTTTTGCGGGCGAACCACTCTGAACAGTTAAAGCGAGATTACGTTGTTGCAACTGATCTTGAAAATCTGCATGTTCCGCTTGCAAGGCTGCGAGAGTTTCTTGCAAATGGTCAATTTGTTCTTCTAACTCTTGTACTTTCGACTGTAATTCCGCGTTGCGATTGGCCACTTTAGAGGCCTTATCTACCACACGCTGAAGCACTTCAGAAAATTCAGGAGTCATTTAAATCAGTTTCCATCAAATATACCATAATTGTAGCTTTGTAGAATGTTAAATCGGTCCCTAATTCTTGGGTTGTTACTAACGGCCCCATTTTTACAAGCACAATCCAGTTTTGCGCCCAGTGCTCCATTAGATATCCCTTTGGTGCTAAGCGGCACTTTCGCCGAATTGCGCGGAAATCACTTCCACGGAGGCATAGATATAAAAACACAAGGCCGCAGCGGTCTTAGAATAGGTGCGGTAGCAGATGGCTATGTTAGCCGCGTGGCAGTAAGCCCATATGGGTATGGAAATGCACTTTATGTCAGGCATCCCGAAGGCTATACCACCGTTTACGGCCACTTAAATGCCTTTTATCCGGAATTGGAACAATGGGTGGAAGACCAACTGCGCGACCGCAGCAAGAACGACGGCAACCTCTACCCTTCGCCAGAGCAGTTCAAGATCACCCGTGGCCAACTAGTCGCTTTCAGCGGCAACACAGGCGGCTCTTTCGGTCCGCACCTGCACTTTGAGATCAGAGATACCAAAACGGAGGAACCACTGAATCCATTGGAGTTCGGGATTGAAGTAAAAGACACTCGCAAACCGGATATGCGCGGACTAAAATGGACCGCACAAGATTTTAATACCACCGGCTCTTTTAAACCTGGAGATACCATTAGTGCCGAGAAAACCGTGGGAATTGACCTATTTACCACGGATAAGCAAGATTTGGCCAATAATAACAACGGTGTGTATGCCATTGAGGCATCGGTAGAAGGCAAGAACTTTTTCACGGCCAATTATAGACGCATCAATTTCAGCACCTCACGCTTTATCAATGCACACATCAACTACGATCTGTACTGTACTCAAGGAGTAAGGTATACGCGATTGTACGAATTGGAAAACAACCCCCTTGACCTCACCACAACGTATGAAGTGGCCGAACCTGCATTCCGAGCTTCAAAAGGGTGGATTACTGTAGCCGAGGATAGTGTGATCAAAGTGGACGTAATGATCAAGGATTTCGAAGGCAATGCGAATGCCTTTTCGTTTTATGTGAAAGGGACCAAGCGCCCGATGAAGGGGATGTTGGACCGGACGGTACTTCCTTGGGATATGGCGCATTCATTGACTATAGGCCCAATACATTTTACCATCCCAGCCGGCGCATTATACAACACGACCTATGATTTTTTGATGGGCGCTAAAGGCAATGGGCAATATGTCATTGGCGGCGATTATGTGCCATTGCAAAGCTACATGACGTTAAAATGGACCTTGGACAGCACTCAGATTCCAGGAGTAGGTTGGTTCCTTTGGGAGGCTAACCACAAAGGCAAGAAGAGTGCGGTCACCGGAGCGCGCGATGGTGATGTGATGACTTTTAAAACGAGGAGTACGGGGACGTATGAATTGGACCAAGATTTGAAAAAACCTGAGGTGAGCTTGCTGAAAGCTACCACATATGCCCGCAGCAATAGCGCCTTTAGAGAGATTCGACTACGCGCTGCAGACGACAAGACCGGTGTGGACCGTTATAGTGCAAGAATTGACGGCGACTTTGCAAGAATTGACTTCGATTATAAAAACGAGATGTTAAAAGTGATTGTTCCCAAGGAAATCCCCGCAGGAAGCCATAATTTGCGTGTTGTAGTAATCGACGGTGTCGGTAACACCGCCATAGAAGAGTATACAATTGCCTTATGATGCAACGCGCACTACTTTTTATTCTATTCTTCACCTGCTCTTTCGAGGCTTCTGCGCAAGAAGGAAAAAAGCCGGTGCAACTTCATGGAATTATTGTCAGCAATGATTCGTTGATCCAATTATTGCCTAACGTCCAGATTTTAGTGAAAAGTCGCGGGCAAATGACTGTTAGTGACCGCGACGGATTTTTCTCGTTAGTGGCAATGCCAGGAGATACGGTGCTTTTTCAGCACATCGGATTCCGCCTCAACCGTTTTTGGGTGGCAGATACGTTGGAGGGAGAGCAGTTTCTGGCGCGCATTGTTTTGGAATGGGATACCGAAGTCTTGGATCCCGTTATTGTCTACCCATGGCCGTCAAAGGAAAACTTCAAGGAAGAATTCCTTGCGATGAAAATTGAAACCACAGAAATGGATATTGCTCAACGCAACCTTGCTTTAGATGAACTTCGTGCCCGCGCGGCGGCGATGGGCTATGATGCTGCTGAAATGCAGGATTACCTCATTACGATGCAGAACCAGCAACTCTACAATGAAGGACGTTATTACGGCGGCAATGGTGCATCCGCCATCCTAGGTGCCCTTTCTAATCCCTTCGCTTGGACAGAGCTCTTTCAAAGCCTGAAGCGGTAATTGGTTTTGAAAAAACTATTCTTCATAGGTATATTCTTCACCTCTGGGCTTCACGCACAGATCATGGATTCAACCCTTCTCGATGAAGTTGACGTGGAATCGCAACGCGTTTCTGAAGAAGGCACGAACGTATTAGGAAAAGATATCCGATTCACTACTGGCGCAGAAGGTGGCGTGGAAGGCGTAGTAAAAACCTTTGCTGGGGTGAGCTCTAGAAACGAAATGAGCTCGCAGTACAATGTGCGCGGAGGTAATTTTGACGAAAACTTAGTCTATATCAACGATTTCGAGGTTTTTCGACCCTTTTTAGCACGTGCCGGTCAGCAGGAAGGCATGAGTATTATCCACCCTCATTTAGTCAGCAGCATCAACTTTAGCGCAGGAGGGTTCAGTGCCTTAGAAGGAGACAAACTCAGTTCCGTTCTAGATGTGAAATACGAATACACCCGAGACCCAAAGCTTAAAGACTTGATCGTAGAAACTTCGCTAACTGGCGTCAGTTGGGCCTCGAAAAATCATACGAAGGGATGGACTATTGCAAGTGGACTCCGCTACCGGAATAATGCACTGCTGCTTAATGCTACTGATGTACAGAGCGATTATTTTCCAGTGAATGCCGACGGCCAATTGTTGCTGACCAAGCTCTTAGGCAACGGCCCCAATGAGGTGGGCACCTCGCGTGTAGAAATCTTTGCACACGTTGCACACAACAGAATGAATCAAATCCCTCAAAACCGGCAAACCAATTTTGGCTCTTTGCAGGAGGCGCTGCGCTTGAATGTATTTTTTGACGGCAAGGAGGAATTTGGTTACGATACGCAATTCTTAGCCGGTAAATATCAGAAACTTACAGGGGTCGCTGGTGGCGGTGTACGTACCTTTTCCGCGACCGGTTTTCACACCACGGAATTGGAAATCACCGATGTGATTGGCTACTACAGACTGAACGAACTCAACAATGATCTAGGCTCCGATGACTTTGGTGAAATAAGCCTAGTACGGGGCGTTGGTGCCTTTCAGGATTTCAGAAGAAATTTCCTCGATGCCTACATCGGCAATGTAAAATATGAGGAATTGATTGGATTTAACAGGTTTGACCTTACCTGGGGAGTCCAATTGCAAGGAGAAAACATCTATGACCGCTACAAAGAGTGGGAACGCATCGATAGTGCCGGCTACAGCCTACCAAACACAGGCAGCACCATTGATAGCGTTATCGATGGAAGATTATTCAGCACACCGGCGGACGGTTTAGAACTCTATACCCACGTAGCAGCGACTCAAACGTTGCTCAACACTCGAGCGAAGAGTTGGATCAACGCAAAAGGCTCTATTCCACTAGATAAGGGCATCTGGCATTACAATATAGGTGCACGGATGCAGTGGGCCCAATTGTCAAACGAAGTTCGCATCAGCCCACGTGCACGATTCAACTTTATACCAGATGGAGGACTGCTTGCTGCCTACCGGTGGACCTTTGCTGCAGGATTGTACGATCAATACCCCTTCTACCGTGAAATGCGCCTTAAGGACGGTACGCTAAATACGGACGTGAAGAGTCAGCAGGCCCTGCACCTGATCGTACGTCAAGACAAAGATTTTGAACTGTGGAACCGCCCTTTTGTATGGACACTTGAAACGTATTACAAAGGATTGCAACGCGTGAATTTGTTCGATGTGGAAAATGTGCGCATCCGCTACCAAGGCAACAACGATGGACTGGCGCGAGTGTACGGGATTGATTCCCGCATCAATGGAGAGTTTGTAAAAGGCACCGACAGTTGGTTCACTTTTAGTTTGTTCCGCGCTCAGGAGCGCAGTACAACAAGCTTGGTACAGGGGTGGCACGCCCGACCGACGGACACTCGGTTCAATTTCGCCGTGTACTTCCAAGATTACTTGCCGAACGACCCCACAACACGGTTGTCACTTACACTTATGTTGGGCGGTGGATTTCCTTTTGGACCGGACGGTACTGGCAACGAAATAGCGCAACCCGAGGACCGTTTTTTCCGAAGCCCACCCTACCGTCGGGCAGATATCGGTTTTATCAAGGTATTGGGTGGGAAATGGACCGATCGCTTTGATGAAATCTGGATCAGCGCGGAAATCTTTAACCTGCTGCAAGCAAGAAATACTGTGAGTTACCTTTGGGTAAAAGATATTAGTGCGGCCGGACAATACGCCGTCCCTAATTACATGACCAACAGATTACTCAACTTAAAAGTCCACGTGGATTTCTAATATGCGCATTGTCGAAACTTGGAGTACCCAACAATTCAAAACCACCATTTACGCCATGGAACGCTGGCACTACGTTGAATTTGAGGCTGGGCCAATGAAGCAGGGGTTCAAATTCATGAAAGAATCACATCCTTCTATCGCTGAAGTCAAAGAAGCCTTGACTCAACCCTTTTTGGACGAAGTCTACAGTACGTTCGAAAAGATGTTTTTGAATCTCAAGAACAACAAGTAATACCTCTTCGCAAAAAGAATAACTATCGCATCAAATCAAAGATGTCGTTTTCTAGTGCGCGACCTTTGTTTTTGTTGTACCAATCTTGCGCAAAAAGCGACCATTCAGACTTATCAAAATCTGGCTCAGCCTTCCACTGTTTGTAGTGTTCGGTGAGTTCTGATGGACGAGGTCCCCAATTGGTGACTGCTTCAAAATGATCATTAAGGCGTACCCACTTTGGAATGGAACGGCCACCGTCGGTGAGGAATTGGTCCATGAGTTCTGGGTGCTCATCGCGAAATACGATGCGCAGGGGGATTTTCGTCGCAATGGCCCATTCATTAAAAAACGGCAAGGCGTGAGCGGCATCGCCACACCACGTTTCGGTAAAAACCAACCACTGCTCGCCTTTTACTTTACAATCGTAAATGGCATCGATAAAATTTACTTCGGGACGGTACGTCTTTTCCCAACGGCGCTGACGTGCAGCAGCCAGTTTGGTATATTCGATAAAAGACGCTTTCTGCTCACCAGATGTTTTTCCTTTGCGGGCATATTGCTGAAGCAATTCACTGTACGATTTATAGGTAATGCCTCGCTCGAAAGCTTCTTTAAGACGTAGGTTTTGTTCCCGCTGATCCATAAACGAATGGTTTGAATTTTTGCAAAGGTCGTTCGACGACTAAATACGTTAGTGACGTGACGCCCAAAGTGAGCGCAAGGTAAATTAGCCAAGCTATTTCTGAGGATATTGGAAAAGATTTTACCCACATTAATACCGGTATATGAAACAGGTACATACTAAAGGAGACGGCGCCGACCCAACGCAGGGGTTTCCAGCATAATAGCGATGCCCAAAGGCCGTGTTTAAAGGAGGCTATTAATGCAACGGACCATAGCAATGCCGCCGGGATAAACGTACCTATATGAGTATAGTCATCTGATTTCCAAGACCAAAAACTAAAGATGAGCACGACAGCCCAGCCGGCATAGGTGGTGAAGGAAGATTGGGTGAGGGTGTTCCAGAAATGGGGACGTAAACGCTCAATAAGAGCAACGACGGTGCCGAGCAAAAAGATGTTGAGGAACCATAGCGTATTTGTTCCCTCGGGCTGCCACCATAGTACAAACCAATACGACGCACCCATTAATACGGCTAATGTGCAAGCAATGGCATACCCGTTCCAACGAAACAGGCGGTGAAATACGAAAAGTACTATAGGGCTAATGAGGTAATATTTAAACTCCACCGGTATGGACCAAAAAATATGATCGCCACGCTGAAGTGCAAGATGCTGCCACACATCTCCCCAGTCGTGCATTACTACTTTTAGTCCGCTGGCATTGGCCATTCTAAAAACTATGAGCGCAAGAAAAAAGAGTGGGAAAATGCGTAAGATGCGGCGAGAGATGTAATACAACCAATAGTCCCAATCTGCGCGTCCCTGCTGAAGCATCTTGATGATTTGACGGTCCAGAAGGTAGGCGGAAAGCACAAAGAATAGGTATACCCCAAGTTTTCCCCGGATCAACAAACTGCTTTCACCGAAGGGGCCCAGGCCTTGATTGTATCCGTGACCAAATACCACCATTAGTACGGCGATACCCCGTAAACCATCGAGCGGTTTGTGATGATCAGGATGTTGATCGTTTGGAAAAAAGGCTTGGAGCCAGCGCATTACCTTTTAAAGTTCAGCAAAGTGGTGCGGATAATGGCGATGCATTCGTCCAACTGGTCCTTTGTCATTACCAGTGGCGGTGCAAAACGGATGATGTTGCCGTGTGTTGGTTTTGCAAGCAAACCGTTTTCTTTCAATGCCATACAAATGTTCCAAGCAGTGGAGCTGTCGGGCGTATCGTTGATAATAATGGCATTCAGCAATCCTTTACCGCGAACTTTGGTGACCAATGCTGTTTCGCCAATGATTTTAGTCATCTCCGCACGGAAATGTTCACCCATAGCACGCGCATGCGGCGCCAGTCCTTCTTCTTTTACCACGTCAAGTGCCGCCATTGCAACTTTTGCCGCAATAGGGTTACCGCCAAAAGTGGAACCGTGCTGACCTGGCTTGATCACTTCCATTACGTGATCGTCCGCGAGTACCGCACTCACGGGATAAACGCCGCCAGATAGAGCCTTTCCTAAGATCAAGAGATCGGGCTTCGTGTAGGTTGTACCGCGCTTGCAAGTGTTGCCGCAACTACAATCGCCACAAACCGCTAAAAGTGACCCAGTGCGGGCAATTCCGGTCTGTACTTCATCTGCAATCAACAAAACATTGCGCTCTTTACACAATGCTGCTGCCTCTGTTATAAAGTTTGCGTCCGGTGTATTCACGCCCGCCTCGCCTTGAATAGGCTCGACTAAAAAACCAACGACATTCTCATTCATCAACGCAAAGTTTAACGCGGCAATATCATTGTAAGGAATAGTGACAAAACCAGTTGTATAGGGACCGAAGTTGTTACGGGCATCAGGATCGTCAGAGAACGAAATGATGGTTGTCGTACGTCCATGGAAATTGCCCTCACATACCACGATAATACCGCTGTTTTGTGCGACTCCTTTTTTCTCATAACCCCACTTACGTGCGATTTTTAGCGCCGTCTCCACTGCCTCTGCTCCAGAATTCATGGGAAGGATCTTATCGAATCCAAAGGTTTCGCTCATGTACTTCTCGTATTCCCCAAGTTTACTGTTGTAAAAGGCACGTGAGGTCAATGTCAACGTCTGCGCCTGATCCACCATAGCCCCTACAATTTTTGGATGGCAATGCCCCTGGTTGACCGCACTGTAGGCCGATAAAAAATCATAGTAGCGTTTTCCTTCAACGTCCCATACGTAAACACCTTCTCCTTTGTCTAGAACGACCGGTAAGGGATGGTAATTGTGAGCGCCATACTTTTCTTCGAGGGCCATTAATGATGCAGAGGACTGAGCCATAGTACTTTTGAATTTTGGGTTACCACAAATATAGGGGCTGAATTCACGACTATTAGGATGAAAAGTAATAACTTCATAACCTCTTAAATCTAATCATACTTATGAAAAAATTTCTACTCTCACTAGTAGCACTTGCCGTTACTATAACGGCCAGTGCCCAATATTACCATACCGCGCCGGTGTCGGGCTCAAATCCGAACAACGTAAATCAGGAAAATTCCGAATATCCTGTTGGTAGTGGTCTCCCAACGGATTGGACCAGTATTGTAGGTGCGGCACAAACTGCAGGAACCTATTCAAGCATTCAAACGCTTCCTTTTACCTTTAAGCTTCAAGGAGCTGCGATTGACTCTTTCCGAGTATCAAATACCGGTATCCTTACGTTCTCGAGAAAAACAAATCCAGCCAACCACAGTGTGGGCTCTGCTCAAGCCATTACGAATTCTACCGTTCCAGATTCTTCCATCTGTGTATTGGGTTTGAACGGTAGTGGTGCCAACGATCAAGTGGCGCGCAAAACCTTTGGAACGTCTCCAAACCGCCAAGAATGGATTCTATTCTCTTCTTACAGTGTGACTGGAGCTTCGGGCAGCCACTGGAGCTACTGGTCTATTGTATTGGAAGAAACCACGAACAACATCTACATCGTCGATCAACGCAATGCTGGTGTAACACCAAGCTTAACTATTGGTGTACGCGTCAACAGCACCAACGTTTACGACCAAATCACCAGTGTAGGAAGCAATTCAACCAATGCACCTGATTATTTAGATAACACCTACTACACCTTTATTCAAGGGGTACAACCAGATTACGAATTGGCAGGGGCCAGCTTAAATGTAAGTCCGTATTTAGGTCTCAACGTAGCTCCTTTTACAATCGCAGCAGATTTTACGAATAATGGCGCACAGAACCTAACGAGCGCAACATTCAACTACAGTATCAATGGTGGTACTCCAGTAACTTCAAGTTTGTCGAGCATCAGTATTCCTAGTGGATCTACAGGAACGCTTACTTCAGGAAGTACATGGAACCCATCAAGCACAGGATTGTACACAGTTAAAGCTTGGTTGAGTAATCTCAACGGAAGTAATGTGGATGCAAATACAGCGAACGATACGGTGAGCTTGGATATTCAAGTCGTTACTGCGTTAACTACCCGCTACCCACTATACGAGACGTTTACTTCGTCTACTTGTGCACCTTGTACGCCAGCGAACGCGACCATGGAGGCTGTATTTGACGATAATCCAGGCGAACACAACTCTATCAAATACCAGATGAGCTGGCCTGGTACAGGAGATCCTTACTACACGTTAGAAGGTGGAGCAAGAAGAACGTTCTATGGTGTAAACTCTGTACCACGCGTTGAGATTGACGGCGGATGGGACGGTAACGGTAATGGTGTTACTCAGGCCTTGTACGATCAGTACCAGAATGTTCCTGCATTCGTTGAAATGAGTGCTACTTGGAGCCGCTTCACTAAAAGTGTTGAGACCGAGGTTACTATTTCACCGCTAGCAGATGTTAATTCAAACAACTTAAGGTTGTTCGCGGTGATTTATTCGCACCTCGATGTAGCCAACGTAAAAACGAATGGCGAAACAGAATTCTTCAATGTGGTTAAGAAAATGATGCCTAATGAAAACGGTGAAACATTGAGCGCTTTGACTTCAGGACAGAGTGTTACCAAAACGTTGAGCTACACGTTCAATGGTAATTATACGTTGCCAGCGAATGCACAGAGCCCTGCAAACCTCAGTGTAGAACATACGGTTGAAGATTTCACAAACCTTGGTGTGATACTGTGGGTGCAAGACATCTCGACTAAAGAGGTCCTACAAAGTGTTGATGCAACCTACACCATCGGTCAATTCGAAGAGTCGCTTGCAAGCAAAATCAATGTATACCCGAACCCAACGAGCGGCGACTTCTTTGTAGAAGGTAATTTCGAGGCTGCAGCGACATTGAAGCTTATGGACATGACAGGACGCACACTATACCAAGAGCAAGCAGATTTCACAGGTGGTCAGAAAATACAGATCTCTACGGAAGGCCTTGCTTCAGGTACTTACCTGTTGATCACTACTACAGATGGTGCTTCTCACGCACAGCCTGTGATCGTGAAGTAAACCACAATTTTTTAGCAACAGAATATTGAGGGCGGCCGGAAGGCCGCCCTCTCTTTTTATAAACTATTTTTGCGGCCTATGGCAAGAAAGAAAAACCGCATGGCGAACCTTGAGCAAGTACGGCTCACGGATATAGGAAACAAAGGAAAAGCAGTGGGCAGACACGGCGAAAAGGTAGTGTTTGTGAGCGGTGGCGTGCCCGGCGATGTCGTCGAGGTGCAAGTAACTAAGAAGCGTCGAAACTATCTTGAAGGCAAGGTGGTGAAGGTAGATGAATACAGTCCGGACCGTGTGGAACCGCAGTGCCAGTACTTTGGCGTGTGCGGCGGTTGCAAGTGGCAGAATTTGAGCTACGAGAAGCAATTGGGCTACAAGGAGAAGGAAGTGCGCGAGAATTTGCGCAAAATAGGACACGTGGTTCCGGAAGAGTTTCACCCCATCCTAGGCAGTGGAAAGGAGTACCGCTATAGAAATAAACTTGAGTTTAGTTTTACTGATAACAAATGGTTGACCCAGGAGCAGCTGGACAGCGGTATAGATTTTCCAGAGCGCCGCGGTGCAGGATTTCATATTCCAGGTTTCTGGGATAAGGTGTTAGACATCGACGAATGTTTGCTGCAGCCGGAACCGTCGAATGCCCTTCGAAATTTCGTTCGGGACTGGGCCATTGAAAGAGACATGCCTTTTTTCAATGCGCGTAGTCAAGAAGGTTGGCTGAGAACACTAATGATTCGTGTAGCCAGCACCGGAGAGGTATTGGTGGTTATTCAGTTTAAAGAGGAGCACGCGGAAGCGCGTGAAGAGCTATTGAAAGAATTGGCTGGGAAATTCCCGGAAATCACCACCCTTCAATACGTGATCAACACAAAACAAAACGATACTATTTACGATCAAGACATCATCACGTACAGCGGTCCGGGCTTCATTGAGGAAGCCATGCCGAAGTATAGTGGAGAAGGTGAACTGCGCTTTAAAATAGGCCCGAAGAGTTTCTACCAGACGAATCCTGAGCAGGCGTACGAACTGTATAAGGTGGCAATGGACATGGCAGAGATCAAGAAAGACGAATTGGTCTTTGATTTATATACCGGTACAGGTACCATCGCACTTTTCATGGCGGAGCAAGCGCGTGAGGTGGTCGGGATTGAATTGATCCCTGAAGCCATTGAAGATGCAAAACTGAATGCGCAAAACAACGGCGTTACTAATGCAACCTTCTATGCGGGCGACATGAAAGAGGTATTTAATGCCGAATTCATTGCGAAGCACGGCAAGCCCGATGTTCTGGTCACAGATCCGCCACGAGATGGAATGCACGGCGATGTGATAGCCTTGTTGCTCGAGCTTGAAATTCCTAGAATCGTTTACGTAAGCTGCAACTCTGCTACGCAAGCACGAGATTTAGGGCTACTCACTGAAAAATACGAAGTCAAGCAAAGCCGGGCAGTGGATATGTTCCCACAGACACATCATATAGAAAACGTTGTCCAATTGGTGCTAAAAGCCTAATTTCACCCTATCATGAGCAACACTACTGAAATACTGAACGCAACCGCCATCGAGCACAAGATTCAGCGCCTCGCGTGGGAACTTTACGACCGTCACCATAATGCGACTGATTTACACGTCATCGGCATCAAGGATAACGGATACTGGCTCGCAGAGCAACTGGTCACGCGTTTGCGTAAAATCAGTGATATCAACATTACGCTCCATCCCCTTGTCATGGATAAAGACGCACCGGTGCTGGAGGAAATGATGATTGACCTCCCGGTAGGCGGCGAATTTGCATTGGTAGATGATGTACTCAACAGCGGCCGTACCTTATTGTGGGCGGTGATAAAACTGATGGGCTTTCGTCCACGTGTGCTCAGTACAACGGTACTTGTCGACCGGAGCCATAAGCGTTACCCTGTAAAGGCAGATTTGAAAGGATTGAGTTTGAGCACTACGCTTCAGGACACGGTCCAGTTAAATGTAGTCAACGACGTCGCCACAAACGTTCAGCTCGTCTAACTACCCTACGACTTCAAGAATAGCTTCTACAGTGAGGGCATCGCCCTTCACCCTGTGCTGCGCTAAACTGTAAAATGGCCGGCGCTCAAAGAGGTGTTTCGCCACAAATTCTGCGACATCGTCTTTCCCATTAATGAGTGGACGATCCATATCTTTTTCCAACCTATGGGCCAATTCCACAACGCTCACGTCCAAAAATACCGTCGTGCCTGCGGCGTTCAACGCCTCCATGTGATTATAGAACACGGGCGTTCCACCGCCTAATGCAACTACCACATCGTCTTGATCCTCAGCCAATAGGCGTTCCAACACGCTGTGTTCCACCTTTCGAAAGGCCAATTCCCCTTTATCCGCCATATATGAAGCTATGGACTGCCCGATCTGCTCAGTAATTCGCACATCAAGATCCACAAAACCCACCCCTAAGCGCTGGCTCAATGCCTTACCTAGTGTGCTTTTTCCGCTTCCCATATACCCTAAAAGAAAATATCTCATGGCCCAAATATTTTGGTATTCAAAGGTATAAACCCTACCCCAACACAACGCCTAAATATTCCTTTGATTTTTTTCTCTCACTTAGTTGGTAAAAAAGGAAACCTCTGTATATTTGCAGCCCGCAAAGCGGAATAAGGTTGATCTCTTAGCTCAGTTGGTAGAGCAATACACTTTTAATGTATGGGTCCAGGGTTCGAGCCCCTGAGGGATCACTAAGAGAAAGCCACCTCACCAGGTGGTTTTCTTTTTTACAGTTAAAGAAGACACTTAAATGTGTAGCTTTAACTACACCTTGCCCAGGTGGTGAAATTGGTAGACACGCCATCTTGAGGGGGTGGTGCGAGTAATCGCGTGCAAGTTCGAATCTTGTTCTGGGCACTACAGTTTTCTATCTGTCATTCCGTAGTTTTACGACCCATGAATGACCAACCCCAACCCCACAGCGCTCAGGACCGCGCATCACTGCAAGTTCCTTCCATTATGCGCCGCACCGCGCAGCTCTCTCAACGTATTAGTATTGCCCTTGCAGCAAAAATTGCTTGGCGTTGGTTCCTTACCCCCTACCCGTTCAAAATACCAAAACGCGAACGTCCCATGGAAGAGCGCTTTGGTACTCCCGAGCTGTTCACTCATCCCCGCGGCCTGACCTATCCGGTGTATACGCTAGGAACAGGACCTAAACACATTCTTTTCGTACACGGCTGGGGCGGCAGATTCACTCAGTTCACCGCCCTGCTCGACCATTGCGAAGTCCAAAACCCCCATTTCCTAGAAGAATATACCCTTATTGGCTTTAACGCGCTGGCACATCGCGGGGCGCAAGGCAAGCGCACTATGATGCCTGAATTTGGCGAATGCATCCAGCAAATTCAACAACGCTATGGCACATTCCACAGCATCATTGCCCACAGCTTAGGCTGCAACGCCGCACTCTACGCTCAAATGGAATGCGGTACCAAGGCTGATCACCAAATCCTGATTGCCCCACCGGGGCTCATCTCCGGCATGGTAGGACTCTTCTGCGATGCTGTAGGCTTCAATGCAAAGGTTCACGGCCGAATCATCGCCAACCTCAAAAAAATCCACGGCGAAGATTTCGACAGCTTCAGTGCACCTGGCCTGGCAGCACGCAACACCATCCCCGCCCTCGTCTTCCACGATTTCAACGATAACGACACTCCCATCGCCATGGGACGTTCCGTAGGCGAAAACCTAACACACGGCACCTTCATAGAAACCAAAGGCCTAGGACACCGCCGCATCCTTCGCGATCCAAATGTCCTCAGTCAGATCTACAGCTTCATCTTCACTGCGTAATATTGAACATACCGCACCGTATTTGCGTTATTACACTACATGAAAAAGGTACTCTACATACTCACCACCACACTGTTTCTGACCGCTTGTCAGGCGCAGGAAACCAATTCTACTATGGGCAACGCCGACAACACCTCCTTCCCGGTTCAAAAAACCGAGCAAGAATGGAAAGCACAACTCTCTTCTGAAGAATACTATGTTATCCGCCAGAAAGGAACCGAACGTCCATATACCGGCGAATACAACATGCACTTTGACGAAGGCACCTACACGTGCCGCGGTTGCGACGCCCCACTCTTCACTTCGGATTCAAAATTTGATTCGCACTGCGGGTGGCCATCGTTCGACCAGGGCATCGCTAAAGGTGCCATACTAGAGAAACTGGACAAAACCCACGGCATGCTCCGCACTGAAATAGTGTGTGCCAGCTGCGGCGGCCACCTGGGCCACGTCTTCAACGACGGCCCCACCTCTACAGGACTGCGTTACTGTGTCAACAGCTTAAGCATAGACTTCAAGGAGGAAAAGGAATAGTAGTTTAAAGTTCATACCTTCCTTCTCATGAGATTCAAATACCTACTTTTCGCCATCACCCTCTGCACTGCAATGGCCTGCGATCCTTTAGAGGGCTACGACGACCACGAATGTTACTGCGGCCTTGTGCTGGATAAATACGAAATCATAGGGATATCTGTAAACGGTGCAGACAACATACAATACATAGAAGCTATAAATGACTGCTCCGGAAATACAGAAGCGCTCGAGGTAATCAATGCACTGTACAAGCGGGTTGAGATCGGCGACACCGCATGCTTTGGACGGCATTGGTAAGGACGGCAAAAAGAATTTCAAAAACCTCCAAAAGTAGTTGCAGAACTAGAATTCATAATTATATTTGCACCCGCTCAGGGCGATTAGCTCAGTTGGTTCAGAGCACCTGCCTTACAAGCAGGGGGTCGGGGGTTCGAATCCCTCATCGCCCACAAC